>Ga0257114_1002898_pt1 | contig 11126 bp, 6 predicted proteins | sample SI112_10mmetaG_FD_190149 | JGI IMG/M metagenome (GOLD analysis project Ga0257114, IMG submission 190149) | Marine microbial communities from Saanich Inlet, British Columbia, Canada - SI112_10m | ecosystem: Environmental > Aquatic > Marine > Inlet | place: Canada: British Columbia | collected... | reverse complement strand
ATGCTCGCCGCGGGAGTTCTACCATCGGCGTAGAGCTCGGGGCTACCACACAAACGTTCGGCAAACAAACCAGCGTAACCATCAACGCCTCTGATGAAGTTACGCACGTCATCACGAAACTTCCCGTTCCACTCAGACCACACGCCAAAGTGCGGGAACGAACCGACTTGATACAATCCGCCGGCATCCCACGCCTCGGCGATCAGCTTCGTCCCGGCCAACACGGGATCATTGCTAATGGCATCGATTAACGGTGGGTCTTGAAGCGGAGTTCCAATCGCCACCTCTTCTAACATCGGTGTCTCTGCCGTTGGTTCGCCAAAAATGTTTGCGCGATCCCACTCGCTTGAGGCGCGCGTGAGAATACTCGCCAAGTCAAATCTGAAGCCATCGATGTGATATTCGAGCACCCAGTAGCGCAAGCATTCGACGATAAATTCGCGCACCACTGCGTGGTTGCAATTCATTGTGTTACCGCATCCGCTGTAGTTGTAGAACTGCCCCTCCGGGGCGACCATGTAATACACGCGATTGTCCAAGCCTCGGAACGAGAGTGTCAAACCTTCCTCGTTCCCTTCAGCCGTGTGATTGAAGACCACATCCATGATGACCTCAATGCCGGCTCGATGTGCCTCTCGTACCATGTACTTGAACTCTTGAGCCGCCGCGCGACCGCAATCTTTGTCACCAGCCTCGGCGTATCGAGTCATCGGACTGAAAAAGTTGACGGTGCTGTATCCCCAAAAGTTTCTTCGAAATTCCCCCGTGGCTGGGTTCACGCTGTGATATTCCAACTCATTGAATTCATGGCAAGGCATGAGCTCAATAGCATTCACTCCCAGTGTCTTCAAGTACGGCAACGTCTCCACGAGCGCGGCGTATGTACCGGGTTGCGCCTTGGTTTTCAAATCCGCCGTCATCCCTCGAACGTGCGCCTCGTACACGACGAGGTCGCTCATCGGACGATTCGGCGAAGTCACGCCTTGCCAGTCAAAATCTTCTCGATCGTCCTTTTTATTCTTTTTCGGCACCGCACCCGCGTATTGCGGCCAGCAATCTTCGCTCCCGTCCGCCTTCTTACCCAGTTCGCCGTACCGAGGTCGACTCACCGTCGCCTTGGCGTACGGATCGAGCAAAACCTTACTGCGATCGAATCTGTGCCCTTTCTCGGGTTCGTACGGCCCATCGACTCTGTACCCATAAAGCACGTTCTCCGCACACTTCGGCAGCGCGACGTGCCACACGCTCCCAGTCTTATTGACTCTATCGTCGAGCTCAATCTCGGCGGTAATCTCGCCCTTCGCCAACGCCTCGGGCGTCCACAACACCAAACTCACCGCCGTCGCCGACGACGAAAACACCGCAAAATTCACACTGTCATCCTTATCTCCCCTCACGCGCGTCGCTCCCAGCGCCTGCGCGTTCCCGCGCGTCGGCGTTTCGCACACGCCTCGCACCGCCGCCAGCGGCTTCGGCGGCGTCCGCGTCGTCGTCTTCACCACCGTCGTCATCGGCGCCTTCCCGCGCGCCATCGGCGGGTTCGCCTCCACCTTCCCGCTCGCTCCCGTCGTCGCGTCGCTTCGCGTCGTCGTCGTCGTCCGCGCTCGCGCGCGCGCTCTCGCGCGCCTCGTCCCCGTCCCAAACGTCCCCGTCCCCGTCCCCGTCCCCCCGCGCGCGCCTCCGCGCGTCGTCCCGCGCGCATCGCGCCTCGCGCGTCGCGCGTCGCATCGCGCGACGCTCGCCGTCGCCGCCGCCGTCGTCGTCGTCGCCGCCATCGCGCGCGGTCGCGCGGTGCGGTCGCGCGTCGTCGCGAGGCGTTATCCGCGCGAAAAAGCGACGGTCGCTCGGCGCGTCTGGTGGCGTGCGTCGATCGGGCGGTCGGGAACATCGCGCATCGCGCGTATTGCGCGCGCGATGCGCGCCGTACGTACGCGATGCGCGTGCATAAATAAACGACCCGGTCGGTCGGTCGGTCGATCGGTCGGTCGGTCGGTCGGTCGGTCGGACGCGCGGTCGCCCGACCGCGCGCGCGGCAAAAGGAAACGGGGGGGTTCTTCGCTCATCAGTCTGACCGCGCGCCGTCCTCTGTGACTTGGAATGTGACGACACAGGGCCTTCATCAAGCTAGCGCGCCGCGCGGCGTCCGAGACGCCGCGTCGTCGCGAAGCGGATTGTCGAGCTCGAGCGCGCGGCCTTCTCGGTCGTCGTCTGAGGTAAGAAGCTTGTTTTCATTTGGAGAAAACTGATTAGGTGTACGAAATGTAGAATACGATCCTGTATTAGTACAATCGTGATGTGCAGACGCGAGACCCCCCTGGACGTCGCGCGCGCGCGTCGCGGCGCGCGTTGTTACGGGTCCGCCGACGCGCGACGTTCAGGCGGGCGCGGGCGCGCCGACCGCGGGTTCTAGGGTTGTGCGCCGCGACACTCGTCGTCGCGCGTCGCCGCGCCGCGCGCCGCGATCGATGGCCGCGACGCGCTCGACGCGCGTCGCGCGCGCGCCGCGCGTCGCGCTCGACGCGCGCGGACGCGCGCGCGCGCGCGTTCGCGCGAATCGCGCGCGAATCGCGCGCGAGGCGAAAAAGGGCGAGGCGGACGACGCCCCGACGCGGGCGCCGCTGCCGCGGGAGTACGCGCACCACAGCCCGGGATCGGTGCAAGAGACGGACGACGCGGTGACGTTCGCGCACGAACGCGCGGAAGAGCGAGAGAAATGGGCGAAGACGACCATCGTGCACGTGGGCGAGGGGTCGCGCGAACGCGTGCGCCTCGGCGTGTGCATCGGCGAGTTTCATAATAAACTCATGGATCGCATGCTCGAGGACGCGCGCGTGAGCGCGGAGGCGATGGGAGCGACGATCGATAAGGTGGTGTGGGTGCCGGGGACGTACGAAGCGCCGCTGGTGGTGGAGAATATGTTGCAGGATCCGACGCTGGACGCGTGCGTCGTGTTGGGATACATCGAAAAGGGATCGACGCTGCACGGGCAAGAGATGGGGGCGACGTTTTCCATCATCGCGAAGCAATTAGAGTTAGAGTATGGGAAACCGGTGGGAATGGGGATCATCGGACCGGGCGCGACGGCGGAACAGGCGGAGATGCGCGTGGCGTACGCGGGCAACGCCGTTCGCGCGAGCGTGCGCATGGCGAGAACGTTCGTGCCCGCGGAAGAAGACGTGGAGACGGCGTGAGTCGTCGACGAGCGATCACCGACCGCGGGTGGCGTTTAGTTTAAATTTTTATCTCATGGTTAGGATTCTCACGCGACGCTCGCGGTCGTCTCGCTCGCGCTCGCCTCGCTCGGTCGCCGCACACGGTGACGCCGATGCTCGCCGCCGCGCGTCGCCGCGCGTCCGCCGCGCGAGCGTCCACGGTCGAAGCGTGCGCGCGAGCGCTGGCGTCGGGGTCGGCGACGCGCGCGCGGGCGTCGGCGTGCGCGAACGCTGCGCGCGGGACGTGGGCCGAAGCATCGACTTCAACGCCGCCTCGCGCCGCGCACGCGAGCTCTTTCGTCGCTCGACGACCGAGAACGGGCGATGGTGAATATTTCCGTTCGTTCGCCGCGTCGGCGTCGACGTCTCACTCGTCGAGGGTGAAGGCGGACGAAGAAGCGTCGTCGGCGTCGTCGGCGGCGACGCCGGCGCCCGAGGCGGAGAACACCTGGGTCGATCGCGTCGTTCCCTCGTCCTTGGTGCCGTACGCCAAGCTCGTGAGATTGGACCGACCTATCGGGACCGCGCTTTTGGCGTGGCCGTGCTTCTGGTCGATCGCGCTGGCGGCGGACGCGGGCGCGCTTCCGGACGCGCGTCTGCTCGGACTGTTCGGCGTCGGAGCGCTTCTTCTTCGAGGCGCGGGGTGCACGGTGAACGATCTGTGGGATCGAGACATCGATAATAAAGTTTCGCGCACGCGTAACCGCCCGATCGCGAGCGGGGCGGTGAGCGTTCCGAAAGCCATATTGTTTTTAGGCGCGCAACTCGCGCTCGGACTCGGCGTGTTGGTGCAGCTGAACGATTATTCAAAAATTCTGGGCGCGAGTTCGTTGGCTCTCGTCGCAGCGTATCCCGCCATGAAACGCATCACGAATTATCCACAGGCGTTTCTCGGGTTGACGTTTAATTGGGGGGCTTTGCTCGGCTGGGCCGCCGTGCACGGCTCGTGCGACTGGGGCGCGGTGCTGCCGCTCTACGCCTCAGGCGTGGCGTGGACTTTGGTGTACGACACTATTTATGCGCATCAAGATAAGCACGACGACGCCAAGGTCGGTATCAAGTCGACTGCGTTGCACTTTGGTAAAGACACAAAGAAATATTTAGGAGCGTTCGCGCTCGCCGGCACTTCGGCGCTTTGCGCATCTGGGGCGTACGTCGGTTTAGATTATCCGTTTTACGTCGGCGTCGCAACCGCGACGTCACATTTGTTTTGGCAAATCGCGACGGTGGATTTGGACGATCGAGAAGACTGTGCGGCGAAGTTTCGCAGCAACTCGACGTACGGCGCACTGGTGTTCGCGGGGATAGTCGCAGGAAAGGTGTTTTGATAGTATCTAGATAGATGAAATTGTTTATACGCGTATTCGGTTCTCATATTTTTCATCACGCCGACAGAGACGCATCAATGCTCTCGATACGCTCCTCGACGTCACCCCCCGCGGCGAGAGCGGCCAATTTTGCCATCGACAACATTCGTCGTTTTTCATCCTCAGCGGTACCGGCACGATTACCGATGGACGCCAACGTCTCGCTAGCTCGAGCGTACTTACCCATGCGAAGCTCCATCAACCAACGAAGATCGGGATGGGACGACAAGAATCGTTCCAAGTCGCCGTGGAATTCTACCGGTAGGTCGCGCAACAACGCCGCTGCACGATCTTGCACTATGGCCAACTTACGATAGACAAAGTGCGCGAAAGTCTCTTCGCCGTCTTCTTGGGCACCTAGAAGCGTGCGCATGTAATGATGAAGACGGCCCGTAGCATTCGGCGCGTCACAAATCTCGAAAAGCTCGGCGTAGCCAAAGTGAGCCTCTGCCACAGCGGCGACGGATTCGACGGACACATCAACGCCTTCCGTCAGGGAGCCACGTTGAGGACGATCTTGCTGTGGTACCGTTGTACTGTGCGTGGCGCACTCAAGAAGTGTGGGCAGGACCAACGCCCGATCGACCACGTACTCATCGTGCGCTTCAATGCGGTCTGTCGAACTCGGCAGCGCTGCGTTGAGGTTTGCAGCCGAGGCGTCGAGCAACGGCGCCGCTGAAGCCATCAAGCGTGATCCTAGAACTGGAGCTAGCCCAACATGTGTCTTACTCAGCGCAGCTTCTTTGTAAAGAGTAATTGCCGTTTTCGACAGCGCGCGAAGGGCTTCGCGTGCTTCAATCTCACACGTCCAATTCACGCCAACGCTCGATGAAAACGGTGGATATAGCCCAGTACGTCGCCTTCTAAAATCGTTCGCCGCCTCCAAAGCCACTAGTAACCCGCGAGCACAAGTATCGAGCGTGATCGCACGCTTTTCTAATGCCTTATTTTTCGCAAGATTCTTTTCTAAAACGTACACGACGGCTGGGAACATCAAGCGTGCTTCGCTCGAACGGCTGAAACAAACTTCCACATCTGATCTTTCATCCAACGCGCTGTCGGTCTCTTTGATCGCAGCACCCGCATGCGTGACAATTTCTTCTAACATAGGTTTCATCTCATCGTCGACGGTGTGTTGCAAACCACGAAGCTGTGAAAGGGCTGCAATCATTTCACCGTGCATCAGTATCTCTGAGCGTTCCTCGGCGTTGATTTCGCTCCAGGCTCCGCTCTCGGTCAAGAAATCTAGAAAGAGTAGATGTCTGTTTAACTTTTCAGCACCGTGCTCTTCAATGGTTGGACCACCGCCACGGGTGGATTTGCCCGAAAGCTTCTTTGGCAACGCATCGACGAGACCTTTGCTCATCGTTGCAAACGGCGCAGCGTCGCTCACAAACGCTCCCGACGCTCGCAGGCGGGACTTCGTCTGACCAAGAGGACCACTTTGCCCGGCGAAGTAGTTTTCAAATTCTACGCGCACGCACTCACTCGCGTTCGTATCGTCCACCGGATTTGCACTGGGACTAGTCACGTGTGACGACGACCGCGTGGTGCGCTTCGGCGTCTCCTTTGCAGAACGCCGCGGGGTCGTCTGCCTCCCGCTCGCGTGCGGTTTGAACGTAGAACAACCACTCTCTTTCGTCAAAATAAGCCACTCACCCGTACCGACGCGTTTAATGTCGATGATTGGTTCGTGGTTGGATGCGTCCATGCGCGCCGATACTCGAGAATAATCCACGCCTGAGAACATCACGGCGGAACCGTCGCCAGCGAGCACGAACGTATCCTCTCCATCGACGACAACTTTTGCGTGCAAGAAGTTATTGGGCAAAGCACCCGCGGGAGGCACGGCGGAGGCGATGAGGTTCATCGTATCCGTGCCGTGAGCGCGTTGAAAACGATGGAGCGATCCTCTACCGTCGCACTCGACGAGCACGGTGATGTCAACGCCAGCCTTCGTCAGCGTCCAATCTGCAGAAACGAAGACGATATTGGAAGACACGCGCAACGATTTCTGAATTTTCTTACCGAGCTTGTGTACATGCGCCAAAGTGGGCGACTTCTCCGACACCGAAACGTCGAGCGACCATTCCTCGAGCTTTCCATCCGCCACGCAAACGAGCAATCGTCGCTTCGTTTCCGTCGAACCATCGACAAAGCTGAGCGATCGCACGCCCCCCACATTCACTCTTCGACTTAAAAGCGCACCAGCCGCCATCGTGGCAGACCTGATCGCTCCCCAAGCTCGACTCTTTCCCGGAGTTTTCATCGGCGAGCCCGGCGCGCTCCCTCCGTTCCCCTCCTCCTCTTCTTCGTCGTGCATATCATCCACCCAATGACTCGTATTCGTTCGATCAAACACTTTCCACGTCACCCCATCCTTTCCATCGCTCTCGACCGCGTAGAGATTCCCATTAGAATCCCCCACCACCGCGCGCGCCGTCCCGCTCGTCGTCTCCGTCGCCGCGCACCGCGTCGCCCTCGCGCGCGCCCCCTTCACCTCCACGTACGCCGTCTCGATCGCCGTCGCTCGCATCGTCGGCGAGTACACATCTCTCACGTACGCCCCATCCCCCGCCTCCGTGAACACCACGCACGCATCATCGTCGACGAACGTCGCGACTTCGCACGCGTCTCGCAAGCCCAAGTCCCGCGCCGCGTCCAGCGCGCGCCACCGCATCGGTTCCCGTCCCCCCGGGCGCGCGCGTTCGACGCAGAACGCGTGTCCAACGTCGCGCGCTCTCGTTTCATCGTCCTCCGCGCCGTGCGCCCGCGTCAGCGCCCCGTCGCGTCGCTCGCCGCGCATCCAGACGTTTGTCCCATCGCTCGCGTTCGCGCGCGATTTCCGCGCGTCCAGCCCCCCGCGCGGGCGCGCGTCGGCGTCGATCGCGCGCGCGATGCCCTCGCGCGCGTCCTCCGCGCGCGCGGCGTCGTCGCGCGGCATCGCGACGACGCGTCGGCGTGTGCGGCGTCGTCGGCGCGCGCGCCATCGCTCCGCCGAGACATCCGCGCGCGGAGGACGCGCGCGGCGTCGATTCGTCGCGCGGCGACCGGCGACGTCGAGCGATGGGGCTGTACGACGACTTGCCCGAGGTGACGCGCGCGGAGGCGGGCGCGCGCGCGCGAGAGGGCGGCGAGGGCGCGGCGGGCGGTTGGGGCGGGACGACGACGACGACGACGACGGAAGCGACGACGGAAGCGACGACGACGAAGGAAGGAGGCGCGAGCGAAGCGATGCGCGCGAAGGGCGCGATCGGGGGGAAGGCGGGCGTGCTGCGCGCGCAGGCGAACGCGCTCAGGGCGGCGCGGTCGAGGACGCTTCGGGACGCGGAGGCGAGACGCGCCGAGTCGAAGAAACGCGCGCGAGAGCGAAAAGAGGACTCGAGAGGAGGCGAGGACGAGGTAAAAACGATCGAAGTCGCCGTGGCGAGCGATGAGGAGGAGACGGATGATGTGGACGATGGGTACGATCCGGCGGCGCCGAACGACTACGAGCGAACGCTCGCGGAGAGAGCGGAGCGGGCGAGACGGAGACGGGATTTAAACGCGAACGAGGAGTTGCGAAAGGAGTTAGAATCGAAGAGAAAAGCGATGGAGTCGCAGAGATCGGCGATGGATCGCGAGGAGGTGTTAGGGGTGGATGGTCGAGAGGCTCGGCGACGGCGGCTGGCGATGGGCCGAGACGCGGGCGCGAGTCGAGATACAAACAGCGCTAGTGGCGCTCAGAAGGCGAACAAAGGGAAGAGCGCGGCGGAGAAAATGATGGAGAAAATGGGTTGGACGAAAGGTCGAGGCTTGGGTAAGTCTGAGCAAGGGATGACGACGCCTCTGGAGGTCCGAAAAGACTCGGCGACGAGCGGTAAAATCGTCAACGCGGCGCCGGTGATTTTCGAAAAGAAAAAAGTACCGCTGCGCGGTAAGCCGACGCCAGTGCTCTTGCTTCGTAACGTCGTGCTCGCGGGCGAAGTCGTCGATACGCTCGAAGACGACGTCGCCGAGCACTGCGAAAAGTTTGGCGACGTGGTTCGAGTTTTCATCTTTGAGATCGAAGAAGAGGGTTTCGCCAAAGAAGAGACGGTTCGTATATTCGTCGAGTTTGTCGACACGAAGACCGCCATAAGCGCAGGTGCCGAGCTCGATGGTCGCGTGTTCGCGAACCGAGTCGTCAAGGCGAGCTATTATGATGTCGAAAGATTCGAAGCCGGCGATTTGGGCCCGCAAGCGGGCGAAACGTAATCTAGGAGCACTCCTCGCATAGCGCTAGCAAACACATAGACGCCTTAGTTTTTGTCTCGATGACGCAGTTGATTGATTTACACGCAACAAGCCAGTAGATCTACGACTCGACTCGAATTCTTCTTCTCATTCCGTCTTCGTCTTTCCCCGCGTCGACTCGCGCGTCGGAAACGTGACCACAGCCAAAACACTCGCCGTGACTATTATGACGCACCCGACGATCATTAAAAGCAACCCGTACTCCGACGATGAATTCGAAATCGCCTTCTCGACGTGCTTACGCGCAGCCTTGAGCCCTTCTCGCGAAAACGCGCGTCGAGCCGCCGCGTAATCCGCCGTCAACACGTGCGTCATCTTATCCGTCTTCGAGTACAACCGCACCATCGCCAACGCGATCGCGCTCGTTATTCTCGCGAATTTCTTCTGAATGTACGTCAACGGCACCGGGACGTCGTGCTCGGCGCCCTCCGTCCCGAACGTCTCCGTCGCGAACCTTCGCGCGCTGTCCCCGTCCTCCTCCGGCGTCACCTCTCGCGCGTACGCCTTGCCCCCGCGCAGCAGACACCAGCTCGGTGTTCTCTTCACCACGAATCTAAACCGATCGTACGTCTCCGGGGACTCTCGCGCGTCGATCGTCGCCGCGACGACGCCGTCGTCCAGGAGCGCGTCCTTCGCCAGCGCCAAAGCCCTCTCCGCGCGCGCGCCTCTCGGACCGTCGCCGTCGGTGAACAGCACCAGCCACGTCCCCGCGGTCTGCCCGCTCGACGCTTGCGTTTCGCGCTCGAACGAGGCGTCGTCCAGGCGAGGAAGGCCGCGAAGGGTGGGGACGACGGCGAGCGCGCGGGACGCCGACGCGAGGACGAAGACGACGGCGAGGGCGACGCGCGACGCGCGACGGCGGCGCGCGCGGAACGTCGTCGTCGTCACCGTCATGGACGCGTCGCGCGCGCGAGACGTCGTCACCGCGCGCCGGAGCGCGGATCTGTGACGCGTCTCGCGCGCGAGACGTCTCGCGCGCGTCCGCGCCGAGATATTTTTAGAGACGTCTGATATTGCATGTTGTACTTCTCGTGTCGATCGCCGCGAACGAGCGCGCGATCACTCACTCGCCCGGTCCTCGCCCTCGCCCTCGTCCTCGTCCTCGTCGTCGACCTCCTTGCCGAACCACTTGGCCACCATCGGCGTCAGCGCCACCGTCGGCCCGAACCTAATCGGCGAACTCGCCTTATGCGCCGCGTACGCCAGCGCGAACGTCCCGAACTGTTCGCTCGTCGCGTTCACGCTGATCCCAATCTTATCCAACAGGCTCGCCACGTCCACCCCGCCCGCGACGAGAAAATAAAACACCGTGATCGAAATCAAGCTCAGCGAAATCGACGTCGCCAGATACGCCGACCCGTACCGCTTGAGCAATTTCTTCGCCATGTCCATGCGCGACGTCCCGAGCTCTTCCGCGCCCTCGCTCGCGCCCTCGCCCGTCTCCGTCCCTCCCGCCGCGCCGCCGCCGCTCTTGAACACCTTCCACAGCCCCGCCTCGAGTCCCCACTTTCGCGTCGTCGCGTCGATCTCTCGCTCCTTCGCGTTCTTCGCCTTCGCCCGCGTCGTCGTCGTCGTTCGCGCCGTCGCGCGTCGCCGTCGCGTCGCGCGTCGCGCGCGCTTCGCCGTTCGCGTCGCGTCGTCCATCGCCGTCGCCGTCGCCGTCGCCGTCGTCGTCGCGATTCGCGTCGTCGCGATTCGCGTCGTCGCGATCCGCGTCGTCGCGATCGTCGCCGCGCGTCGCGATCGCGCGCAGGTCGCGACGGGCGCGATTCTCGCGCGGTGCATCGCGCGCGCGGCGTCGCGCGCGCGGCGCAATCGCGACGACGCGGATCGCGACGACGCGCATCGCGACGACGCGCGTGCGGCGGACGATGCATAAAACAATACGCGCACTGTTTGCGCACACGTATGTAGACACCGAATGTCCGAATACACACTTCCCGCATAATAACCACACAAACACCCATCGAGCAAACACAGGCGACGCCGCGTCGGATTCGCCAACCGCCGGCGGCGGCGCGCGATCGCACACGACGCCGCGCCGCGCGGACGCGCGCGATGTCGCGCGTCTCGAGCGCGACGCGCGGATGCGTCGCGCGACGCCCGTCCGCGGCGACGCTCGGACGCGCGACGCGACGACCGCGCGCGACGACGCGACGACGGACGACGCGCGGTTGCCCTCGCGAGGACGCGCGAGGACGCGCGACGCGCGCGCGAGCGACGACGCGGGACGCGCGCGCGAGCGACGACGACGAGGGACGCGAGGGCGACG
>Ga0257114_1002893_pt1 | contig 11138 bp, 7 predicted proteins | sample SI112_10mmetaG_FD_190149 | JGI IMG/M metagenome (GOLD analysis project Ga0257114, IMG submission 190149) | Marine microbial communities from Saanich Inlet, British Columbia, Canada - SI112_10m | ecosystem: Environmental > Aquatic > Marine > Inlet | place: Canada: British Columbia | collected... | reverse complement strand
ATTACAGGAGTAACAACATTTACACCCAAAGAATCGGCGGCTTTTTTAATACGAACAGGTGGTTCAAACCAATCATGTAACGATAAAGTAAAAGCGCCCCAATGAATTGGAATTCCCACTTTAGCATTTAAGTCTTTCACAGCCTGAGCCGACTCTTCTGGACGCATATGAATTTGCTTCCAATTATCGTTATACTGCCCACATTCCACCAATGCAAAATCAAATGGTCCGTAGGTATCACCAATCTTTTTAAAATGATCCCCGTATCCACCATCGCCACTAAAAAACACTCTTGAATCCTTTCCTTTGATAACCCAAGAACCCCAAAGCGTTGCATTTGCATCGGTAATTCCACGTCCAGAAAAATGACGTGTTGGCGTAAAAGCAAACTCTAACCCATTCACTTCGCCATCTTCCCACCAATTAAATTCATGAATTTTAGATGCTGGAACATCCCAAGATTTAAAATGCGCACCTACTCCAATTGGCACAATAAAATGCCCTACTTTGTCCTTAATTAAATCAATCGTTTCTAAATCCAAATGATCATAATGATCATGGGAAATAAAAACAAAATCAATCTGAGGGAGCTCGGCTATCGCCAAAGGCAACTCTTTACTATATCGTTTTCTCGAAAGCCATTTAACTGGCGAAGGTGCTTCGCCAAGCATTGGATCCAATAAAATATTCTTGCCATCCAACTGCAGTAAAAACGCAGAATGCCCAAACCAAATTAACTTCGATTCGTTTTTAGTTTGTTCTAATTTTAAAGAGTCTTGTTTAACCAGCGGTAATTCAACCTGAGGGTCTCTATTTGGATTTTCCTTTAAATACTCCTTAAAAGTTTTAACAAAAACATCCCACGAAAAACCTCTTGTTGTTTCTACAGGATTAAAAAACACATCCTCTTTGTAATGCCCAGTTTTTTCATAGCGTGCTATATCCTCATCAGAATGATCTCCTCCAAATTCAGCACTTGTATTAATGAAAATAAAAACGCCTACAGCCAATAAAAAAAGTAAGATAAACGTCCATTTAAACAGACCTTTAATAAGCTTCCAAACAAACTTCATAATATTCTAGTTAAAGATCTTTAATGATACTACGTTAGCAATAAAGTCCGACGTACCAAAGAAAGTCCTTACAAATCAATTTGGTTTCTTATCCATAATCTCAGCCGAGAGCTTCCAAGTTTGAACCATTTTTGATAACGCAATCGTCAATAAAAGTCCCGTGAATAAATACAATAAAGTCATAATTCGAATTTTCATCAAAACTACATCGATAAATTGATTCTTACTATGAAATTTGATAAGCGGTTATATTTTGATGGCAATACCAAACTGAGCGTACCAATCATATGGATATGCATCAAAGTCAATACTCGTCACCCTTTGACTACGTTCTCTTACTATTGGATTTTCTGTCTTTCTTGATGTAATCCCGAATACACCAAAAGTAAAACCACCTCTCGCAAATACTTCTACTTTCTTATTTAAAGAAAAACTCGTGGAGTAAATCAAATCCAATGTTTGATTGTAATAGAGCTCTGAATTATTATAAGTGCTTGAAGTAAAATAATTAAAGTATGAATTCTGCAAAACAGTCTTCGTTCCCAAACCTCCATAGATGTGGATTCGATCCCATATTGTAAACTTTAAATTATAGGAATAATTCAATCGTAATGACCTCTTCGACTCTTCACCAATTATCGCCCGAAACATATAATCTCCACCAGATATATCATTTTTAGCCATTTCTAACTTTAATACTTCTATTCGTTGCTCGTTCCCTCTGGGCCCAATAAATGAAAATGAAGGCAATCCCCAAGTGAGATTAAATTTACTTGTATTATTATTCGAAAGCGGATAAATATCTTTTTGAGCAACACCAAAAACACCAATTTTATAGGTCCAAACAGAATCTTGCTGAGCATTAACCACAAACGCTAATACCGACAATAAAATAACGCAGATATTTTTCATACCTAAATATAGACTTAAAAAAAAAGCATCCATAAAGGATGCTCTCATAATTATTTAAGTAAACAATTTTTATCTTCTTGATTTCTTTCTGAAGTTTCCTCCACCGCCTCCGCCTCTACTATTATTTGGCTTTCTTCGGTTATTGTTTCCTCCGTGCTTTTTCGTCAATTCAGCTTCCAATTTTTCAACCTCAGCTAAAGGACTTTGCTCATAACCAGGAATTGACTTTTTAGGAATTTTAAAACCTAATAACTTCTCAATATCTCTGATGTATTCTTCTTCGTCGTGACTTACTATCGAAATCGCTTCACCACTTGCTCCCGCTCTACCAGTACGTCCAATTCTGTGAACATAATCTTCTGGCACATTTGGTAACTCAAAGTTCACTACATGTGGTAACAATGGAATATCTAATCCTCTAGCCGCAATATCAGTTGCAACTAAAACACGAATAGAACCATTTTTAAATCCAGCTAAAGCTTTCGTCCGAGCACCCTGACTTTTATCACCATGAATTGCAGCTGCAGAAACATCACTTTTCTTTAATTTATCGGCAATTCTGTTGGCTTTATGTTTGGTTCTTGTAAAAACTAAAACCTGTGACCAGTCACCATCTTTAATCAACTTAACAATAACATTTGCTTTATCCGTACGGTTAACCGGGTGTACAATTTGAGTAACCGTTTCAGCAGCCGTATTTTCTGGAGCAGCTTCAACGAAAACTGGACGTTGCATAAACTCGTTTGCTAACTTTTTGATGTCCTTAGAGAAAGTCGCTGAGAATAATAAAGTTTGTCTCTCTTTAGGAATAACCTTTACTATTTTTTTAATGTCGTTAATGAACCCCATGTCCAACATTCTATCCGCCTCATCCAGTACAAAAAACTCAACATCTCTTAACGAAACTTCGTTTTGAGATTTCAAATCCATCAATCTACCGGGGGTTGCAATTAGCACATCAACACCTTCGCGCAAAGTTCTTACTTGAGGGTTTTGATTTACACCACCAAAAATAACGGTTGCTCTAATATCTAAATGCGTACTGTATTCTTTTACGTTCTCATAAATCTGAGCCGCTAATTCACGCGTTGGCGTAAGAATCAATGCTCTAATTTTTCTTTTTCTATCTATTGTACGCTTTGCTAAAATATGAAGCATTGGTAAAGTAAAGCCAGCAGTTTTACCAGTTCCTGTTTGCGCTGATGCTAAAACATCATGTCCGTTTAATATTTCCGGAATCGCCTTTCCTTGAATTGGAGAAGGCTCAGTATAACCTTTTTTTGCAATAGCCTTTAAAATAGACTCGTTTAATCCTAATGATTTAAATGTCATATAAATTGTGTTTTGAAATGACAATTTAAATGCAAGAATCATTTCACGATTAGGCGCAAAGGTACTCTTAAAAAAGAATTTATGACCCATAAAATATTTTACACCTAGATTCAAAAATCTTGGAAAGAAAAATAATAGAATATACATCCCACTCATATTTGTGAAATTAGAGTGCAAAAGAAACATTGCAAGTAAACCCGTGATCAAACAAATACAAAAAAATAACACTCAAACCAATACCAACAAACACACTTGTACTACTGTTAATGATAAAGCATATAGGAATATTCCATGTATCATGTTTTTACTATTTTTAAACTAATGGAAAAAATTAAATTAATTTGGGACTTCAGAAGCGCTGACGCACTTAAAATTGCTGAACATCATGTGAAACACATCAACGAGTTCTTAAAAAAGGAATCTCATACAAAGGAAAAAACGGGTATTTCACCAATTAGCGAGCTATACTGCACTGCTTTTTTAATTACTACAAAAGATAAAATGGTACTTTTTAGAGACAAGTTAAAACCTCATCGTGGTGAAGTTATTTAACACAAAAAAAGCGTAAATCATTTAATAATGATTTACGCTAATTATTATTTTTTTGAGGTTATTTTAGCCTATCCCACCTACAACAGAACTAAAATAATCTTGAAAAGAAACACTTTGTTTTAAATCCTTACGCTCCAATAAAGAATAAGCAGCAAGTGCCGTTAGTAAGAACTCTTTCAAAACTGATTTTTCAGAATTAACAGCTGTTAAACCCTCTACTTTTTCTTCTAAACCGGCAACATTATTAATTTCATTTTCAAAATCAGACTGTGTCATTTCATTTAGTAAATCCAAACGCTGTCCACTCTCAAACCAACTCGTGATTAACATAAACTTTTCTTTTAATTCCACAGGAGCTCTTTTATCGCTTAAATGCTGGATGTTGTTAAAGTATTCAGGAGCAATCGATCTAATAGCCTGGTTAATCAAACGACGAGCAATATTGGATGCCCCTTCTTGCTCTCCTTCATAAACCATTTCAATCTTTCCAATAATAGCAGGAATAGTAGCCGTTAAATCGCCAATTCTTGCAATCCCTTTTTCATCACCATTAATTAACATTCTTCGTTCCACCGCGCTCAAAACATTTTCGTACGCTGATATTGGTAAACGAGCAGACACGCCACTTTTGGCATCAATAAACTCACTTCCTCGCGCTTCAATTGCAACTTGTTCAATCAGTTTTTCAATAACCTCAGGAACAACAATATGTTCTTGCCCTTTTTGTCTTTTAACCTCTTGTTTTGTAATGGTTCTACCAATCAAGTTAGATGTTGGATAGTGTGTATAAATCTGACTTTGTATCCGATCTTTTAAAGGCGTAATGATCGAGCCTCTATTCGTATAATCTTCAGGATTAGATGTGAATACAAACTGAACATCCATTGGTATCCTTACCTTATATCCTCTAATTTGCAAATCACCTTCTTGCAATAAATTAAAAAGTGCAACCTGAATTCTTGGTTGTAAATCAGGCAATTCATTAATTACAAAAATCCCTCTATTCGATCGAGGAATAATTCCATAATTAATAACCTCTTCATCTGATAAGCTCAACTTTAAGTTAGCCGCTTTAATAGGATCGATATCTCCTACTAAATCGGCAATATTTACATCAGGCGTTGCCAACTTCTCAGCATATCTTTCAGAACGATGCCACCAGGTAATTGGGGTGTCATCTCCTTTTTCAGCCACTAATTTTTTGGAGGCTGTAGTTAGTGGGAAAAGAGGGTCTTCGTTTAAAGCAGATCCTTTTATAATAGGAACATATTCATCCAAAAGCTGAACGAGTAAACGGGCTATTTTTGTTTTCCCCTGACCTCTAAGCCCTAAAAAATTAATACTATGACCTGCTAAAACTGCTCTTTCCAACTCCGGAATTACCGTGTCGTCATAGCCAATAATGTTTTCAAAAACCTTTTCTCCCGATTGTAATTTTTGGGATAAATTGGCCCTTAATTCTTCCGTTACCGTTTTAAATTCGTATCCCGAAGCTTTTAATTCTCCTAATGTTTTTATTGAAGTAGTGCTCATTCTTGTGGTTTATTTAGATTCCAAATGGAATTTATGATCTTCTTTTTTTATTCTGTTCGTAATCTGAAAAAATGAAATTACCCAATCCTTCTAATCCAGCATAAAATGCTTTTCCTTTATTCGTCTCAGTAAATTTCTCAACAAATTCTTGGAGGTAAGGATCTTGAGCAATCATAAACGTGGTAACCGGTATTTTCATTTTCCGACATTGAGCTGCCAAATTGATTGTTTTTCTTAAAACCTTAGGGTCTTGTCCGTTACTGTTTTTATAATAAGTTCCATCTGCATTTTTTAAGCACGTTGGTTTACCATCCGTAATCATGAATATTTGCTTATTCCCTGCCTTTCTTTTTCGCAACAAATCCATTGCCAACTCCAAGCCAGCTACAGTATTGGTATGAAACGGCCCAACTTGTAAATACGGTAAATCTTTCACCTGAATTTGCCAAGCATCATTTCCAAAAACAATAACATCTAAATTGTCTTTTGGATATTTGGTTCTAATCAATTCCGCTAAAGCCATCGCAACCTTCTTTGCAGGCGTAATTCGATCTTCGCCGTACAATATCATCGAATGCGAAATATCAATCATTAAAACAGTGCTCATACTGCTTTGATGTTCGTTTTCAAAAACCACTAAATCTTCATTTTTAAGATTAAAATGATCAATTCCACCTCTTATTTGTGCATTTTTAATACTCGTTTGAAAATCGATTTGCTGCAAAGAATCTCCGTATTGATAAGGGCGCTGATCGGTAGTGTGGTCATCTCCTTTTCCAATTTTTGTTGAGCGATGATTTCCGCCACTGTCCTTTTTTAGTTTTCCGAAAATTTGATCTAATGATCTTTTTCGGATTAATTGCTCAGCTTTCCCTGTAAGCTTCTGACCTTTTCCTTTGGTTGTGTCGCTTAAATAGCCGTTTTTTTCTAAATCGCTTCTAAAATCTTCTAGTGTATAATCCGGAGTTGTAATTTTATGTTCTTCATCCACTATTTTCATCCAGCTGAATGTCTCTTCTATATCACCAGAAGTATGCACCATGATCTCTAAAAAAAGCTCCAACAGCTTCTGAAAGGGTGTTCGATCATCATCAGGTGTAATGTATTTTTCGAATCGATATCCAGCCATAGCTTTAAGTTAATGAAATTACAACGCAATTTGAATAGTTTTTCATTGACAAAACTATATAAGTCATTAGAGTTAATTTATTAGCTGCTACCTCAAAGCGTCCAAGCGTTATTTAAACTAAAAATTACTTGTTACCCAGTCATCAAACTTGTTATTATGAACGCGAAATCTTTATTTTTTTGCCTTACTAGGAACTTCTGCGGTGTTTGTTGCCTATTAAAAAAAGCTCACACTCTCCTTGCAACTATTGATGATAGTTACTGGGGTAAACTAATTATCATCAAGTATATACAAACGATACGGTTATAGAATATGATTTTTTTTGTTGAAAATTCGATATCCTACGAGCAAAAATATAATTTAAGAAAACAGTACTGACACTTCTGGGTATTCTCCTGAGAAAACTTTAAGCAATTACTTAAAGATCCCGCGCTGCGCTCTGGATGACGTAAAAAAAGAGATGCAATCTTTTTTCTTTCATGCTACACAAACGAAATAACAACCAAAACCGTCATTCAGAAGGAGGTGCGACTGCCGAAACTTTATGCAAGTACTTAAAAACCCCACGCTGCGCTCTGGATGACTTAAACATGGGAACACTAAAAAAAAGAAAGAATTAAACTATATTAAGATTGATTTTTTTAAAAAAGAACATCAATATTATTTCCTTTATGCATGAGTACTATAATTGGGGAAAATGTTAGCATTGTAAAATTTACAAGCATTAACTCCCAACCTAATTACTTTTTTTCTTCTTCTTTCTTTGCTGGCGACTCTTCTTCCTTTTTCAAAACCTCTTTCAAGTTGTTTTCTGCTAACACAAAAGTTGGCTCTATGGCTAAAGCTCTTCCAAAATAAGCTTTTGCATTGCCTAAATTATTTTGCTCCATACTCACAAATCCTAAAACATTATAGGCAGCAGCAATCAAGTTAATTTCTTCTGATATCACCTTACCAACAGTATTTTCTCGGCTCATTACAATTTTTTGATGCATCGATAAAGAATCTTTTAACAAGGCTGTGATTGTGGTAATGCAAGCATCAAATTTCTTTGCTTCAAACTCTATTACCGATGCTTGGTACAAATAATTGGTATTGTTAAATTTTGCAGCCATCCCCTTGTATAAATCCACTGCTTTATCTGGAGCCTTTAATGCAACTAAATTTAAAGCCGCTAACTGCATTGCGTTTTGATTAACAGAATCTTTATTCGCAATTATTGCACAAAACTTTAAGCTCATGTTAAAATTCTGAGCTTGGTAATACAATTGAGCTAAAGCATAAACTTTAACCAAATTATTAGGGTCCTTTGCAAGGATTCTGTATCCAAAAGTGATTGCCTTATCGTAATCGCCAAAATTTAAAGCAATTTGTTGCGCTACCGAATCGATGTTTACTTGAGGTTGAACGTATACCGCCTCTTTATTTTTATTCTTTTTAACAGCAGCTTCAATTGATAAACCAGATACCAACAAAACCAATACTATTAAACTTACTTTTTTCATGCTATTTATTTAAATAATTTCTTAGTCCTTGTAATTCTTAATTACTGCATCAAAACAACATCATAGTCGTAGTATTTACCATCACTCATTATAACCGAAATAAAGTACTTACCGTTGGCGCCATTAATTAAATTGCTAATTTGAGTATTTCCTTCGGTTACTTCAAACTCTTCAAATTTTACAATTTTACCAACAGCATCATACACCGTTAAAGCAAGTGTTCCTGACTCGGATGATTTAACAACAATATTTACCTCTCCTGCAGTTGGATTAGGGAACAGACTAATAATTTCTAGCCCTTCAAAGTTCACCACTTCAATGTTAGAGTAGCTGTACGTTGTATCAAAATCAACCTGTCTTAAACGGTAATACGAAATACCATTAAACGGTTGATCATCGATAAAACCATAATTCTGTAAATCAAACGAATTACCGTCACCGTGAGCATCTACTGAATCTACTGGAGCGAAATCCACACCGTCTTTGGAGCGTTCGATCACAAAATAATCGTTGTTAATTTCACTGGCAGTTACCCAGTTAACATCCACTACTTCGTTATTCATAGCAACGGCTTCAAAATAAGCCAACTCAACTGGCAAAGGATTATTACAAGGGTTAGCCCCTAGTGTATACTTATTAAAACTCGTCATACTACTACCCGATGGAATTTTACCAGTACTAGTAGAACCCGAAGCAGTACCTGCTCCGTTTTGCCAATTGGTACCATCCCAATACGCTACAAGTAATTCGCCCAAGGTAGTCACTTCACTTTCAGCATCCCATTCCAAGGTAACAACACCATCTCCAGATCCCGTTGTTCGGGTGAAGTCCCAATATTCTAACTGACTTACCTTACATATGCCAGTACCTAAACTACTCACGTTACTTGCTTGACTAAAATTGTACTTAGCCTTCATTGTAGTTGCACTTGTTCCATCTGGCGTAAAGCCAATAGAATTATAAGTTGAGCCATGTCCTACAGGAAATGTAAAAAGAGCAGTAGTATTAAAGTTTTTAGCAACAGGTCCGTTTACATGACTAGCATCTGTAGCTCCGGCCGCGGTTGCTCCAGTTTCAAAGGTTAGCAAATTAGCATCCGTAGTTGTAAAATCTCCAGTTGTAAATTGTACCTCGTTGTTTACAGTAGCTGGGCGCGTGAAAATTCCACCAGCAGCGTTGTTAATTTCTAAGTTGTATAAATCATCACCACCAAAATCAAGATCCTGACTAGCACTTCCTGTTAAATCCAACAATCCTAAACCGGCTGTTAATGTAGCAGAAGTTCCATTGGTAAAATCTCCATCAAACTCTAGGTGTGGTTCACCAGAAGATTCGAAAACTAAGCTTGATGTGTTCATGTTTGCAAAATCACCTTCCGAATGCACTACCAGTCCATCATCTATTTGCAATCCTAAACTTCCATTGTTATTTACTGCCAATTGAGCTTTACTGTTCAAACCACCTAGTAAAAACAGCGTGATTAATATCTTTATTGAAATTCGGATGTTCATAATTTAACTTTAAAAAACAATTCAAAAAGCACCTTTTATTGATGCTGTAAAACAACTTTATACATTCAGCAAAAATGACTTCCTTACCGCAAAACTGTCCAGGTATAATTATCATTAAGATAAGTCCCTTCGAGTGGAGTCGAGTATCGAAATTTCGAACCTAATTCCTGATTATATTTCTTTAGTTAACGTTTTTAAGCGGTAAATAAAGTGTAACTCTATTTCTTTAAAAAGCATTAACCGTGAGTGGTTGTTTAGTTATATTAATTCTCAGCTGTTACAACTGCCCCTTTGCTATTTTGTAATAACAATGCGTTTAGTTTTGCTTCTAACGCTGCGAGTTTTTGAGCTGTTTCTTTTAACTTCTGATTTGTTTCTACAGATGAGCTGGATGCTTCTGCTTTTATGGTTTCGATTTCTTGTTTTTGAGATTCAATGATTGCTTGTTGCTTTTTGACGGCTTCTACTAACAAAGCTGTAATTGGAGCATATTGCATGCTGTAAAAAGTGGAATCTGTTTTTGGAGCATCAACAACCTCCGGAATTACTTTTTCGGCCTCTTGAGCGATGAATCCCATTTGCAATCCAGTATCATGATGTGTTGTGTCTTTCCATTCGAAATTTACACCTCTTAAAGCCAACAGCTTTTCTATTGGATACTCAATTGTTTCTATATTTTTTTTCAAACGTTCATCCGAGTCGTTAAACCAAGCACTCGTTCCACCTGCATCGCCATTTACAAACAATGTTCTTGTAGGCGCAGCATGGTTAATACCAACTCTACCAGCACTTGTAATACGCATTTTTTCAGTCGCAGCATTATTGACAGAACCCGTAATAAAAACGATATCAGTTGGAATAGACCCCGCAGCAATTGTTCCATTGGCCCGGGCAAAAATTCCAGAAGTTCCAAGATAATTTGCTCCATCGTACCCTCCCAAAGTTATTCCTCCCAAATAATCGCCATTTATAATGGTTGTTGGCAATGCAGTAGTTCCACGTGCTTTATACGCAGTAATTCCTCCACCAGCCTGACTATGATTGTAAAAGAAATTTGCAATTCCCCGCTCATGGAGATTTGGTGTTGCACTTGAAGCAATAACATGCAATGGAGCAAGTGGCGTAGCAGTTCCTATGCCAACGTTATTAGCACTTGCATCTACAAATAAAGCATTATCTGAAGTGCCATGTACTTTAAAATCATGTTCAGTGCCATTACTACCATTAAACGTAGCTCCGCTCGAAAAAACAAAACGTTCAGCGGCATCTACTCCATCTATATCAAAAGTTACTGTCTCATCAGCTTGTAAATTCATATTATAGCCTGGTGTAATATTAAGTCCAGTTTCAAAGCCCGTTGCTGTAGTTTCTAATCTAAAACCACTCCAAACATTAGCATTTCCCTTGACATGCAAAAGAGCAGTTGGCGATGTAGTTCCAATACCAACTTCTCCTGTAGGCTGGACAGTAACCGCAGTTCCTGTTTCCAAAGCTGTGGTTCCTATTTTAAACTTACTATCCGTTACATCTGTTCCGATAGTGAAATTAGTTGTTCCCGATACTTGGAAATGAATTAGTGGATCGGTAGAAG
>Ga0257114_1002887_pt1 | contig 11149 bp, 10 predicted proteins | sample SI112_10mmetaG_FD_190149 | JGI IMG/M metagenome (GOLD analysis project Ga0257114, IMG submission 190149) | Marine microbial communities from Saanich Inlet, British Columbia, Canada - SI112_10m | ecosystem: Environmental > Aquatic > Marine > Inlet | place: Canada: British Columbia | collected... | reverse complement strand
GAAATCCATGAAGGAATTGAATCCACTGAAGAGATTACCAATTCTAGAGTATTTCACACCAGTTTGTTTGATTCGGCCGAGTAAACGTTGCAATCCACCAACTTCGATGCTGATAAAATCAAGCCCTAGTTCCTCCATCATTGGGGAGATATATCGAATACTATTCACATAGGAAAGGATGGTTCTATGGGATTTTGATTGAAGTTCCAAATCCGTCCTGTACCCAGAAATGAGATCATCAAGTGATTCAATCAACTGAGGTTCCATTCAATCTCACCTCCCTCGTGAATTATGATGAGCCCTGATTGAGTGAGTTCCCTTTCGACCTCAATCAGCAACTTGCCTAGGCCAACAAAAGTATACTTAGAACGCACATGTTCTAGAAAAACACGCCTAGACATTCTCCCATTAGTGTTCAAGATGAGTTGGAATTCAGCAACCAATCCTTTCTTCTGATTGATGGTTTCTTCTGAGTAACCTTCCTTTCTCAAAGACATAACCTCATCTTTGAGCGACCGAATGATTCTATCTCGTTCACCCACTTCTGCTTTCTTGAGATCAATCTCGTGTTCAAGCTCCTCAATTCGCTCTCTGTTTCGCTGTTCAATCTCCTCTTGTTTGTTCTCTTGGTCTTTGATGGAGTTGGTGACGAGGGTTCGAATGAATTGATTCATTGTACTGAACTTCAAATCACTTGCAGCAGTATGCCATCTGTCTGCTTCCGCCTGAGTTTTCAATCTCACTGTCAGTCTTTTCCCCGCCATACTCACTGGGATGGACATATACTTCTTAGTGTGTTCCGCGAAAGTTCAATTACCCTCGTCAAGAGAAACTGAAAATAAGCAAACCAAACGAGATTGTTTAGGCAGACATAGGCTCAAATGTATTCTGCATCAGTTGTATCACAACATAATGACGTCAAAGGAATGCTCGTACCGGGATTTGAACCCGGGTCGAAGGAATGAGAGTCCTTCATGATGGGCCACTACACTATACGAGCGTGGATGTTCTTGCCACCGACCTTTCGTATTTAGCCATCTCGCATCATAGGCCTGCGACGGGGTTCAGCAATCAATCACATTTGCTTCACTTTTCGTTTTGATTGAAAGTGAAAACCAGACCACTGCGCATGAAAATTTAGTTTAGTTTCAATTCAGGGGTCCTTCGTCGCTTGATATACGGGTGCCAATGAGTTTGCATCATGGACAACCAAAATCACCCACTGGACTCTTTGTCATTCAGCGATTTAACATGCACCTCTGATGAACCCCTGGCACCTTCTTGGAGTCAGACCTCCACCACACTCTACGCTCACCCCAGCGGCGAACTCCCATCCCGGTTTGCCGCTGTGGGTTGGCAACCTCTGTATGTTCCAGGACGGAACGTTCCAACCACCCTTCTCTCGAGGACTGTACAAGGCCTTGCTCGACGTGCGAACCGGATCATCCGAGGTGAGGCATGATGAGCAGAACCATGCGCTTGCGAACTGAAATCGCCACGTACCTCGGCAACGTGGGTGAAGCGAACACCACCGACATCCTCGATCATGTAAACCAGCGATTCCGCTGGGGTGCAACGATGAACCAGCTTGGAAATGTGCTTGCACGAGACCGACGATTCGTCAAAGTTGGCTTTGATGAAGGAACCGACATCGGTGGCTTCCGTATGCGGGTCTGCGTTTGGTCAATTGCTGCTGCTTGATAGCAAAGGGATGAAAACCCACGCCGAGCACAGGTAGCAACATGGCAGGGAAAACCTTGGCTTTGGTCGAATTAATGCGACCGAAGAACATGATTCTCGCAGCCATCACTGTACCCTTAGGTGCTCATTTCGGCATCAATGGCGACTGGAGTGCGAATGATGGCATGGCTGTTGTCGTGCAGATTTTCACAGTCCTTACATTCATGGGTGCAGGCAATGCGATGAACGACATCAAAGATGCTGCCATCGATCTCGTCGCCCACCCTGCAAGGCCGCTCCCCTCTGAACGCATCACAGAAACTGAAGCCAAGCGATTTGTTGGCGTATTGTGGTTTCTCAGTGTGGGAAGCATGCTCACTGGAGCCTTCTTCCTCCATTCGAATGGTGATGCGTGGTGGCCTTTGACCACCATCTACGTGATTGCTGTTGCACTCATGTTGACCTATGACCTCGGACCGGAAACCAAAACAAAAGGACTCATTGGAAATGTCTCTATCTCATTGATGGTCGCCGCTGTCATTGGCTACGGTGCTGCAACCATTGGAAGCATGAACTCTCTTGTGTTCTGGGTTGCAATGGTGGTGTTCTTCACCAACCTCGCTCGTGAAGTGGTCAAAGATTGCCAGGATATGTTGGCTGATGAAGGCGAACGGATGACGCTTCCCATGAAAATAGGCGCAGAGAACGCTCGCATGACTGCCTATGTGATGATCATGGCAGGTCTTGTGTGCCTCTACATACCCTACTGGCAAGGCCCCTTCAACCTCAATCAATTGCTTTACCAGACACCTGCCATTCTGGTGCTCATCACGCTCAATGGACCGTTGTTCAAAGCAGAAGACGCTCGAGTCTCCATGCGAATTCGAGTCGCAATGCTTCTTGGATTGCTTGGCTTCATGCTCACAATGGTAATGTGATCAGTCGAGTCCCATGAACTCGCCCATGGCTTGCCAAGCACCTTCATTGATGAAGTAAGCAAGAAGTGACATTTGAGCCCACATACGATTCTCGGCTTGATCGAAGACAATTGATTGCTTGTGGTCCATGACCCAATCGGTGACTTCGTCACCACGGTGTGCTGGAAGGCAATGCATGAATTTCCATGTGCTGTCCATGTTTCCAACCATTGCTTCGTTGACTTGGTAGCCGTCAAATGCTTGGACCTTATCGGTCATGTGTTCTTCACCCATTGAGATGAAAACATCCGTGTAAACGACATGAGCGCCACTGACTGCTTCGATCGGGTCGTGGGTCATCATGACCTTCGATCCGTTTGCTTCGGCCAGAACCTTGGTTCGCTCCACCACATCTTCTGCTGGTTCGTATCCTTCAGGCACTGCGTAGTTGATGTCGATGCCAAGCATTGCGCAAGCCAGCATCAAGTCGTGAAGAACGTTGTTCCCATCACCAACCCAAGCCACTGTGATTTCACTTGGCTCGTCGAAGTGTTCCAACACAGTCATCAAGTCAGCTGCTGCTTGGCAGGGGTGGTGCTTGTCAGAAAGTGCATTGAGCACGGGAACATCTGCATGCTTTGCAAGTTCAGCAACGTCATCATGCGAGAAACATCGATAGGTCATTCCACCGAGGAATCGGGAAAGCACTTGAGATGTGTCGCCGACAGTCTCAGATTTTCCAAGTTGAATGTCGTTCTTGAGGAGGGTCAGAGGGTAGCCACCCAAGCGATTGATTCCAACTTCAAATGAAACGCGGGTTCTCGTTGAAGGCTTTTCGTAAATCGAACCAATAGCAAGGCTGTCAAGAGGCATGAAGTTCATGGCTACCTCGTCACTTTGCTTCCAAAGTCGCTTGAATTCAATGCCCCAGCGGAGGATTTTTTCAAAGTCTTCGGCAACGTCGTCAATGGCCAACAGGTGCTGGGGCATGACCTTTCCACGAAAGGACGGTTTCTAACTGTTATGAGCGAAGTGTTCGCTTCAATTCTTCTCGTCATCGTTGTCAGCAGCGAATCCATCACGGGCATCACTCATGCCACCGAACAGTGCTTGAGCAAAGGTGAGAATGTCGGCAAGGCCTTCTTCGAGTTCAGAAGACAGCGGGGTTAAACCGGGTGCTTGTGCGAACTCTTGCATCATGCGCAATTGGTTGATCGCAAATTCCGTACGCTGGCCGCCAGCCTCGTCATAGAGTGCCATTTCGAGAATCTCGAGTCGTTCCGACCATTCAAGGATTTGAGCCAGTTCGTCAGGTTCGAGAAGATCTGCCTTGGACAGGAAGTTCTTGGTTGGCAAACCGAGCCTAAATTCAACGATGCTCGAGAGAAGCATTTGGGATACGAATCCGGATGGTGAGCGTGAAAGCATTGGGTCGAACAGGTAGATAATCGCCGACTGCTCCCGTCCAATCACTTCGATGAGATGGTTTGATGCTTCGCGGAATGCGAACAATTCGACTTGCCCCGGTGTGTCGACAATCATCACTTCACCCGTGAGGGCGTGCAGTTGCGCAGCGACGTCTCCAGCTTGTGCTGCGAGCAGATCTGCTGCGAGAATTTGAGCCCCGTTTGGACCCAAATCATACTCGCCCATTACTTCAGTGAGGGAAATCAAATCACGGACATCGAATTCAGCGTCATAATGAACACGCTCGGCTCCCGGGTCGAGGTTGACTGCAATCGCATCGGTTTCAAGGAACCGCGACCAGCGTTGGAACGATGTAACCAACGAGGATTTTCCTGCACCTGCTGTTCCAACCACAAAGAGCACTGGGGGTGTGCCACTGTCCATGCCTACCATGCTTGCTCGTCCAGCCCACCCTACATCAAGTGCACGGAAGCAACCCTTCCAAAAGAGTCAGAATCAACGCATTAAATGAAAACTGAAGGGCAGAACGGTTATGTGCTCGATGGATATGGAGTTGATACCGCCTTGTGCGGTCGCCACGGAGGAATTGTAAATGAGCGACGAAAAACCACCTATGCCACCCGGACTACCACCTATGCCACCAATGCCGCCTGCACCACCTGCACCACCGGCTGATGGCGCTGCGCCACCAATGCCACCTATGCCTCCAATGCCAAGCATGGATGCACCACCTGCTCCGCCAGGTCTGCCACCAATGCCGCCTATGCCCGGTATGGAAGCACCGCCTGCGCCTCCAATGATGGACGCACCTGCCGCTCCACCAATGCCTCCAATGCCGCCTATGCCCGGAATGGATGCGCCACCTGCTCCCCCTATGATGGACGCTCCTGCCGCTCCACCAATGCCACCAATGCCAGAAATGGATGCACCTCCTGCACCGCCTGGCCTCCCACCAATGCCGCCTATGCCAGAAATGGAAGCACCGGCTGCACCTCCAATGCCTCCTATGCCAGAGATGGATGCACCTCCTGCACCGCCTGGCCTACCACCAATGCCACCTATGCCCGAAATGGACGCACCGGCAGCACCACCAATGCCGCCTATGCCCGAGATGGATGCACCACCTGCACCACCCGGCCTACCACCTATGCCACCAATGCCTGCAGATCCACTTGCTCCACCAATGGAAGCATCGGCTGCAGACCCGCTCATGGCACCTCCTATGCCACCAATGCCAGCCGACCCACTCGCTCCACCAATGGATGCACCTGCTGCAGACCCGCTCATGGCTCCACCAATGCCACCAATGCCAGCCGACCCACTCGCTCCACCAATGGAAGCACCGGCGGCTGATCCACTCATGGCACCGGTCGAACCAACAGCGTCTGATGACGTATTGGGGAGCCCAATGGACCTGACAGGCGAACAAGCTGGAGCAACCATCCGAAGCAGTGCTGAAGTTGATGAAATTGACGGAGATAAGCTCGAAGGAACACTCCATGAAGTTGAGAAATCGACCCTCACCTCTGATGGTGAAATCATCAAGCAGACCGTGAAAGGAACCTTGGTGGTCAACAATCCATCTGCAGAAGACCGAATCTACGACATCGATGTGATGCTCGACCACGCCGATGCAACCGACATCGGTGGTGACCATGTCTCCGTTGATGAACTCGAGGCTGGCAAGAGTCACAGCATGAAGTACAAGGTCAACGGTAAGCGAATGCTCGTTCTCCGAGAACGCCTTGACACAAACCCTGCTCGAACCTCTGCCCGCTCGTTGTCCGTCGCTTCCAGCGAGGATGGTGGACCAATCTCCCTCGAAATCGAAGTTGAAAACGTCGCAACTGTCCCTGTTCGTGACGTCATGGTCACCCGACCACTGCCCGATGAAATGGCATTCACTCACGCAGCAGGTGCAGAAATTGACAACAACACCTTGAATTGGAATGTTGGCGTTTTAGCCGCAGGCGAAAAGCAAGTCCTCACCATCGAAGGCACCATCACCGTCACAGGTACTGCAAAGATCGATGCTGGTGCAGCAACAGCCACCTACGCAGCTGATTCAACCCTCTCTGACCTCAACTTCCGAGAACTTGATGCGTTCTGCCGAGGTTTCTCATACATGCGTGTGCGTGAAGATGAGCGACCAGACAACTGGTTGTGCAAGACCACGTTCGAAAACCGCTCCTCCTTCGCTGTCGATTTGGTCAAACTCCAAGTCCGCATGAAGGGAAGCGACGACTTGCTCTTCGACATTAAGGATGTCAAAGAGGATGTCCCACCTCACGGAAAGTGGGAGTCGGAAGAGCGAACCGTCATGGCACAATCAAAGCCTGATTTCGCTACCGATCTTTCCTACACCATCCTTCCTCGGGCAACCCGAAGCACCGAAGGAAGCATGACCTTGCAATCCAGCACCCTTGAAGTGGTGGAAGCATCTCTTGGAAAGACCTACTCAACCAACAGTCTCCGTTCCTATAGAGCGCAAAAGGTCAGGGCATGTTTGACCTTTACCAACAACGGTTCATCGAACATCAACGTGGCGCGTTTCACTGACGACATCCCTGGCCTCTTCGCAGCGCCAGACTTGTCCACTTTCACTGTGAAGGTCGATGGAAAGGAAATTGCTGACGGCCAGTTCAAATCGGAAGTCGCAGAGGGCATCACCCTCGAAAAGACCAACCGATCACCTGACGGTATTGGCTACACGATCACTACCACTGTAGGGATCACGGCCCCAATTGGACTCAAGCCTGGAAAGTCATTGACGATTGAGTACGACCTTTTCGCACCGGACCCAACCCCCGAAAACACTGCAGTCAGCGCACCGGCCCATTGTGAGTTCAGTGCTGAAAAGGCGGGACCACGTTGTGGCAGGGATGCAGAGGACGCACCAGTCATCAGCGTCGTGCACAACCGAAGGGATTTCTCCGCAGGAAAGCAAACGATGCCTGTTGGCGGCAAAGGCCGCTATGAAGTGCTCATCCTGTTCGAGAACAACGGTGACACAGCGTTGAAGGACGTTTACATCAACGATGTCATGCCAGCCAACTTTGAGATCAAAGATTGGCACATCCGGGGAACCGGTGGCGACAAGCGAACCGATTGCGAAATGAAGACCGAGGACGGCGTCGGTGGCACCCACATCAGTTGGATGGTTCCAATCGTCGGCAAGGGTGAGCGTCTTGATGTGTTCATGGAAATCAAGGGCACCGGTGAAATCGATGCTGAAGCACTCAACAGGTTCCACGGCGTTCACTTCGGTGACGAAGTCGAGTCGGATGACCTCCCAGCCCCTAAGGCTGAAGAGGAAGATGCACCGGCTGAAGAAGAGGTTGCAGCTGAGGAAGCACCTGCTGAAGAAGAGGCTGCAACTGAGGAAGCACCAGCTGAAGAAGAGGCTGCAACTGAGGAAGCACCGGCTGAAGAAGAGGCTGCAACTGAGGAAGCACCAGCTGAAGAAGAGGCTGCAACTGAAGAGGCACCTGCTGAAGAAGAGGGTCCAGCGGTCACCTGGCGAGAAGATGTCTTGCTCCGTGTCATGGAAGCAAAGGGCATCAGCGTTGATGACCGAGATGCATTCGTAGCACATGCTGCAAACTATGACCTCGACGACAATGGTTACCTCAAGAAGGCAGAAATCGAAGCCGCAGCTGAAGCATGGGGCGAAGACGCCGATGCTTCTGAAGAAGCACCTGCTGAAGAGGCTGCAACCGAAGAAGCACCTGCTGAAGAAGCATCCACTGAGGACAAGATGTGCTCCATCTGCATGTCAATGAATCCACACGATGCAACAGAATGCAGCGCTTGCAAATTCACCTTTTGAGCAAACCAGCGTGGGCAGAAATGGCCATTGATGCTTGATCACTCAGGCAGAACCCATTGTGGCCAGTCCTCATTGTCTGACGAACGGCTAACAAGAATAAGGACTGGGCGTCCAACTTGAGAGAGAACGGATTCAAGGGATTGAGCGGTTGAGGGCGGGATCACGCCATCACGCATGTCAACAGCGAGCCAAGCATCAGGGTACTGTCCCATCCATGCATTCAATTCAGCTTCAATGCCCTCCGGAGGAACCCCTTGCCGAACGCTTGCAATGTAACCCCACCCGGGGAGACAACGTCGCTCTGAATCGGTCCACAAAAACATACGAGGCGGGCGTGGGAGCCGTGCCAACTGATCGATGGCCTCGTGCTCTGTGACGCACACAGGGCGGTTTGGCATTGGAACGGGAACTGAGTGTTGCCATGTACGGTCGATGTTCATCGGTTCGCGGCGCCGCATGTCTCTGCGAGGCAGACGGTCCTGTTTGAAACCCTCGCAATATTGGAATCGAAACTTGAATCAATCCGGGAGAAAACAAACCCAACCTTCATGCCCCCCTTGCGCCGCCCTTACATTATGGCTAACGGCAGCGCACCGCCCCCTCCCCAGCCGCCGGGAGGATCAATGCTCATGATGTTGGGTGTCATGGTCATGATGACCCTGCTCATCATGAACCCGGGAATCAGAGGAACCCTTGGCTCAGTTGCCGACCCAATTCTCTCACCAATCCTCCCCGAGGAATCCTACTTCGTCTTCACCGTGTTGATCCTCGGTACTTTTTCCATGACAATGAATACGGTGCTTCGTAACCTTTTCACAGACCCGATGGCTCAAGCCCATATCGGCCACCGTCAACGCCAAGTGCGAATGATGATGAACGATGCACGAATGAGCAGGGATCCTATCCTCCAAGAGAAAGCGACGACGCTTCAACAACAAATGATGCCTGAGCAATTGAAGGTCCAAATGGGCGCCATGAAGCCAATGATGTTTACCATGGTGTTCATTATCGCCATCTTTGCGTGGCTCACCACGACCGTTGAGAACTTTCGAGTGGATTATGTATCCCTTCCATGGCACACAGAGTGGAACCTTTTGGGTGACAAATTCCTTTTCTTCCCGGCATGGATTTGCACCTACATCTGCATGAGTGCGCCCCTTGGCCGAATCGTCGACCGCCACATCAAACTGCTTCGCTATCGAAGCCACCCAATGGTTAAGTCGGGTGAGACAATTAAGGAACCATTGCTGCATTTGATTGCTGGCCAAAACAAAGCAAAGAGCGCCGATGCGCACCGACGTCAACAACGCAGTCAACGCCAATCTTCAAACCGTAAAACCAGCAAGGCCAAAGCAACTCCATCTGTTTGGGATGAAGAGGATAAGAAGGCATCCGAATCGTCGAATGATGAGTGCCCTGAATGTGGATTGGACATGATCTCAACCCTTGGTCCTCGTACAAAGCGATGCGATGTTTGCAGGCACGAATGGGTGTGAGCATGGTTCGCATCACGGTATCAGGCCATCCTGGCAGCGGCACAAGCACACTTGTGAGCGGCTTAATGGATCACTACGGCTGGTCTTCACTCAACGGAGGCGATGTCTTCCGTGGGGAGGCAAAGCGACGTGGGATGTCTTTGTCTGATTTCGGCGCCTTATGCACCACCGATTTGGAGGTGGACCGCCAACTGGATGCCTTGCTTCAAGAACGAATGTCCGCAACTGGAGCTGAAGAGATTGTTGAATCTCGGCTCTCAGGATGGTGGGCTTACAGGCTCAATCTTGACTGTGTACGACTCTGGGTCGATGTCGAGGATGAAGAGCGAGCGCGACGCGTTGTAGCGAGGGAAGGCGGCACAATTGAGGAGGCGCTGGAAGCCAATGCTAAGCGCACCTCGGTTGATGCAGAACGATTCACTGAACTGTATGGCATCTTGCCGGAGCAGCGCGAACCCTATACCATAGTACTCGATGGAACACATCTAGGCAGGGATGAAGTCCTTGCCGCCGTGATTGAACACTTGGAGGCCACAGCATGACACACCACGCACTTGACGCAACATCCAAAACCAATCCATCTGTTGGTACCGCACCCGATGACCGCACCGTAGAACAACGACTTGCTGGCGGGTTCATTCTTCTGGACAAACCTGCAGGACCAACTTCGCACCAAGTTGCGGCTTGGGCTCGTGACCTGTTTGGGCTGGAACGTCTTGGCCACGGAGGAACGCTCGATCCTTTCGCCACAGGTGTGCTTCCGCTCATGGCTGGTAAAGCGATGAAGGTAACCAAGAAAATTCTCAACCACAAGAAATCCTACATTTGCGTGTTCCGCTTTGCAAGCGAAGTTGATGAAGATGCGCTCAATAAAGCCATGCGCCAACTCACTGGCCGTGTCTACAACGTCCCACCAGAAGTTTCCGCTGTGAAGGTGCAAGTCCGAACAAGGAAAATTTTCTCCTTCGAACAATTGGACCGTTCCGGCAACGATATGATCGCTCGCGTCCATTGTGAAGCAGGAACCTACATTCGAACCATGGCACGGGACCTTGGATTGTTACTCAACATGAAAATACAACTCAAGGAATTGCGCCGTGACATCTCCGGTGTGTTCACCCTCGATGATTGCGTCACCTTGCAAGAACTCGCAGACGCCGTGTGGTTGTGGAAGGAATGCGATAAGCCAGAGGCACTTTTGCGAATCATTCACCCAATCGAAAAGTTGCTGCTCGACCTGCCATCGGCGACCGTTAAAGACAGCGCAGCCGCTGCATTGGCGCACGGGGCACCACTGCTCCGCCCCGGCTTGGTAAGCATTGCTTCAGGCATCCCATCTGGCAAAGAGATCTACGTCCAGACCATGAAGAATGAAGCAGTCGGCGTGGTCACCCTTACGGCGAACACTGACGACATAGCATCGATGAGCGAAGGTGAAGTGGCACGTCCGAGCATGGTGCTCCTTGACGGCGATGTCTACCCTCGACGTTGGAAATCACCTGAGTGATACCAAGCGTGCGTGATTCGATCACGCTTCGATGTATTCTTCGTAAATGTATTCCTCGGTTTCTATTCTTATTTTCAATACTGACATGATTCCCACATCCACTTTGTCAACCGGAGTTGAACGGTCCCCACGACCTCAAAGCAAATTTTTGTGAGACAGTCCCATTATCAAGTTTGAGGACCTTTTTGCCGTTATCCGACATCGGATGTTTCTATTTGACCTAACAAGGAACAGTTGAGAAGGACCCTTTCGTTGAAGGACCTGAACCGCATGGGGAATGAATTTCGCCACC
>Ga0257114_1002878_pt1 | contig 11182 bp, 14 predicted proteins | sample SI112_10mmetaG_FD_190149 | JGI IMG/M metagenome (GOLD analysis project Ga0257114, IMG submission 190149) | Marine microbial communities from Saanich Inlet, British Columbia, Canada - SI112_10m | ecosystem: Environmental > Aquatic > Marine > Inlet | place: Canada: British Columbia | collected... | reverse complement strand
AAGATATATTAATAATACTAATATTAATACTAAAATAAAAGGCAAAATATACAACATAATATCAATATAGTTTATATTATTAATATCTGTTGATGTCATACTATTTTTAGCATATATTAATCTATCTTTAACATCTAAGTAATTAATAATTTCCTGTTTAGTAAATCCTTTTAAAATATTATTATTATTATTATCCATATTATAATTTATTGATATTATAAATTATCGGTATTTACTTCGTTAAAGAAATCGCCTAAATCTTGTAGAGCTAATTGTTCTAATTCCTCTTTTGTTTTTTTAGAATACTTGCTAGTTTTTTTATTTGATATTTCTTCTGTTATTTTATTAGCATTTTCCGCCATTTTTTTCATAAATATCTTATTAGCATTTTCTACTTTATCTTTATCTTGTAAAGCTTCTTTGTATGCTTTTGCTAATTCGTATAACTTCCTACATTTGTCTTTTAAATGTATGATAATAAGTTCATTTTTATCGTTGCTCTCTTCGGCTTGTATCAATTCACTTTCATATTGATTAATTGTTTTTAGTAATTTTTTATACTGCGTTGATGATAATATTAACTTTTCATCATCAGCATCTTTTACATCTTGAAGTGTATGGACTTTGCTTCTACTCATTTTATAATAGTTATCTATAAAAATTATTTATTTTTATTTAGTATGTTTTGTCTTACTTCGGTACTTTTATTTATAGCATTTATTAATTCGCTTTTATTATTACATGATTTAACTTGCTTTTTATTTTGGATTTTTGTAAATGTTTTATCTGCTCGATTTAATATTGCGTCTAATTCATCTAAATCTACTTCTTTTAGTTGTGGTTCTTTTTTTGCTAATTGCTTTGGTTTATTTATTGTTGCAGATTTTTCAATATCTAATTTAGTCCCTCGTGGGACATACTGCTTACTATAAATTAATTTTTCATCAATTTTTTTATAGACGTCGTCAATAGGAATGTGAGATATTTTTGTATTTTGTTGCGTTTCTGTTGGTTTATTATTATCATCTGTAAAAGACATATTAAAAGTTCTCAATATTTTACTTGTTTTAGGTCTTTTTAATCCCAGTTTCCTAACTATCGTATGATATGTAGTTTTACTAATTTTATATTTTTCTATAATATCTTCGCATCTCAATAAATTATTAAAATCGTTTTTAAACTCCGTTATATTACTATTATTCATATTCTATTTAATATTAACTGATATTTAATAAATATTTAAAAAAACTATTATTGATATATAAAAAATATATTATTGATACATGATTGATAGTTTTTTATATATCAATTGATACATAATTGATACATAATTGATACATAATTGATACATAATTGATAGTTTATTGATACATAATTGATACATAATTGATAGTTTATTGATAAACTAATATATCATTTTTGTTATTATTACGAAGATTTGTTTTAACTTGTTTAATTTGTTTAATTATTTTACTTCTATCATAATTATTGAAGTAAATATAACATAATCTAATATAAATATTAATATACGCTACTTCGTTTAATCCAATATTATATTTTTCCATTTTTTCATATAATAATTTATTAAAATCTTCTGGTTTTTGTATAATTTTATGATTAGTATAATTATTTATAATATCTTGATACTCCTTAAAGCATTTTAGCATAGCGTAATACAAAATATCAATCATACTTATTAATATGGTAATATAAAAGTATAAAAATAATAATCATTTTTTTCTAATTCTTCGCATATTTTATTGATACATGTATATAATCATTCACATACCCATAAATACCCATCGTCTTTCTTAATAATTTTTATATTTTTCTTATCATATTCCATCTTTGCGTTTATTTGTAATTTTGCCCAATCACCCTCGTATATATTCTTTTCACCAGTTAATTCATCTATATAAAAAATAGTATTTTCACTATACATTTTATTATTTAGCGATATTTTATTATTTTGTAAAAAAACGCTTACCAAAATGATAATAATATTATTAGGTAATTATTAGGTAATTATTAGGTGATTATTAGGTGATTATTAGGTAATTATTAGGTGATTATTAGGTAATTATTAGGTAATTATTAGGTAATTATTAGGTAATTATTGATACTTTATTGATACTTTATTGATACTTTATTAATAGTTTATTGATAGTTTATTGATACATATTTAATATTATTCTTCTGGAATAAATACTAATTTATGGTGATAATATGGTTTTGCTTGTATTGCTACAAAACTATAATCATATTTTTTAGTTTCATCTGTTTTTTCGTCAATATGTTTATAATAAATATTTACTGGCGTAGTAAGTATATTTAGAATAAATCCAACAATATCGTTAAACATAAACTTATCGCAACGCTCATTTAGATATAAACTATAAACGCTTTTATTTTCATCATTTTCACATATATTAAAATGTAATTTAAACTTCAATTGACTATATTTCTCTTTAAAATTATTATCAAAAGCATCTACATCAATCATTTCTTTACTATAAAAGTAAAAATTAGATTTATAGAATTGCTTTTTAGATTTTTTAGTATTATCATTCATGTTATAAATTGATATATTTATATTTTGTTTAAATAGATTTTGTATTAATTGTATTATTTTTATATCAGCATTCGTTTATATTTTTATCTTTTTTTCAACATATCTAAATAATATGATAATTCTTTAAGATTTTCAATAGGTATATTGAAATTATAATCATCGCAGTAAGGGTTTTTTGTAATATTAAAATCTTTAAAATAACTAGGCTTATATTGTATTCCATAATATTTAAAAGATGTGTTTAAAAGGTCATCAGTATCATCAGGAAAACCAAAAATAATTAATAAATAAACTATTTTATTATAAGGATTATTTAAACAGGATTTTTTATATTGTTTATAATATGTTATTTTACTGGTGGGAAAATATGTAGTATTAAACTTATTTTTCGCATTCTTACGAGTTTTTAATTCTATCAAAACTATCTTTTCGTCGGTCTCAATAATAAAGTCAAAATTATCATACCTTTCGGTCATAATCGCATCAGGACAATAACATTTTATTATATCATATAATATTAATTCGCTTCTTTCTCCGTAATCATATAATTTTTCTATATCATCGGCACTTAAAGTATTTCGTACCATCGTAGGGCATAAAATATTAACTATTTTTATTATATTGAAAGATAAAAAAATTAACATTTTAATAATAAAAATCTCTCAATATATTAACTTAATATGATGGATGCAAAACATAAGCGATATATTGAAAACTATGAAGAAGAGTTATTGTTAAATTATATACATGAGGAAGCTAATAAAGTCTATAATATTAACGAAATATTAGATATAAATGAAGATGAAGATAGTGAAGTGAGTTTATGTTAGTATGTATTTTTTAAAAAATGATATATAAGAATATAGTAAAACATATAAGAAATAAAATCTTTTATATAAGTAATAGAATGACTGATAGAGTTATAAATTATACCCCATATCAATCTAATAAGGTCGTAGAAGCCAACCAAGACATCGCAAAAAGAGCTATTGATTATCGTAAAAAATGTCTTAATAGAAAGACAGAATTACAAATGATTAGAGAAAAATCTAAAAATCAAGTAGAATATTTTAGTGATAGTAGTGATGAAATACCACAAAAAAGCAAATCAAATAAAAACGAGCAAAACCCATATAATAGAAGAGTTTTACAATATATTTCTGCTTTAAATACGGGTAAGTTAAAAAAAGCAAACAGAGAGAAATTAATAGAGTATGAAATTATATTTAATACTGAAACTAAAAAATATCAAAAAGATAATATATCAAGGGCAAAACATTCTCTTACGAAACTAATAGAAGATTATTCGCATTTATGGACGAGAGAGTTTAACCCAATTGTAATTCAAGAAGAAGAAATTAATAGAATTAGAAGTAATAATCCTGATTTAAAAAACACACCAATTAAAGATATATGGGGTGCTGGATTTAATCCTGAAATTATAATTAAGAATGCTATTTATATTAAACTAAATGAAATGAAATGATATTTACGGAGAATAAATATATATAAGAATAAATTAATTATTTTTATTAACTTAATATATATATTAAATATAGATATGATACAGACATCAATAAAACAACAACATATTAATAACAAAAATAAAAAATATACTAAACAAAATAAAAGCAATTCGTCGGTAGCAAAACCATACAAGCATATTAAGCATTTTGTATAGTTTTTTTAGGAAAAAGAAATATAGGGAATGATAATAAAACATTTTTTTATTTTTAAAAATTACTAACGAAATATTAGTAAATGGCAAAAAAACGGGAGACAAAATATTAAAGATTTTTGTTAATTTCCTATATAATATAAGTTTTTTTGTCTCCCATAAAAAATGTTAAAATCTCTAAAAAATTATTCCTTGCTTTTTTGTCTCCTTGATATAATATTTTTAAAATAGTACCGCTGTACTAAAAAAAATGATAACGATAATAAAATTATATAAGTAATATATATAGATAAACATATAAGAAAAATGATAGATATAGTACCGAGAAATCTATATGATGATATAGATTATTTAACAGGTCTAGGAATATCAATAATTCCCTTGAAATCAGTAAGGAAAGATAGTAAGGACAAAGATGATTATAAAAAGGGACTTGTAGCTAATTGGATTAATTTAATAGTATCGTTTAAAGAATTACAACAGGATTTAAAAGATGGTGTATTGGGATATGCTATACTGACGGGGCAAAAATCGCAAATATTCGTAATAGATTGGGATAATAAAGATATAAATGAAAAATCAAACGAGTTTAAACAGAAGTTAATTGATTGTAACACCTTAACAATTAATACAGCAGGAGGGGGACATCATTTTATATTTAAATATCAAGGGAAATTAGCAACAATAAAAAATCATACGCATTTATTCGGCAATATAGATATTAGGAATAATCAGGGATGTATATATTATGGTGACAGAAATGATGGGATATATAGTATTGATAATAAAGAAGTAAAAATACAAGAATTACCCGATGATTTACTATTAGAAATAAAAGAGGAGATACTTAATAAAACAGGTAATAAAGTAAGGGAGAAATTAAATAAATATAAGAAAGCAGTAGAAGAGAATGATAAGGAAACGATAAGGGAATTAACAATAAAAAAATATCAAAATGGAGAATATGTAATAGGTATAGAAAGATATTTTATAACAACAGAGCAAATACATAAATTATTAGATTTATTAATAAAACAAGATAATAGTTATTTAGAAGATTATAGAAAGTGGTTTAATATAACTATCATATTAAAGAAATTGCATACAGGGAGAGAAAACGATTTTAAGAAGGTATGGATGGATTGGAGTAATAAATCTAAAAAATATGATATTAACAATAACAAAAATATATGGAATTGGATACATATAGAGGAATATGATATAAATGTTAATTATATAATAGCAATTTTAAACAAAAATCTAAACAAAGAAAGAAATGATGTTATAGAAAGAATGAAAAATGAGAAAGCAATTGTTAATCAAGATAAGAATAAGGCAAAAGCAGAAGCTATAATTAAAAAGGAGAATGAAAAAAAAGAGAAGGATAAAGCAAAAGTAGAAGCTATAATTAAACGAGAGGAGGATAGAGAACACGATAAAACAAGAAGTAAGGAGGAAATTAAACAAAGAAAAGAAAAAGAGCGTATAGAAGCTAAAAATAAACGAGAACAAGATAAACAAAGAAAAGATAGAGAGATGATAGAAGCAAAAAACAAACGAGAGCAAGATAAAGTACTTGCTAAACAACAAAAGGATATTTATACAGAGATATTAAAGCAAGATAAAGATGAGTTACCACAAATAGAGAAAATAATATACGATTACAAACCTTTATCAAGTGACGATGTAAAATTATGGATAGAACCGAAATCCACACTATCAGTTATAAATCAAAGATATTTACAATCAAGTATATATCAAAATAATAATCATTTAGATATTATTAAATCTGGTTTGGGTACGGGCAAAACGTATAGCACATTTAAGTATAGTATTGAAACTAATACACCTTTATTTGTAATATCTCATTTAACATCATTAGTATCAAATCAAACATCAACATATAACAATTTATTAGAAAAAGAGTATATTAATACTGAAATAGATAATATACTAAAAAATTATGAAAAATGCGAAGATTACAACATATACAAATATATATTTAAAACAGATTTATATGATGTAAAACGAGTTAATTTAAATAAACCTGACGTAACTGATATAACAAAACCGATTAAAATAGAAAAAGGTGATATAGTTTATATAGTATATGATATTAATACAAAATTAGAAATAGAAAGAATGTCTGTATCAAAATATCAAAAAATAAGAGATGTTTATGATAAGGAATACAAAAAGATAATAAAAAAAATTAATAAACTCCCTAATAAGATGCTTTATTACGAAGATATTAAATATTTTGCAGATATAAGAGAGCAGAATAGTATAGCAACAACTATACATAGTTTAATCAAGATAACAGATAAGATAAACGATGTAAGCAATATGATATTATATGTAGATGAAGCTCATAGGATAATACATAATTTATTTACAAATGATACTATACAAAATCAAAAAGGAACAATTGAACTATTTATAAGTTTAATAAAGCGATGTAAAAAAGTAATATTTACAGATGGCGACTATGATGATTTAACTTTTCAATTTATATCAAGTATCAAAACACCATTTAATTATATTGAAAATACTAAATATTCGTATGAAGGAATTGATGTAGAATATTTAGATTATAACTCAATTATGTATAGTGAAATGATTAAATTGTTAATAGCAAATAAATACTTTACTATATGCTGTAATAGAAAAGGAGATGTAAATACTATAAAAACATATCTATTACAATATGGGGTAAAAGCAGAATATATAAAAGTATATACTAGCGATGAAGGTGAAAATGTAAAAGATGTTAATAAAGAATGGCGTTATAAAATCAAGATATATAGTCCAAGAATAGTTGAAGGTGTTGATTATACTTCACCTGAACCAGAGGTAGTATTCGTATTCGTAGGAACTGATAAAAGTATCAATTGCGAACAAATCAAGCAACAAATATGTAGAAATAGAAATATTGATAAAGTTTATATCTGTTTTAATAGTTTAGATAATAATAATTATTATGATACAGAAGAAGAATTAAAAGATAATATTAATAAAAAGAGAAAGATATTTAATATTGAAAGCGATAAGATATATCAAAAAATACAAGAATTACAAGATAGAGCTTATGATGAGGAGACATTTACATTTAATACAAAAGAAAATGTAATATCAAAAATGTATGTTAAATCAATATGGATTGATATGAAACATAAGACAAATATGAAATATACACTTGCAAGTTTATTAGAAGGATTAGGATTTAGAATAAAATACGATATGGTGGAAAATTACAATAAATTACAAGAAATTATTGACCCAAATAGAAATAAAGATGATTTTGTATTTTGTAATAAAAATATAGAATTATGGGATAATACAAAAAAAGAATTAGGAATAACTGGGAATGCAAAAGGGCTTTTATGGAATTATTTACAAGGTACTAATACTGATATGAAGTTTATAACTAAACTAAATAAGATATTAGAGTTTATGACGATAAGCGAAGATATAGTTAGAGATATATTTAATTACAATAAAGATATTATTAAGATAATAGCTGATAGTTTAGATGAAACTGATATTAACTTAATTAAAAAAGAGGAAGATATGGTCTATAATATCTATTATGATAATTATTATAATAAATTAACAAATATAATACAAAATATATTAACAAATGATAATAGTAAAAAGATGTATGATAATTTTAGAAAACTTATGATGACTGATGAGATACTTATGAAACAAATTAGGAAAAAACAACAAATAAATATTAACGCAGGGTGTTATAATATGGTAGAATACAAACTATATATTTATAAGTGTATGATGAGGAAATACTTTCCAAAGTTAAATATTTATAGATTACAATATTACGATGTAGATTATAAGGATAAAATTGTAAAAATAGAAAAAGAAGAATTAAACAATTTAAAGAACATATATGATAATAAAAGTTTAAATAATACAGAAATGAACGAATACGTACTATTAAAAATACTAACTAATATAATTCGTAAGATTATGGGAATGGAATATATTAAACTACCAAAAAGAGAAGGAACAGGTATTAGAGGGGTGAAAAAACAACAATATACAAATATAGATAGTGTAAATAACATATTAATACTACTATTATTAGGAGGGCAAATCTTAACAAATGATAGTATTGATGATGATATTAAAAAAATTAAATTAAATGAGATTGATTTAGGACAACGAAAACATAAGTTTATAGATGAAGATGATTAGAAGAGTAATAATTTATTTTTATAAGAGCAATTTTATATCAGGGTAATTGTTGAAATTGAATAAAAGAACGCATATTCTATTTTTATAAGGATATAATAATTAATAGTTTAAGTTTTTAATATAGTTTTTTATGGGAGACAAAAAGCAAGAAATAAGTTTATAGGGTTTTTTTGGGAATATTTATTTTTGGGAGACAAAATATTAAAGATTTTTCTTAATTTCCTATATAATATAAGTTTTTTTGTCTCCCGAAAAATAAATGGGAGACAAAAAATAGGGATATTATAAAGGGAATGTCTAATATTCTTATACATTCTTATATATCACAAAAAATCTAAACTTTTTTAAATAATATAATAAATAATATAATAAATAATTAGGAAAGATAAGAGAATGACGAGTAAATACAAAGTAGTAAAAACGAGAAGTGGAACAAGTAAAAAAGTTGTTGTCGCTGGTGTAAAAAAAGTGTTGTATAAAAAAGAAGGTAGTACTAAATTATATGTTGCAACGAAGGGTAAAATGATGAATATAGTTAAATATAAGAAATTGAAATCAACTAAAACAACAAAATCAACTAAAAAACGATAATTTATAAAGAATATATACCGCTTTTTGCTATGTAATAATAATATTATAGTATAGTACTAGTAAAATGAAAAAAAGTAAAATGATGCAACAAATTATTTTTGAAAATCAAGCATTTAATATGAATGCTCCAATTGATTATAAGGGTAATAATTTATTTGATTTTAGTAAGTCTAAACATACCAATAAAAAAATGAAATTAACTAAAAAAATCAACTAAAAAACGATAATTTATAGTTATTTTTTTCATATCTATATAGATATCTATATAGATAAGTCATAAATATTGCAATTTATTTCTATAAAATATCATATCAATCTATATAGATATGTCTTAATTTATGTATTTTTTCTATAAAATACGTATTTTTTCTATAATTTCTATAAAAATGTATGTAAATCTCTATAAATGTATGTAAAATGTCTATAATTTCTATAAAAATGTATGTAAATCTCTATAAATGTATGTAAAATGTCTATAATTTCTATAAAATACGCATTTTTTCTATAAATCTCTATAAAATCTCTATTAAATCTCTATTAAATCTCTATAAAATACGCATTTTTTCTATAAAATCTCTATTAAAATGAGTACTTAATCAATAAAATCTCATTAAAATAATAAACTTAATAAAAAATATGAAAAAATAAAATTACGTACTCAAAACATAACATAATAAAATAAATAAAAATAAAAAATGATATAAGAATAAAATGTTTATATATAGTAAAGAGGAATAAGAGGAATGGATACTGAAACAGCAAACAAGATATTACAAAAGAACAGAGAGAAGCAACAGAAGAAGAATGAGCGAGAAAAATTGAGAAGACAAGCACTAGGAGACGAATGGAAAAAAAGAAATATGGAATTGCAACAAGCATATAGAGATAGAGAAAAAAATAAATTAGAAGAAGCAAGAGCAAAACAAGAAGCAGAAATTAAAAAGCAAGTTAAAAAAGAGGTTAAAAAAGAGGTTAAAAAACAGGTTAAAAAGACAGAGGAGAAACCCGTAGTAAAAATAGTAAAAAATACTGGCAAAATGATAAGTAATTATGAAAGAACAGGAATTAAAGGATTAACCGAAAATACAACAAAAACATATATTACAAGAATTAAAGTAGTCCATAGGGAATTAAGCAAAACTGAATTAAATGTAGAATTATTAACAAAAATATTTTTAGGAAAAGGAGAAGGGGATGATGAGGATAAATTATTGAAAAATATGGAATATTTAAAAGATGTAGATTTACTTATAAAAACTATTGAAGATAGATACGAAAATCTTGAAAGTAGAAAAGGACATTTAACAGCATTTACAACTTTAATATCATATATGGAATGTTTAAACAAGATAAATTATGGAAAAATAAGAGCAAAATTAGAAGAAGTAAATAATAGTTTATATGATATTAGGGGTGAAAATCAAGCAAAGGAAAATGAGGGTATTATAGAAGATTTTGATGAAGAAATTATTATGGGAAATAGCGAAAAAATAAAAGTAAGTAGTGATAAACTAATTTATCAATTCTATACACTACAACCTCCCCGCAGGTTAGATGATGTAGTAAAAATAGAATTAATTAGTGAAGATTATGAATTAGATAAATTAGATGCTAAAAAGAATTATATTGTTATAAATGAGAATGATAAACCGAAAGAGATAATATATTTAGCATATAAGACGAATAAAAATTATGGGAAGCAAATAATCCAGATAGTAAATGATAATTTAAAAGAAATAATCCAGTATCATATTAAAAAACAGAAATTAAAAATCGGTGATAAATTATTCCAGTATAAGAGGTCAGGTGATTTAGGTGTTGCAATTAAAAGAATATTTACAAGAATATATTTAAAACAAATTACTTTAAATGATATCAGGCATAGTTATATAACTTACGAATTACGAGAGCAGAGAACAGCGAATTATTTAAATAATTTAGCTATGATGATGGGACATAGCAAAGAAGAGCAACAATTATACAAAAGAGTATAAATGGATTAATATATTACGAGAATGGTGTAAAATTATTTTTATATTTTTTAATTAATAATAATTAAAATAACATATTTTTATTTTTTTATGTTAAAATGTATTACGAGAATGGTGTAAATTATTTTTATATTT
>Ga0257114_1002877_pt1 | contig 11183 bp, 11 predicted proteins | sample SI112_10mmetaG_FD_190149 | JGI IMG/M metagenome (GOLD analysis project Ga0257114, IMG submission 190149) | Marine microbial communities from Saanich Inlet, British Columbia, Canada - SI112_10m | ecosystem: Environmental > Aquatic > Marine > Inlet | place: Canada: British Columbia | collected... | reverse complement strand
ATTATGATCAGGCCCTTGATATAGCCGCTCGTGCCACTGAAGCCATTGAAAGAAATGGAGCAAAACCCACTGCATTTCGGGCCCCTGGCGGCAAACGGACACGTTTCACCAGTGAAATCCTCACCGACCTGGGATACACCATTGATTCAAGTCTTTGTCCTTCCGGGCAAGATGGGGGTGAAATTTGCCAGCTCACAAAAACTCTCTGGTCAGCACCCTGGGAATGGATAGGCGTTGATGCCAGCCACTGGCTTTGGCAGAAAAAAGACAATGCCAGCGTGGAAAAAGACTGGCTTCAAACTCTTGATAGCGCCGCGGATAACGGAAAATACGTACTTTTCATATGGCATCCACATGTTATGGGCATTGATCCCGACCGGCTTGCAGTGGGAGAGCGTATCCTGGAGCATGTTACCGGAAATGACGGGTTTGAAATCGTCACTCTGGAACAATTGATTGGCGCAGATAAAAAATAAGATCTAACCTATACAAATTAGAGCGCCTGAAAGAGAATACCTGTATTAGAAAACAGGACGGCTTCTTGATCAGAAAACTCTTTAAATATTTTCGCCGATTTACGCTACTTTGCATTGCTGGTGTAAGTGCACTTCTGGTATCGACCCCTTTCTATATTTACGATCAATTCAATCAGGAAATCCCTGTAGCCCGGCTAACCTTTGAACAATCCGGAGACTATAACTTCACAGCTTTACTACAACAGGGGGATTTCTGCAGCAGCCAGGCCTACACCGTTCTGGGAGACCAGTTTCAACTTGATGCAGGATTTATAAAATGGAAAGGTCTTGGGATAATTCTGGGTTTTAAACCCCGTTACCGGCTAGACAGGTTGTCTGGTAGATATAGTGAAATTACCCGCCAGAATAGTCAGGAAAATCTTGCTCATAATCTGGCGCCCGATGTACTTTTTGATTTTTTTGATGAAAACACCCCTGCCGGCAGTAGTGGCTGGCTGATGGATACCCGTTATGGTTCCTCTGTTTATCTCAACATTGACCCTTCATTGCGCTATACGGTTTATGCTACTGAGGATGGACTGATTACCCGTGCTGAATCACCTGCAGAATTCATTCGGGAAAATGGGCAACTACAAATAGAAATTACACAAGGTTGCGCTGGTAGTCCCACGGTCCTTGCCCAATGGAGCGAGACTTTAAATTCTATGGCAGTGTCAGCGCTCAATTAGACAAGCATGGCGTCAAGACAATTTTTAAGCGTTTCAATCGAAATAAAAAGTTACTGAACCCTGCGAACTTGAATAAAGCCGTTTAAGTTCGTCGCTGACAATCTGAACGAGCCTCCAAAGGGGGATGGGTAAATCCTGATTTCCATGCCTTCACGCAAACGGTAGGCTTTGCTATTTACCTGATGCCATACCTGGCCACCAGCAAGAGTCACTGCCCACTGACTTGGTAATCTCTCTCTAAGCATTGAAATAGTATCAACAAGCTCCTGCTCACCGTCTTCATTTGCCAGTACTCTTGCATTTTCTACTCTACTTTGTGAAATTGCGGGGGATTGTCTGCCAAATTCCTCAACGACACTTTGTTCATCATTATTGCTATCATTTTCTTCAGTAGCATCTGCAACTTCTTGTTGTTGTGCAGCCCGGATATTGCGTTGGATCGATACTACCGGTAATTCGCTCTCTCGTGCCCGTGCAGCACGTATCTGTTCTTCCAGCTGGTCATAACAAGCATAGCGGCCTACATCTTCGTTGATTCCCATACATGGACCGATATCCACATAGACACTTGCAGACTGTGCCTGAACTGCCGGTATAAATAAAAATAATATAATTGTGAAACCTGGCAAGGTTGCTAATGGCAAGACTCCCGATAAGGAGGCAAACAAAGAGGGAAACTTCAGCATTATGTTCTTAAGTCCATCGGGTAATTAAGTTGAGAAGAAGAATAAACCAGCATTAGGGCTAACTCAATGAATACTCAAGTAAATCTAAAATAAACACAGTGGCATCAGGCCTCACTAATTCCAATCAATGGATGGGACACAGATCCCGTTCTCATTTTTTACAGCACAAGCATTCTATCGTCTTACTCTTGTTCTTCCTGTATAAGGGATGGCCATATCAGAAATACTGCCTCTGTATCTTCCACTTTAAAACCTGCCATTTGATTTATCTTCAATAATGTAAAAAAATGGGGCATCGATATTTCATTAAAAAATCCAGAAGGGAATATTCCATGGAATTTGTCCAACGCGCAATTAGACATGCCCTGTATTTACAGTGTGCTGGATTTTTTTTCCTTTCAGCGAATACGCTTGCCCAGCATGATATTTATTGGAATAAAAAAAGTTACAGCTTTGAGCAGATTAATCCGGTGAGCCTGGATGAACCTCCTCGCCCTGCAAACCGCTTCGGTCCCGGTCCGGAAGGCTGGATTAAATTACGTTTTTCTATCAATACCGATGGCAGCACATCCAGCATTGAAGTACTTGATCTCATGCCAAGTACATTTTCAATTAGGGATACTATCAAAACTGTTGAATCCTGGACTTTCGATCCTGCAGTTATCGATGGAAATGCTGTCGACTGGCACAACAATATTGTCGTTATCAATTTTGATTTACCAGAAATTCCAAATTTTTCTGGCCCGCAATTCACCACGCCTTATAACGAAGTGCAGGAACTAATCAATGACGGGCGTCTCGACAGAGCTAAAAACCAGGCCCTCGCGAACATCAGAAAAGGCACATATAGCTTGCATGATGTAGGGCTTGGGAATATGCAATTAACTACAGTGGAAATGCAGCGTCAGGATATGTATCTCGCTCATCAGGCAATTATACGGGCCACTTTACCTGAAGTGACTCAGCTGACTGATGAAGAGCTCGAAATAGCCCTCTTATACCGCTTCAATATTGAGATTGCACTTGGCTTTTATATGAATGCACTGGACACTTATCAGAGACGTTCACAGTTGTCCCTTATACCGGCCACCGAACACATACATCAGCAAGTGAAGCAACTTCAGCAGGCGCTGGACCAGGGTTATACATTGAGTGCAAAAGGGAAAATACTTGATAAAAATGAAGGCTGGTTTTTCATCCCTTCCAGAAGAACATTTACCATTGCTGATACACAAGGTGATCTCGACTCAATTGAAGCTGTCTGTAATCTGAGAAAAGTTTCTATGGAGTACCAGCCCGATGTGGAATGGTCTTTACCGGAATCCTGGGGCGAGTGTTCATTAAAAGTAATGGGGGATCGCAATACTACTTTTACTTTTTATGAATTTACTGATTAAGAATTGATTCTACACACAGCAATAAAGTTTCTTGGTAGAGATGAGCAGATAATCGATAAATTCAGCGTTTTATACTTCTCTGCTTGCCTCCCCTTCGCTAGAATGATCACCCATGCTAGTTAAAACCGAACAACTTTCCTCACATCTGAAAAAACAGCTTCCCGCGCTTGTCTGGATTTCAGGCGATGAAACGCTTTTAGTTCAGGAAACCATGGATAATGTCCGGAATATTGCCAAAGAGCAGGGCTTTACCGAGCGGGAAGTTCATGATGTAAGCGCCCAATTTAACTGGAACATTCTACTGGAATCAGCGAGCAGCCTTTCTTTATTTGCCGACAAAAAACTTATTGATCTGCGCCTGCATTCTCCCAAGCTCGATAATGAAGCAAAAAAAGCCTTACAGGAGTTTGTTGATAATCCAGGTGAAGACAATCTGCTTCTCATCAGCAGTAGCCGAATCGAAAAACCAACCCTTTCTACTAAATGGTTTAAAGCCATTGAAAGCAAAGGAGTGGTAGTTCAGGTCTGGCCTGTTAATGCTCAACAACTACCCGGCTGGATTGCACAACGCATTAAAAGAGCCGGACTGAGTGCTGATCAGGACAGTATCGAGATTATCTGTCAGCGTGTAGAAGGCAACCTGCTGGCAGCCGCCCAGGAAATTGATAAATTGGCATTGCTGGCAGGCGATCGACACCTTACCCGTGAATTTGTTGCCAGGGCTGTAGCCGACAACTCGCGTTTTAATGTCTTTGCGCTTACCGATGCCAGCTTGTCTGGAAATACACCGAAAGCATTAAATATTCTTAATCACTTACAGGCTGAAGGTGATGATCCCCTTAAAATCCTGTTTTTCCTGACCAAAGAGATTCGCAGTCTTTTACGTATGCAGGAAAAGATTCGCCAGGGACAAAATATCAATGGCGTCATGCAGTCAGAACGGGTGTGGCAAAACAGGATGTCAATTGTGGGCACTGCCCTGCGCAATCATTCCGTAGAAAGTCTGGAAAAACTTCTCTATCGGGCACGCAATGTAGATCAGTCAGTCAAGGGCTTGCTGGATTTGAAACCCTGGGATGAAATCACTGGCATGATTCTGGATATAACCAATACCCGAACTGCCGTTTAGTCACTTATTGGCCTAGTAAGCTGATTGTGTAATTTCGCGTAAAAGCCCAGTGTTCTTTTCACTTTCCACTTTCCACTTTCCACTTTTCACTTTTAGCCTTTAGCCTTTAGCCTTTAGCCTTCAGCCTTCAGCCTTTAGCCTTTAGCCTTCAGCTTTGAATTCATTCGGGGTTAAAACCCCTCCTACAGTCTATTCACTTTTCAGCGTAATCTGCCTGACTAGCACTCAGGACGTCGGTAAGGCTGCCAGAATTCCACCATCAGCAAGAAAACAACTGCCGGTAGAATAACTGGAATCCTCAGAAGCCAGGAATAGCATCAAGCGCGCAATCTCTTCAGGTTTTGCATAGCGCTTCATAGGTACAGAAGCAGACAGAGCCTTCTGGAAATTTTCCGGCGCATCAGGCATTACCGAACTATGGATAGCATCCATCATGGGTGTTTCCACATATCCCGGGTGCACGGTATTAACCCGCACACCAAACTCAGCCAGTTCCAGTGCTGCCCCTTTCATCATTCCGACCAATGCATGTTTGCTGGTGGTATAAGCCGTGGTTCCTGCCAGCGCAGATAAACCCTGAATTGAAGAGGTCAGAATAATGCTACCGGCTTGCTGTTTTTTCATCAGTGGGATAACAGAACGCATTGACAGCCAAACACCGCGCATATTGACGGCCATGACCTCGTCAAACAAATCAACCGGGTACTCTTCCAGCGGCATATTGGCACCAGCCACCCCTGCATTCAGGACTGCTATATCGATGCGAGCAAACTTTTTCTGTATATAGGAAATTGTTTTTTCCACCTGCTCCTGGCTGGTAATGTCGGTACTTACTATATTAAAAGACCCACCATGTTCTTTGATTTCTTCCATGGCTGCCGCGTCATCTTCGAGCTTGTCAGCATCACTGTCCGCCATGATTACTCTGGCCCCTTCAGACAAAAATAATTTTGCGGTGGCCAGACCGATCCCTCCGGCAGCTCCGGTTATAAATGCGACTTTATCTTTTAATTTTTGCATTCTTTAATTAAATACACTTTTTTACTTTTATTATTTTTATATTTACAAAGAAGCCTGTTTGTCCGCATGATATGAGGACCTTACCATCGGTCCGCTTGCGACATGATGAAACCCCATATCCATACCAATACTAGCGTATTCATCGAACTCATCGGGATGTACAAAACGTTCAACGGGCAAATGATCTCTGGATGGCTGTAAATATTGTCCAATGGTGACCATATCTATCTTATGGGCATACATATCTTCCATTACCTGTATGACTTCCTCTCTGGTTTCACCAACGCCCACCATGATGCCGGATTTTGTCAGTACATCAGGTGCCATCTCTTTATATTGCTTTAAAAGATTCAGGGACCATTGGTAATCAGAACCAGGGCGTACTTTTTTATAGAGGCTTGGTACTGTTTCCAGATTATGATTAAAAACATCAGGTGCTGTTCTGGAAAGTATATTGATGGCTATATCCCCTCTACCGCGAAAATCCGGCACCAGAATTTCAAGCTTGATGCCTGGATTCAGGCGTCGGGTTGCTTCTATACAGCGCGCAAAATGGTCGGCACCACCATCACGCAGGTCATCTCTATCTACTGAAGTCACCACAACATAGCTCAGGCCCATTTCTGCAATAGCTTCAGCCAGCTCAAGGGGTTCATTTTCCATCAGGGCATTGGGTCTGCCATGGGCGACATCGCAAAATGGACAACGCCTGGTACAGATATCACCCATAATCATGAATGTCGCAGTACCTGAGCTAAAACATTCACCAAGGTTGGGGCAGGACGCTTCTTCACAGACAGAGCTGAGTTTATGTTTTCTCAGGGTCTGGCGAATTTTTTCCACTTTTTCATTATTGCCCAATGTTACGCGAATCCATTCAGGCTTTCGGGGCATCTCAATGGTGGGAATAACCTTCACAGGAATACGGGCAACCTTGTCAGCCCCGCGTAACTTTTCACCCTGTACAACAGGTTTCATATTTTCAGTGTTTGCCATAAAGGTCTTCGTAAGTAAAAAGGGAATAAAAAGCGATTATATCAGATTGGCTGACAAGACCTTCATCAACCTGGTCTGGGTTTCCAACAATAGATTATCAGGGAAGTCAGTCACATAATTCCTGATTTGCGTGACACCCAGGCCTGGATATCCGCAAGGGTTAATATAACTGAAAGGCTGCAGATCCATATCCACATTCAAACTGAGGCCATGGTAAGAGCGGCCATTTTTTATCCGCAATCCCAATGCAGCAATCTTGTCCTCTCCCACATAAACACCTGGTGCGCTTTTCCGGGTGGTTGCTGTGATGTCAAATGATGCCAGCACCTCTATTATTGAGTTTTCGATCAGATCCACTAGCTGCCTAACCCCGATTTTACGGCGCTTGATATCAATTAACAGGTAAGCAACCAGTTGGCCGGTTCCATGATATGTAACCTGCCCTCCCCGATCAGTGTTAACAACCGGAATATCGTGGGGATCAAGAATATGTTCATTTTTACCGGCCTGCCCCAAAGTAAATACTCGCCGGTGTTGTAGCAGCCAGCATTCATCAACATGATGAGCTTCCCGTTCAATCGTGAAGGTCTTCATACTTGACCAGGTATCCAGATAATCGACTGTACCCAGATCTTTGAATTCCAGATGGGGATTAATTTCTGATTCCTGAATGGCGGTCACAATGCCTCGGCAAAGAGATTATCAAGATGGTTTCGGACCAGTAAACAACTGCCTGGCCCCAGACTTTTTCAAAGATCTTATTAAAGTACCATGGCCACACGACCACTGGCTTTCAGATCGTTAAATAGTGCTTGTATCTGCTCCAGCGAATGCGCAGTAATAATGACATTTACTGCCAGGTATTTACCCTCTCGGCTGGGACGATAAGAGATATCCTCATCTCCCAGATCCGGTGCATGAATACGGATAATGTCGACGATGGCTGCGCTATAATCATCAACATCAAGTCCCATGACCTTGATAGGATAACGACAGGGATATTCAATTTTCGGGGATTCTTCTTGTGCCATAAACTTCTACTTTGCCTATTTACATAAGCAGGGCCTGTTCCTGTTATCAGCCAAACAGACTCAGGAAAAACAAATGCAGGAAATCCATTATACGTTTAATAAAGCTACCCCTTTCCACAGCTTCCATGGCAACTACGGGGCCATCATAAAATACCTGCTCGCCCAGTTTTATGGAGACATTGCCCAGAACCTGGCCCACTGTAATAGGTGCTTTCAGGGTTTCATCTATGATCAGCTCAGTTTCAAGATTATCTTCCTGACCACGGGGGATAGTGGCAAATACTTCTTCTGTAATACCGATATCCACAGCATTGATATTACCTGACCAGACCCGTTCAGTGGAGAGCACTTCATTATTGCCAAATAATTGCAGCGTTTGGTAAAAGCGAAAGCCATAAGTCAGTAATTTTTGTGATTCGATTGCCCGCGCATCAGTGCTGTCGGTCCCCATCACCACTGCGATTAATCGCATGTCATCGCGAGTAGCGGAAGCCACTAGGCAATACCCTGCTTCATCAGTATGGCCAGTTTTAATGCCGTCTACATTTCTGTCTCTAAACAACAAACTGTTTCTATTGGGTTGGCGTATTTCGTTAAATGTGAATTCTTTTTCAGAATACATCGCATAATGATTTGGGAATCGTTCAACCAGCGCCCTGGACAAGAGGGCTAAATCACGTGCCGACATTGTATGTTGTGGCATGGGCAGACCAGAGGCGTTCAGGAAATAACTATTGTTCAGACCGAGTAGCTCTGCATGCTGGTTCATCATGTCAGCAAAGGCTTCTTCACTGCCTGCAATATGTTCTGCAATAGCCACACTCGCATCATTGCCAGACTGAATGATCATGCCACGTAGCAAATCTTCCAGCCTTACCTGAGTGCCTTCCTGGATGAACATCTTTGATCCTTCCATCTGCCATGCTTTGACACTGACATGAACCTGATCATCCATAGTGACATTGCCCTGTTCAATTTCATTAGCAGCGACATAGGAGGTCATGATTTTGGTAAGACTGGCCGGCGGAAGCGGGATATCTGCATTTTCTTCAACCAATATCTCACCAGTTTTGGCATCCAGAAGAATATAGCTGGTTGCTGCCACCTGAGGCGGACGTGGAATAATGGATTGCTGCGCATAAAGCGGGCCAGAGGAGATAGCTGCCGCCAACAGGATGCCAGCCCTGAACGTATTAGACCCAGGAGTCCTGAATGAAAAAGCAGTCAGTGCAGTGAAAATCGTTCGCAAACTCAGCATTTTAACCCTCATGAAAAAATTGTAATCAAAATTTCAGTTAACTTGTTTTATTGCCTTACCCTGAACGGGGAACCAAGGCCAGCCTCCACAAAAATCCTTATCAAAGCCTGCAGATCTATTGTCTCATTTACCGGTCCAAGACGCACTCTGTGCAAAAACGTTCCTGTAGATTCATCTGCATCGCTGCGGATAAACACAGGTATTAAAGTATATTCTCTGACTTTTGCCAGTATTTGCCTGGCACTTTCTATATTGCTGAAAGCACCAACCTGAAGAAAATCCTCTCCCGCATCTTGTTCTATCAGGTTTCTTTCCAACAAGACTTCTTCTTGCACTTCAGAGCTGACACTGTTGTCCGTTAACACCCTGTTTTGGCCTGACCCAGGCTGACTCACTGGTTCAAAAGATTCTGGTAACAAGGATTTCACGCGAACCCGCGCAGTGCCATTGGCGGCATAATCCAGCGTTGCCGCTGCCGCATAGGACAGGTCAACAATCCTCTCGTCATGGAAAGGTCCCCGGTCATTTACCCTCACAACTACACTTTTACCATTATCCAGATTGGTGACTTCCAGAAAACTCGGAATTGGCAGAGATTTATGCGCTGCTGTCAGGGTGAACATGTCATAGATTTCACCATTGGAGGTTAAATGCCCGTGAAATTTACGCCCATACCAAGAGGCAGTACCCGTTTCCTCATATCCCGCCTCTGAATCCATCACATAATAGGTTTCCCCATTCACTGTATAGGGACTTTTATTGCCGGCTAGCGTTCGGTTCACTGGCTCTGGAATTACTGGCTGGACTATGGAGAGATCAATTGGTTCGAGCAGAGGACTGTCGTTGGCCATTTCATAACGGCCAGAACCTGTTTTTTGCGGGGAAGTGGGGCTTACACAAGCTGCCAGAGTGACAGCCAGAGAGATTACCAAGAACCTGGTCACTTTAGACCAAATCGTCACTTGTTCATTTACCCTTTGTTAGACAATTGTTAGACAAACGTTTTGATAAATAGATAATGCTGGTTTAACTCATCAGTTTTGCAAACAGCGCCAATTATACCTGATTCAAGGCATCAGGGTTTTATTATGTGTATGAATCGACATTAGAATACCAAAACTGATCATCAGAGTAAGTATCGACGTGCCACCCAGGCTAACCATCGGCAATGGCACACCCACCACCGGCAAAATCCCACTCACCATGCCAATATTGACGAAAACATAAACAAAAAAGGTAAGAATAATACTGCCTGCCAATAATCTGCTAAACGTATCCTGCGCCATCGCAGCAATAAAAAGGCCCCGACCGATTATCACCAAATAAAGAACCATAATAAACAGCATACCCAGCAAGCCAAACTCCTCTGCCAGAACAGCGACAATAAAATCAGTTTGTCCTTCCGGCAGAAAATCCAGACGTGACTGAACACCATTGAGCCAGCCCTTGCCGTATACACCACCAGAGCCAATCGCGGTCTGGGACTGAATAATATTCCAGCCCGTTCCCAGCGGATCACTTTGTGGATCAAACAGAGTCTTTACACGTTGCTTCTGATAATCAGACATGTAAAAAATCCAGAGCGCCGGACTGGACAATATTGCTACACCAAGGAATGAGAACACCAGTTTCCAGTTGATACCTGCAAGCAAGATAACGAACATCCCTGAAACTGCTATCAGCAATGCCGTACCCAGATCAGGCTGAATTGCAATTAATGCAGTGGGCAGCATGATTAACACCAGCGCCCAGAAGATATGTTTAAAACGCGGTGGAATGGCGCGTTTTGAGAAATAGCCTGCCACGCACAGCGGCAAAACTATTTTCATAATTTCCGAGGGTTGAAAACGGGGAATGAGTGGAAAATCAAGCCAGCGTTTCGCACCTCCACCTACACTGCCGTAAAAAATCACCAGCCCCAGCAAGGCCATGCTGCCGAGGTACATCCAGGGCGACCAGCGTCTGAGAATTCTGATATCAACCTGTGCCATAAACAACATAGCGAAAATCGAGAGGATAATGAACGCAACTTGACGTCTCATCATTGAGATATTGCCGTCAGTAGCGCTGTAAAGCACCATCAGGCCAAAACCCAGCAAAATGAACAATGCAACCAGAAGGGGAAAATCTATGTGCAGGTATTCCCACACGCTTTTGCGACGGCCAAGATCCTTGCCGATATACCCCATATGCCTGATAAAGTCCTGACTACTCAAGCTTTCACCATTACAATTTCAGACTATTCATTAAAAGTGGCAAGCTGCCTGTCATTCTCAGACAACGCATTGATATTTTCACCGGACGCTGCTCCAACCATAGAGCCTTCAGCTGATAAAAAGCCTTCAGCTGGTATTGCCTCATCGACCTCTTCGCCCTCTTCCGATATCTGTGGAAAACGATATTCAGACTTTAATTCACCTTCATCATCAAGAAGATAGGCATCGAGAATTCTCCGGGCAACA
>Ga0257114_1002869_pt1 | contig 11194 bp, 12 predicted proteins | sample SI112_10mmetaG_FD_190149 | JGI IMG/M metagenome (GOLD analysis project Ga0257114, IMG submission 190149) | Marine microbial communities from Saanich Inlet, British Columbia, Canada - SI112_10m | ecosystem: Environmental > Aquatic > Marine > Inlet | place: Canada: British Columbia | collected... | reverse complement strand
CCTACTTTTATTTCACCTCGATCAAATAGTCCAAAGGTTTCAGCTGTATCTTTTGTTTGTTTTTTAATCAGCATTTCAAGAGAAAACTTTTTCCCAGCTTCACGATCTCTTGCCCAATGAGATAGATTCGTAGTTGGCATACTCGCATCACATATCAATCCGCAATGTGCCCCTCCGTCGCTGCCTCCAGCAACAGAAGACTTTAATCCATATGCCTGCTCAACAAAATCCAGTTTGTAATTTTCATAAGGGGTAAAGGCTGCATAAATTAGATTGGTGCCATTGTTCTTAATCATTTCATCGTACATAACCTCAAGCTCTGAGATTCCTCTATTTGTAGCAATTGCAGCGATACTGTCTTCTTTTCCTGGCTCGTAATTTGGTGGAGTGCCTAAAATAAATTGAGTTTCATAATTTGATGTTAGTTTTGTTGGAAGTTCTACATCCTTTGCAATTTCTTCACTTGTTTTATTGTTAGGATTCTTGGCAAGTTGATTTTCAATCTCTGATTGAAAATCAGGTTGCTGACTAAGCAATTTCTTTTTGAAGTCAGGGTCTTTCATAACTTTAAATTTTTGATCAAGCGGTAAATCAGCAATCTCTTTGTAAGCTGGGTACTGAATAAAAGGATGCAGAGAGCTTTCTAAACCAAACATAAGCCCAACATTTCTGCCAGGAAACTGAGGGCGAATATTTTTACCCTTTAGAAATTGCTCTTCAGCAAACAGAATTGTCTTAACTGCATCTCCACTTGTTTGTAAAAAAGTTAATCCACAATCACTTTTGCTAACGTATTCCTTCATCCAAGACATCTCAATTTCTTCATCAAGCCAATCAGAGGTAATTTCTAACGTGCCTTCACCTGCCTTATCTACACCAAAGGCTAGGGCTCTCATTTCTTCAGAACTAGCTTCAGTTCCTGGAACATACTTTCCATATATGTCTCTGTGGAGAATTGTTCTTGATGTACTAAACCCAAGAGCGCCAGAATCAATTGCTTCAGTTACAAGTTCAGACATTTTGCCTATCTCTGCTTCAGATGCATCCACTTGATTTTGACATCTTTCATAGCCCATTACATAGCTTCTTAAAGGACCATGCCCCATCATAAATCCAAGATCCATAACAAATTCTTTTTTCTCAATCGCATCTAGAAATTCAGGAAATGTCTCCCAATCCCACTCAATCCCTTCATGCAAAGCTGAGCCAGGAATATCTTCCACACCTTCCATTAGTTGAATAAGAAAATTTTCATCTCCGGGTTTTACTGGAGCAAAGCCAACCCCACAATTCCCCATGACCACTGTTGTGACGCCGTGCCAGCTTGAAGGTGTTAGATATGGATCCCAGCAAACCTGTCCATCATAGTGAGTATGTATGTCTACCCATCCAGGAGTTACTAAATTGCCTTTTGCATCAATTTCTTTTCTGCCAGAACCTTCAATTACTCCAACCAATGATATTTTTCCATCATCTATAGCAACATCGCCGATAAATGGTTTGCCACCAGAGCCATCAAAGATTTTACCGTTTCTGATTACAAGATCATGTAAATTATTTGGATTCATATTTATCAGAATTTAATGCAATGAAAGCTATCTTAATTTTTCTGATTGCTGGCTTGATAGGAATTGGTTAATAATAACCTCGCCATCTTTTGAAATGACTGAAAATCTTCCAGTAAATTCTGCAACTAATTTTTCTGTAGAAAAAAGATAATAATTTGTACCCATCTTATCTCCTCCTAAAACATTAATGACCATAGAAACATTGTATTCAGACTTTTCTTTATCTTCATACACTCTGCCTCCAGATGTAATGATGCGATTTGTAATATATATTTTTATAAATTCTAGATCTTTATCTGCTAAGCCTTGAACCTCTACATAACCTGTTTTTCCCTGAAAAATATTAAAATTTACATTTTCAAACGCACTTTCAACTGCATAGCTTAATGCTCTTTGCTCTACGCCTGGCCTAGCACCAGAAGTTGCATACTGGACCTCTGAACTAAATCCCACTTGATTGCTAGAGCATCCGAGTAAAAAAATTATTACCAAAAGGCTGATTGAGTTTCTCATAGTTAAAATTTTTATTATTAAGTTTATTAATAAATTATAGACGAAAGCATAGGTAAACAACAAAATACTAGATGTAACTGGTGCCCAGAGGTGGAATCGAACCACCGACACAAGGATTTTCAGTCCTTTGCTCTACCGACTGAGCTATCTGGGCATGAGGCGGTGAGAAATTATAACCGAACTGTGCGAACTGGAGAATAGTTAGATAAAATATAAATTCAAATTAAATTAAGAGAATGAAATGAAGCCAGTATGTTTAGTTTTAGGAGCGGGCGCCGGGATTGGCGGGACTGTAGCTACAAAGTTTGCTGCAGAGGGCTACCATGCTTGTTTATGCCGAAGATCTGATCAAGCAGGCTTAGATCAAATGGTCAAGAAAATTGAAGAAGAGGGAGGAACTGCTTCGGGGCACCTTATTAATGCAATCGAAGAAAATGTCTTAGAGCAACTGATCATTTCAATTGAAAAAGATCACGGCCCAATTGAAGTGCTTATCTATAATCTCGGAGCGCAGTCGGGGATGAAGTTGCTGCAAGAAACGTCAATAAAGGAATTTGAATGGGCATGGAGAATTGCAGATCTTGGATTATTTAGAGTGGCTAAAACTCTTATGCCTTTAATGGAACAAAGAGGCTCTGGAACCTTGCTTGTAACTTCTGCTACAGCAGCAATGCGTGGCAATAAAAACCAACACTCACATGCAACTGCTATGGGTGGAAGAAGGATGTTGTGTCAGACTTTAAATGCTGAGTTTGCATCCAAAGGCATTCATGTGGCCCATATTGTTGTTGATGGCATGGTTGATGCTCCTGATACCTTAGGTAAAATGCTTGGTGAAGAAGTGTTTCAGCAACTGCGTGAATCTCGCGGAATGGAGCACGACGGATTAATTCTTCCTGAAAAAATTGCAGAGACTTATTTCCATCTTGCGCAACAACATCGATCAGCTTGGACTCATGAAGTTGATATCAGAGCTTTTTCAGATTCTGCTTGGTGGAATGATTAGAATTCAATCTATTTGCTGATATTCAATCCAATCAATTAGAAAGCGCCCACTATCGGGGGCCAGCTTATTTGAACATTGCTCATCGCTGCAAAAGGCAGCTTTATCAACCCAGTAGTCATCATATATCCCACCTGCAGCAACATTAATTATTAAATAATATGAAGAATTAAAAGGGTAACTAAATTTCTTAAATGCTTCCATTTCTGAGCTTACAGAGAAATAAGGATCTTTTTCATTGTTAAGGTAAAAATTTATTTCGTCTTTTAGCCACTCCAAAGTAATAGAATGGAATTTATCTTGAAATCTTACTTTCCCGGGTATTAAAGCTTCTCCAACCAAGGTTCCTTTATTTTGTGGAGAAAAACCAAAGTGTAGCGCTGAGCTAGAAACATTTGATATTCTTCCCCGGTTTTCCATGATGTCAATTTCTCCACCCTGTGGCCAATTGGCATCCTTATTTGGCATCAACCAAAATGCAGGCCAAAAACCAATTCCACTGGGAACCTTAAAGCAGAAAGTAATTTTTGATGGAAATGTAAATGACAGTTTCTTTTTGGAATGGATTCTTGCAGACGTGAATTCAAATTTTCTAAACTTATTTTTATGATAGATAGGCTGAATTTTTAAAAATCCATCCTCAATAAATAAATTTTGATTGGTATTTAGTTTTCCAGTCCCAATTCTATAATATTGCAATTCATTGTTACCCCATCCAGCTACAAAGTTTCCTTTATGTATAAAAGAATTACCTTTTGCATATGTCCAATCAGACTTTGACAATCTTGGCTTATCAAAATCTTCCCTCCAAGTCAGTAAATTTGGATCAACTCTATCTTTGCAATAAGAATCTTTTGTCTCATTAAAAGCGGAAGCATTAATTTTTTTTGTAACTGTTGTTTCAAAGCCATCATTGCCAAGAATGCAATAAGGTAATATCAATAAAAATATAAAAAATGGCCTAACAATAACTTTCATCAAAAAGTGCTATGAAAATTAATCTAGAGCTTTAAAGCCTGAAGCTTGTTCAACATCTTCGTTATTAAAAAACTTTTCCATTTGCTCTAAGAGCCAAGAGCGATCTTCGGACTTAGATAAATCTAAATGCTTTTCATTAATAAGAGTAGTTTGATGAGACTTCCAGTCTTCCCAGGCCTCCAATGAAACCGTTTCCATGATTTCTTGTCCTTTGGGACCAGGCATTGGTGGAATGGTCATTGCAGGTAAATCTTTTTGATATTTTTTGCAGAAAACTGTATTGCTCATAATTGCCGAATTAGTTTAGTGATTGGTTTAGGCATTCCATAATCTTCTATTCTATCCTTTTTTATCCATTCATATTTTTGATTAGTATCTAACTTAAACTCTTTGGAAGAAAAATAAATATTTACTTCTAAATCAAGACTCCTGTGAGTCAGCTCATGTCTAAATTTTTCATTCCTCGTTAGCTCTAGTTTATTGGCATGTGATTGCATTTTTGAATTCTCAAAAGGAATCCAAAGACTACTCCAAATTGACTCAGTATCATTCTTTCTGAGCAACAATGATTTTTTGGTTTGAACCAAAGCCAAGCTCATTAAAATAATTTTTTTGTTTTTAGTCTTCTTAACATTGACTTGCTGAGGTACCTTGAAAGCTGATAAACAGCTTTCGTTTAGCGGACATGTATTGCATGTTGGGTTTGCTTTGGTACAAACGGTTGCTCCAAGATCCATGATGCCTTGGGTATAAGAAAAGCAATCCTCTGAATTGACTAATTTTGTGGATAGCTCCCATAAATCTTTTTCTTTAAGTGCAGCAATATTTTTTCTTATCAGCCTTGAGATGACACGTTTCACATTTCCATCCAGGATTGGTTGAGGTACAAGAAATGCCAGTGACATTAATGCGCCTGCGGTCGACCTTCCAATTCCAGGCAGCTCAATAATGCTGTCAAACTGAGAAGGAAATTTGTTGTCATGATTTTTTTTAATAAGTTCTTTTGCGGCAAAAATATTTTTTGCTCTTCTATAAAATCCCAGGCCAGACCACGAAGCTAGGATTTCATCCTCGGTCGCTAAAGAGAGTTTTTGGAGTGTAGGATACTTTTTTATAAAGGCATTGAAGTAAGGAATGACTGTTTTAACTTGAGTCTGCTGCAACATGATCTCAGAAATCCAAATTCTGTATGGAGTAACTTTTTTTCTCCATGGAAGATTGTGTCTACCATCTTTGAGATACCAATCAACAACTTGTGACGAAATTTTCTTGAAGTCTTGTTTCAAAAAAGATTTTCTTTTGAAGACGGCGATGGCTCGCCATTGAATGAATATAAAATTGGTGCCCCGGTTGGAATTTCCAAGCTAAGAACCTCTTCTTTAGAAAGATTATCGAGTTGCATGACCAAAGAGCGTAAAGAGTTGCCATGAGCAGCAATTAATACATTTTCACCACTCATCAATCTTGGCATGATGACTTCATTAAAATAAGGTAAAACCCTTTCTGCAGTATTCTTAAGGCTTTCTCCGCCTGGCGGTGGAACGTCATATGATCTTCTCCAAATATGAACCTGTTCTTCTCCCCATTGTTTTCGCGCATCATCTTTGTTAAGCCCAGCAAGATCTCCGTAATCCCTTTCATTTAATGCCTGATCTTTGATTACGAGAATATTAGTTTGACCAATGACTTCTAAAATTGATTGACCTGTAATCTGAGCTCTCTTCAATACAGATGTATACATAACAGAAAAATCTATTTCTCGTTCTTTGATTTGTGCGCCAGCACTCATGGCTTCTTTTGATCCTTTTTCAGTTAATCCAGGATCTTTCCAACCAGTAAATAAGTTTTTTGCATTCCATTCACTTTGACCGTGCCTAACTAAAACTAAAAAATTACTCTCTTTCATTGTATAAACCTCACATGAAAATATATTTTAAGCGATAATACTCAAATGCTAGAATTCAATTTGTTTTTAATTGATAACTGGTACCTTTCGGTGCCTTTATTCCTTTCAATATTACTATGGTTTAGAGCTGAGAGTAGGCGCGGAGGCAATAGAGTTGATTGCGAGCAATTAACCAAACTGGTTAACAAAGAATCCGCATGTCTTGTAGACGTTAGACCAAGCAAAGAATTTGAAGGTGGAACCATAGCTGGAGCAATCAACATACCGTTTGAAGAAGTTGATCTGAGACACGATGAATTACTTAAAAGGAAAGATTTCCCAATTGTTTTAATATGCGCCATGGGCAGGAATGCTGGTCTTGCTGGCGAGAAGCTACAAAAACATGGGTACCCAGAAACTCATGTTTTAAAAGGTGGTCTTGCTACCTGGCAGCAAGAGGGTTTGCCGCTTGTAAAAGCTTAAAGCAATTCTAATGAACTCTAATCTAAGTCGTATTTTTTTTCTTTCAAGCTTGCTCGCTATGCTTGAAATTCAAGCATCAGAATTAATAATTAATCTTTCTGATCAGAAAAAAACTGGTACTTTGATGCTGGCAATTTATAACAATGCCGAAGCCTTTGAAGGCTCTGTAGTAAAAGAGAAGAGGTCAGAAGTTGGAGTTTTCAAGGGTCTTGAACTTTATTTGGAGCCTCAGGATTCAACCCAGCTCAGTACTGAAATTCCAGATGGTGAATATGCAATTGCATTTTTTATCGATGCAAATGGAAATAAAAAACTTGATAAAAACTTTCTTGGTATCCCTAAAGAACAATATGGGTTCTCAAACAATGCTATGGGAACTTTATCTGCCCCTACTTTTGAGCAAGCTAAATTTACGGTTGCTGGAAATACAATACAAAATATTAAACTTAAATAACCTACAATTATTTTCTATGAAAACAGTCACTATTTACACAACCATGACTTGCCCCTTTTGTTATAAAGCTAAAGGCTTGTTAAGAAAGAAGGGAATTGATTTTAAGGAAATTTCCGTAGACCTCAATTCAAAACTTAGAGCTGAGATGGCTGAAAAAGCTGGCAAGACGTCTGTGCCCCAGATATGGTTTGACGAAGAGCATATTGGTGGTTGCGATGACCTGCACGCCTTAGACTCTGCAGGCACTTTATTGAATCGTCTCGCTTAATCTTTTTGGGATTGAATCTTTTTGGTCAGAGTATTTCTGCCCAAGCCCAATACTTTTGCTGCGTCTTGTTTTTTCCCGTTAGTTTTTTCTAATGCAAAATCTATCATTAATTTATCTAAAGTAGGCTCAATTAACCCAAGCATATTCTCTGGGCTACTTTGATACACTTCCCCAAGCCACTGAGAGAATCCAGCCTCCCAATTAGAGTGGCTATTTTGAGATAATAATTTTTCTTCAAGAATTTCCTTTGGTAGATCTTCCAGTTTCACATTATCCGTTGGCGCCATCAGAGCAATCCAATAGCAAGTATTTTCAAGCTGGCGAACATTGCCAGGCCAATCATATTTCGTGAGTGCCATGAGAGCTTCTTGAGAAAGAGATCTTGGAGTCTCCATTAAAGAATCCGCATGACTTTTTAGAAATGCAGATGTTAAATCTTTGATATCCTCCTTTCTCTCTCTAAGCGGAGGAACCTCAACTCGAATCACATTCAATCGATAATAAAGATCTTCTCTAAAAGTTCCAGCAGCAACCAATGACTCTAAGCTCTGGTGAGTTGCAGCAAGTATTCGCACATCTACTTTGATGGGCTTGTCCCCGCCTACACGAAAAAATTCTTTATTAGAAAGAACACGCAAAAGTCGCGTTTGTGTTTCTAAGGGCATGTCTCCAATCTCATCAAGAAAAAGGGTGCCACCATTTGCTTGCTCAAATCTTCCAATACGTTGTTCTACCGCTCCTGTAAATGCACCTTTTTCATGACCAAATAACTCTGATTCAATTAGTTCTTTTGGAATATCCGCCATATTGAGAGCAATAAATGGCATATCAAATCTTGGGCTATTTTTATGCAGAGATTTAGACACTAGCTCTTTGCCAGTTCCAGATTCTCCTTGAATTAATACTGTTGCATTGGTATTAGCGAGCTTTCCTATGGAACGAAATACAACTTGCATAGATGGTGCTGAGCCAATAATTTCAGATTTAGAGATTTTTTTCGGAGCTGGTAACTTATTTTCTTCCAGAGCTCTGTTCACTATTTGAAGAGCTTCATTTAAATCGAATGGTTTTGGAATATATTCAAATGCACCTCCGCCATAAGCATCAATTGCAGCCTGCATATCTGTGAATGCAGTCATAATAATCACAGGTATTTTTTCATGATTATTTTTAATATGCTTTAAAAGATCATAACCATGTATGCCTGGCATTTTGATGTCTGAAATAATTAGATCGGGTTGATCTTCATTCAGTGCTTCGATCAAGGACTCACCGTTAGCAAAAGTTGTAATTGCTAGCTCGCTGCTTTTTAAACCCTCCTCAAGAACCATGCGAATAGCTTCATCATCATCTGCGATCCAAATATTATGCACTTTGAGCCTTCTGAATATTATTAGAGATAGGTATTAAGATGGAAAATATAGTTTGGTTATTTTTTCTATCAAAAGATATGGCGCCACCATGAATTCTTATAATATCTTGAGCGATTGATAGCCCAATTCCTGAGCCACTCTCTTTGCTAGAAACCATTGGAAAGAAAATTTGATCATGCAACTCAGAATCAATCCCGGGACCATTGTCACTGATCTCAATTTCAGCAAGAGTGGCGTGAATATTTCCATTGATTGGTTGTCGATAAGTAATATGCGTTTTAATACCAAGTTGAGGAGTCTCTGAAAAATCAGAGCAAGCTTGCAAAGCATTTCGGACAATATTAATAACAGCCTGGATGAATAAGTTTTTATCCCCATAAATTTCTGGGATACTTGGATCATAATCTCTTTCGATATTTAAATTATCATTAGCTTCAGCATTAGTTAATGCCAAAACTCTCTGCAAAGTTTCATGAAGATTAAAATATGCAAAAGACGGTTTCTTAGCAGGAGTAAGAATCTTAGTAACAATTTCATTTAACCTATCAGTCTCATCTTCAATAATCTTTAAAAACTTCTTTGAGAAATCATCCGAATACTTAGATTTTAGAATCTGAGCACTTCCCTTGATACCTGATAATGGATTCTTTACCTCATGAGCTAAAGTTCTGGCTAAACCTGCTGCAATTTTTTGTGTTGAAAAGCTTCTTGTGGAGTCAATAATTTTATTAAGATTTTCTGTACTTAACGCCTCTATGTAAATTAGATTTTTTTTATCAGCATAGCTAATTGTTAAATCTAGCGTTCTAACCTGACCAGTACTATCGCTAATTATAAAATCTCTTCGAGTGATAGCGCTTGCATTTTTTTTAGCTTGCAAAAGGATTTCTTTTATTTGATTCTCAGCTTCATCATCAATAAAGGAAAAAATATCTTTCAGTTCATGCGTAGAAGACTCGGGAATCCAATTCGCTGCTTTTGCCGAATCATTGAGCCAGATGACTGATAAATCCTTGGCATCAAGAATAATGACTTCAGTATTTAAGCCATTAAGAGCTTCAAATTCTTGAGTATTCATATTTTTGAGTTATTAAAAAAAATAGCCCCCTATGTAAGGAGGCCATTTTAAAATTTCTAATTCGCATGACGCGGGGTCAGATACTATTTAGTAAGAGTGCCGACTAAATGAGTAAGAATTTTATATGGATCAGCATTAGAGGCTGGTCTTCTATCTTCAAGATAACCATTCCAGTTATGCTCAACAGTATAAATAGGAATCCTTATACTCGCGCCTCTGTCACTTACTCCATATGAGAATTGATCAATGCTTTGAGTTTCATGTAGGCCAGTTAACCTCATGTCATTATCAGAACCATATGATGCTATGCCTTCGGCATGAACTTTACCAAGTTTTTCGCACATTGAAGAAAACAGTTCTTCCGTTCCATTCGATCTCATTTCCTCATTAGAAAAATTTGTGTGCATGCCTGAACCATTCCAGTCACCAGTTTTTGGTTTTGGATGGATATTGACACCAACTCCAAATTCTTCAGCTATTTTATAAAGTAAATATCTACTTACCCACAAATCATCTGCAGCTTTAATTCCTTTTCCAAGACACTGATACTCCCATTGACCAAGAGCAACCTCAGCATTTGTTCCAGTTAAGGTAATACCCATATCAAGACATGCTTGTAGGTGAATGTCTGAAATTTCTCTGCCTACAACATTGCCTGCACCAACTCCACAGTAATAGTCTCCTTGAGCTTTTGGCTCTCCTTTTTCCCAGCCCAAGGGATCTCCAGTTTCTGGATCTGTAAAAAAGAACTCTTGTTCAAAACCAAACCACCATTCATCAGTAACTATTTTCTCAGCCTCTGCTCTAAAATTAGATGGGTGAGTAGTGTGATCTGCAGATTGGACTTGAGTCATTACTAAGTCATGTCCGTTAGGATTTTTATAAGTTTCAACAGGGATAAGAAGACAATCAGAGCTTCCGCCTTCAGCTTGTTGTGTTGAAGACCCATCAAAAGACCAGTCTGGCGGAGTGCTTGCATCTGTAGCCTTGACCTTACTGCGCATTGAAGGCTCAGGTTGATAGCCGTCCAACCAAATATATTCATAAGTTTTATAATCTGCCATACATTTCTCCTCAAGTTTATTTATGTAGCTTTATTATATTATGCAATTTTAATGCCAATATATTTGCCCAATATATGTGCAATAATTGTTTAATTATAAAGCAAAAATATTTTACTGCACTGAATTAGTGCATATCAAGAAATATTTTGATCTTGGGGAAATGGATTTCAAGGTTTTCAAATGAATGGTTCCCTCCAAATGTTACATCCAGCACTGCACCCTGATAAAAATTAGTGGCAACCCTATAATCTAACTTTTCATCATGTGACTGCAATAAGATCATAAAATTCCTAGGGTACTTAATTACATTAATCTCTCTCCCCATTCGGTCGAGCAGATCTAACTGTTCCTGGGCTATGAAAAATTTTTTGCCAGTTGAGTAATTCTTATTCTCTCCAAGATATTCAGACATTTCCGCTGGTGGGATTACAGCAGGATTTATTCCCACACACTTTAAATTATATTTTTCAGAAAAATATGTTGCATAGAATCCACCAAGTGAACTTCCAATTAGTGCAGAAGGTGAG
>Ga0257114_1002866_pt1 | contig 11207 bp, 9 predicted proteins | sample SI112_10mmetaG_FD_190149 | JGI IMG/M metagenome (GOLD analysis project Ga0257114, IMG submission 190149) | Marine microbial communities from Saanich Inlet, British Columbia, Canada - SI112_10m | ecosystem: Environmental > Aquatic > Marine > Inlet | place: Canada: British Columbia | collected... | reverse complement strand
AATGATCTTTGTGAATAGATTTAAGATATATTACATGCTAGCTTTCACTTCAGCGATTGCTTTCTTTAATAGCTCTTCAGCACTTTCATCCATTTTCTTTGAAGTCTGCACGCTCGAAATGAATTCAGGTACAGAGTTACGAAGATAAGGTCGTAGCTTAGCGATAAACGGTAATACGTTTGCTACTTCAATGTCATCTAGATAACCGTTAATACCGGCATAGATAATTGCAACTTGCTCTTCCACTGGAATTGGAGAGTTTTGTGCCTGTTTTAACATTTCACGTAAACGAACACCTTGTGCAAGTTGATTTTGTGTTGCTTGATCAAGATCTGATGCAAATTGAGAGAAGGCTTCTAACTCTGCAAATTGTGCAAGCTCAAGTTTTAACTTACCTGCTACTTGCTTCATTGCCTTAATTTGCGCTGCAGAACCAACTCGAGACACCGAAATACCAACGTTAATAGCTGGTCTAATACCAGCGTTAAATAGGTCGCCGGAAAGGAAAATCTGACCGTCTGTAATAGAAATTACATTTGTTGGAATATAAGCTGAAACGTCACCAGCTTGTGTTTCAATAATCGGTAGAGCCGTCATACTTCCGCCACCAAGCTCATCACTTAATTTTGCCGCTCTTTCTAACAGGCGTGAGTGTAAGTAAAATACGTCACCTGGGTATGCCTCACGTCCTGGCGGACGTCTTAAAAGAAGTGACATTTGTCTGTATGCTGATGCTTGTTTTGTTAAGTCATCGTAGATACATAGAGTTGCTTTTCCTTTGTACATGAAATACTCGGCTAAGGCAGCACCTGTATATGGAGCAATATATTGTAGAGTTGCTGGATCGTCAGCATTTGCTGCAACAATAATTGTATATGGTAGAGCACCTCTTTCGTCTAGTGTATTCACAACAGCTGCTACAGAAGATGCCTTTTGACCGATTGCAACATAAACACAGATAACATCCTCAGATTTCTGGTTAATAATTGTATCAATAGCAACTGAAGATTTACCTGTTTGACGATCTCCAATGATTAGTTCACGTTGACCACGACCAATTGGAATCATTGAATCAATCGCTGTAATACCAGTTTGTACTGGTTCACAAACTGATTTACGTGTAATAATACCAGGAGCCATAGATTCAACTAAACGAGAATCTGATGCAGCGACATCACCTTTACCATCAATTGGTCGAGCCAGTGAATCAACTACACGTCCTAAGAATGCGTCACCTACTGGTACTTGTGCAATTTTACCTGTCGATCGAACTGTACTACCCTCAAGAATACCGATACCATTACCCATTAGAACGGCACCTACATTATCATTTTCAAGGTTTAAGGCAATTCCAATAGTACTATCTTCAAATTCTAACAGTTCACCTGCCATAACTTGCTCTAGTCCGTAAACACGCGCAATACCATCTCCAATTTGAAGAACTGTTCCAATATTGTCAATTTTAACGTCTTGGTCGTAGCTCTCAATTTGTTGACGAATAATATTACTAATCTCGTCAGGTCTAATGTTAATCATATTTCAGCCTAATTTATTTAATTTTTTTGTTGAATATAATTTTTTAGTCTTGGAACTAAAAATGAAAAAATTAAAACATATATATTTGATTCTTTTGAATCCAAAATACTAGTTTGCAGCTCCAAGAAGATTACTTATCTTTCTTAGTTGGCCACGAATACTTGTATCGATATATTGCGATCCGATTTCAACCGTAAATCCACCAATTAAATTTGGATCTACTTTAAGTGCAAGTTTTATCTGCTTAGCACCCGTAATTGTTTTCAGTTTCTCCGCAAGGTTTTGCTGTTGTTGTGCTGATAATTGAATTGAAGATATAACTTTTGCAACTTCAATTGATTCTTGCTTATAAGATAATTCTAGGTATCGTTGCGCAACACCATCGAGTAATGCGATACGATTACGATCGATTAATAGCATTAAAAATTTTAATGTATTTGTAGCGATTTGTTCCCCTAGAACATCTTTAACGATATTTTTCTTTGCTTCCCTAGTGATGACTGGATTAGCTAAGAATTTTTTTAGATCACTTGAATTAGCTAAAAATTGTGAAACAATGTTCATATCATTAGTAGTTTCCTTCAGAGTGTCATTCGCTTTAGCTAAATTTAGAAGTGCTTCAGCATATGGTTCTGCAACTTTACTTACAACAATTGACATAATTTATTCTCCTAGGTTAGAAATATTTCTATCAAGAATTTGTTGTTGTAGGTTTGAATTTAACTTCCCCTCTAACTGTAATGTAACGCGTTTAAGAGCTAGAGTAACAACATACTCTGAAATTTGTTTGCGGACTCTAGCTTCAATTGTACCAATCTGTGCTTTCGCAGAAGACGTTAATCGCTCAATCTCAGCTTTTCCATCCGTTAGAATCTCACTTTTAACTTTGCGGGCTGTAGTTTCCGCATCTGTTTTAATAGATTCAATAACCAATTGTGCTTGCTCTAATTGCTTTTCACCCTCGGCAAGTCGAGTATCCGCTTGTTGTAGGCGCTCTTCAGCTTCTTGTATTGCACCTATAATTTTTTCTTGTCGCTCTGATAAACTTTCAGATAATGCACTGCTACCTAGATAAAGAATACCCCCTAGTAATAGAGAAATATTAATAATATTCGATTCAAAGATATCAGGATTAAACGAAACAGCTAGATGTGCGGAAAAACCGTTTAATGCTTGATTAGATAAATCCATCTGTTTTTGCGAAGTTTTTATTAAAAATACTTAAAGTATTACCTCTTTCCCTAATAACTTTTCTTTTATTAGATCACTTAACTCGTCAACTTGTGTTTCAAGTTTTTCTAAGGCTAGGTTTTTTTGTGCTTCAAGATCTCGATTTGTTTTATCGATTAAAGATGCAGCATCTTTACGAGCTTGGGCGATTTCTGAGGCTACAATTTCTTTTGCCTCTGTTTCAGCTGCTTGGATAATTCCTTGAGCTTTGTTTCTGGCATCTTTTAATTGTTCATCGTATTGCTGATATAGTTCATCAGCTTTTAATAAACGTTCTGAAGCATTTGTTAAATTATTACTAATTAACGTTTCACGCTCTTCTAAAAGTGTACCTACTGGCTTATAGTAGACAAAAGTTAAAATAGTTGTTAATGCAATAAATTGTAAGGCCATTATCGGCAGTGTTGCATTAAAGTCAAATAACCCACCGGCTCCTTCAGACATAGCTAACATTTGCGCTAATGGCATTAGAAAACTGTTCATATTAATCCGCTATGTTATAAAAAATTGTAACTAAGCTAATCTAATCTAAAAAATTAAATTTGCTTAAAATAGCGCTTAGTATAAAACTAAGCGCTCTAGCTAGATTAACCAGCGAATGGGTTTGCGAATAATAAACAAAGTGCAACTACAAGTCCATAAATTGTTAAAGACTCCATGAATGCTAAAGATAGAAGAAGAGTACCACGAATTTTACCTTCTGCTTCTGGCTGGCGAGCTAAACCTTCAACAGCTTGTGCTGCTGCAGAACCTTGACCAATACCAGGACCGATAGCAGCTAAACCAATAGCTAATCCTGCAGCGATAACTGAAGCGGCTGAAATAATAGGATTCATAATAGTTTTATTTTGAAATAATTTTTATTTATACAAAATTAACAAATCTTGATTTGTTGAAAATTGCTTGTAATCACTAAACTAAAATAATTTATTATTCTAATGATTCACCAATATAGGCAGCTGAAAGTGTTGAAAAAACTAATGCTTGCACTGAACTCGCGAAAAGACCTAAAACCATAACTGGAAGTGGTATAAATAGCGGTACAAGTAAACATAAAACTGATACAACAATTTCATCTGCTAAGATGTTACCGAATAGACGGAAACTAAGTGAAAGAGGCTTTGTAAAATCCTCTAGTATGTTAATTGGTAGGAAAATTGGAGTCGGAGAGATGTATCTAGCAAAGAATCCTAAACCTTTTTTACTTAAACCAGCATAAAAATAACTAATTGAAGTTAATAATGATAATGCTACCGTAGTATTAATATCATTTGTAGGAGCTGCTAATTCACCTTCTGGAAGTTCAATTAATTTCCAAGGTACTAATGCACCATACCAATTCGCGACAAAAATGAATAAGAAAAGCGTTCCGATATACGGAATCCACGGTCTATATTCATATTCACCAATCTGATCTTTAGCAATTCCTGCTACGTATTCAAAGACAGATTCAACAAAATTTTGTAATCCTTTTGGGATTTGTTCAAGTTTTAAAGTACCCGCAATAGCAATGGCTAATATAGTAGCTATTACTAGCCATGTTACTAGCAATACTTGTCCATGCACTGTAAAACCAGCGAATGTCCAATATAAATGAGTACCTACTTCGACAGCAGCTAACGAGAAAAACATAAATATATATAACTCGACTTGAGTGGTGCAAATTTTTTCTTATTGCTTAATATTAATTATACCTAGAGCCTAGTAAATAGTCCAAATAAAAAACTATACAAAATTTTATTTTGTATAGTTTTTTATTTGGACTATCTACTTAGCACTATTTTTTCCCGTGGTAATTCCATCAGCAATTTTCGACAAAATTAGTTTAATCGATTTTACTGCGTCATCGTTTGCCGGGATTGGGATATCTACAAGATTTGGGTCACAATTTGTATCCAGAATTGCAATAATTGGGATTCCTAATTTTCGACATTCAAGTACAGCAGTATTTTCACGTTTTGGGTCGATTATAACAGCAATATCTGGTACTTGTGTCATTTCTTTTAGACCTTCTAGATTTTGACGTAATTTTTCGTGCTCACGTCTTAATAAAGCTGCCTCTTTTTTTGGTAACAAGTCTAGTTCACCACTCTCTTCTTTTGCGTCTAGTTCCTTAAGATATGCTACACGTGTTTGGAGAGTTGTCCAATTTGTAAGCATTCCTCCTAACCATCTATTGTTTACGTAAAAAGCACCACAGTTCTTTGCTTCTTCAGCGATAATATTTGCTGCTTGGCGCTTTGTCCCAATAAATAGAAAGGTTTTATTATCTCGGGCATTCTTTTGCACGAATTTGTGCGCGTATGTCAACAGTCTTGATGTTTGTATTAAATCAATTACATGTATTCCATTTTGCTCGGCATATATATATGGGAACATTTTTGGGTTCCATCTACTTGCCTGGTGACCAAAATGTACGCCGGCATCTAATAATTCACTTAGTGTTACTGTTGTCATATGTTTTATTATTACTAAATAACTAATCTTTTGTTAGGTAAGAGAATAAAATTTTAGATAAAAATTAAATTTTTCGCGAATAGAATTCAATTACAAAAAGTTCGTTTAATTTTAATGCTACCCACTCTCGGTCGATTATACCCAATATCTTAGCGCTTAAATTTTTCTTATCAAATTCTAAATGTTGTGGAATGTTAGAAAGGGCAGGTGACTCCAAATACTTATTAACTAGTCGTTTTGAAGTTACACTATCTTTGATTGATAATTTATCACCAGGTTGGCATTGATAACTTGGTATTGATACAGGAAGTTGATTTACTGTAATGTGGCCATGACTTACGAGCTGTCGTGCAGCAGCAATGGTTGGAGCTAACCCAAGTCGGAAAACAAGATTGTCTAATCTCATCTCTAATAGTTGTAAGAGGACCGTACCTGTTGTTCCTTTGATTTTTTTAGCTTGTTTAATATAGTTCATTAGTTGTTTTTCGCTTAGACCGTAGTTAAAACGAATTTTCTGTTTTTCTTCTAGTCGAATTGCATATTGTGTAAGTTTTTTTTGGTTAGCGCCATGCTGCCCAGGTCTTGTATTTGAATTTCCTTTTTTACTTGTAAGTCCTGGTAAATCACCTAATCTTCGTGTTATTCGAAGTTTTGCCCCAGTATAACGAGCCATATTTAATTCTTACTTTTATTAATTTAATTTAAATATATTTAAAACTATTATTAATTTACTATAATAAATTCTAAAAATCCAACATATTCTTTTGTTTTTCTATGAGTTGATTAAAACGTGAACGCAAAACAGTATCTTTTATATTTGCAGTTTGTGTTTGGATAATATTGTTTGGTTTATTTGTTTGTAACTCTAAGTCTTTGTAATATTTAAATCCAGTTCCAGCAGGAATTAAACGACCAATAATGACATTTTCTTTTAGTCCGTGCAACCAATCTTTTTTTCCTTCAATCGCTGCTTCTGTTAAGACACGTGTTGTTTCCTGAAAACTTGCAGCTGAAATAAAACTATCACTGTTTAATGAAGCTTTTGTTATTCCTAGTAGTAAAGGAGTATAGAAGGGTGCTTGTTCATTAACAGCTAAGCTAGATTTGGTTATTATTTCGACTTGGTATAGATTTAAAAGCTCGCCCGGCAATAGAATTGTGTCACCACTATCTTCAATTCGAACTTTTGATGTCATTTGTTTAACAATTATTTCGATATGCTTATCAGCAATTTGAACACCTTGTGACAAATATGTTCGCTGTACTTCATTAACTAAGAAAAGTTGTAATTCACGAAAACTTTGTCGGCAGGCTTCATTAATAGCTAGTTTTTCGAAATAATAATAATAATTGAAAAGAGTATCAAGTTTTTCGTGGGGGCTAATTGGGCCATCTGTTAATGGTTCAATAAGTTTTACATAGCTGCCATTTGAAAAACGAATTTTATCTCGTTGGGTAAAATTAATTGCTGTAATATACCCCTTATCATTAGTTACCTCAATTTTAGAATTTCGTACATTGGCGTACCCTTCATGGGGAGCTAGAATACACGGATTTTTAATTTTACGCGCCTCAAGAATTTCTTCCACTTTTGGCAATCCTTGAACAATATCAACAGTTTTTAATTTTTCATAAATTAGCGTAGCTAATTTGTCTAAACGCTGAACTAATGATCCAGATTCAACTTCTAATATTGCTCCTTGGGAAATTAAATACGGTCGGCCTAGTCTTATATAGACATTAGTTTTATCAATACTGTATATTTGTCCTGAGTATTCTGATTTAGTACTTGTTGAAAGTTGGGCTCCCGTTCGAATTAACTCTCCAACTTTAACTTTCAGTTCAGCTAGCTTTGAGAAATGAGGAACAGGTCGAATATCTTTATCCTGTAAGATTAGAATTTCATTTACATTTGCATTACTATTCTTAATTGCACCGAGGGTTCCTTTAATTGGAAAAAATATTTCTAGCTGTGCTAAAGTACTTGAACTTGTTACGTACTGATTCTTATTTACTAGAAATCTGGTTGCTATTTTAATATTATGTATATTACTATAGTTCGTTATTAAGTCATCGATTTTTAGTATTTCGTATTGTGAGACTTGTAATTGGTAAATATCTTTATTTTTTTGTAGAATTTCGAATTTTGATTGTAGCTTTGAGGAATTATTTTTTATATCTAGCGTAAGGAATGTGTTTAAGAGTTCAACTGGTCCGTTTGACTTAATATGTTCCCAATTCTTTAAGAAAATCTTTTTAACTGTTTTGATTTTAAAGTTTTGCTCTTGTACGTGAGGAAAGAAATTTTGATTTAAGAAAAATTCTTTTTCGCGCGCAACCTTATATTTCTGAACAGGTCGTATTAATACGTATTCAATGTTATTAACTTCAATAAACTCTATATAAGTTAATTTTTGCGCGAAAATATTATTTATTATTTGCTTGCCGGGTTCTACAAACCCATTAATACGTTCTATTGAACTATACGCTGCTGGGTTAATTTTGAATAATTCACCTGGCTTAATGCTTATTTCTTTTCCTACGACATCTACTTGTAATATCCCGCTACTTTTTGTAAAAATTTTAGGTATTATTTCCGTTCTTTTTGCAATAAAGGTATTATTCTTAGTTTGTAGTTTTTCAAGTCGTGTTGAACTTTCAACCCTATATGTTTCTTCTGGTATCCAATATAAAGTTCCTGAAAAAAGTTTACCTGGCCCTTTTCGTTTTTTTGTAGCAAATTTTTTTTCTAGATTATATGTAACAGTACCACCTGTTTCTGTTTTGTATAAGTTATTGGCTAGTGTGGCAATTGTTTCACCGTTTTGTATTGTGGTGTTATGCTGGACGTCTATTTGAAATTTTTTACCATTGTCAAATTTTAATATATTTTTTTCTTCCTTGATGGTATTACGCTTAATCAAAATATTTGCGTTTTGTAAGATTAGCGAAAAGTTTAGAATTTTAATTTCGTTCGTTGCTGAGGTTTCGTCAAATTTTACTATACCGGAATAACTATTTAATATTGATTTCTTTGCAATAATAGATCCACTTTTATTTATTTGTCCTAATTTCGCCACTAATTCTGACGAACGAGGTAAAGAGTAACGTTTACCGTATAATACCCAAATCAGACCAGGATTTCTATTCTTTTGCACCGAGTTTCCTTGCTTATCAATTATTGTTTCAATATTGATATTTTGAAAGAATACTTCACCTGAAATGTTTGTATAAACAGTTTTGCTGTCTTCTTCTAAAACAAGATTTGCATCTTTTTTTATTTCTGCAATGATTTGATTTGTATAAACTTTCTGTCCTGTATTTGATAATAATGTGGCCCCTTCCGGAAGTCTGATTTTGCTACAGGCTCCTTTTAAGTTTTGGATATATAATGTTACACTCTCTTTTATTAAAAAACTTCGTGTGCCATGCAGTGTTCGAATTAGATTAGCAGCCTCAGCTGTTTTATATGATAGTGTACCTTGAAAAGGAGCTCGTATTTGTTGTGTTAAATCACCAGAAAACACGCCGCCTGTATGAAATGTTCGCATTGTTAACTGAGTTCCAGGTTCGCCGATTGATTGTGCGGCTATTATTCCTATTGCTTCTCCTAAATCAACCAATTTAGAATAAGCTAAATGCCACCCATAACAATTTCGGCAAATTGACCGGATTGAAGTACACGTCAGTGGAGATCGAACTTTCAGTTTTTCTATATCTAACTCATCTAACTCATCTAATAAATTTGATGTTAGCTGAGTATTGATTGGTAAGATTACATTATCCTTTTTTTTGATTAGCGGCTCAGCTAAAAGTCGCCCAATCATACGATCCTTAACAGATAAATTTGGGCTTGTTTCATTAATTAACTCGTTTTTTAACAGCCCGTCTTGAGTATAACAATCCTCTTCTCTAACAATAATATCTTGTGCTACATCTACTAGGCGTCGTGTTAAGTAACCTGAATCAGCGGTTCTTAATGCTGTATCCACCAAACCTTTTCTAGCCCCGTAAGACGAAATAATATATTCTGTAACTGTTAATCCTTCACGAAAGTTACTTTTGATTGGAAGATCAATAATTTGGCCTTGGGGATCTGCCATTAATCCTCGCATGCCAACCAATTGTCTTACTTGTGATATGTTTCCTCTTGCACCGGAAAATGCCATAATATAGAGTGAATTAAATGGGTCACTTTCACGAAAATATGTTACGACTTCTTCTTTTAAAAAATTACTTGCATTATTCCAGATATCAATAACTTTTTGAAACCGTTCAATATTCGTTATATTTCCAACCTCATAATTTTGTTCTGTTGTTTCTACCTCGTTATTCGTTAGACCCATTAGGGATCGTTTCTTCTGTGGCACTCGTAAATCTTCTATACTTAGCGAAATCCCAGATTTCGTTGCGTAATGGAATGTTAGGTTTTTGACTTTATCTGCAATAATAGATGATTTAACAACCCCATAATTATGAAAGGTACAGTACATTAAATTCTTCAATTGGCGTTTGTTGATAATGCCATTAGTAAAAAGAATTTTTGCGTCTTCTTCGTTTGTTGCCATTTTTTGTGTCGGAGATTAATAGTATTAAATTAGCGGAAAATTTCATTTAAAAGTATTCGTCCTGGCGTTGTTCGTATGTATTTCGTAAATGAATCGTCGATTAAACTTTCTTTAATTTGAATATTATTTGAGACCTGGACCGTATAGTTTTCCGTAACAACTTTTTTAAAGAGTTGCTTTTGTTCGTCTTCGACCTTCCCATGAAAACGAACCCAAACAAAGGTATGGAGGTCAATTTGTGCTTGCTGATAAGCAAGTATTACATCTTTAAAATCGGAAAAATATGGTTCATTTTTTTTCTGTTGTGATGGATTATTGGCAGTTAAATAATAACAACCTAAGACCATATCTTGGCTTGGTGTTAAGATTGGGTCACCGGTAGCAGGGGATAAGAAATTGTTGGGCGCTAACATTAATAAGCGTGCTTCCGTTTGTGCTTCTAAACAGAGTGGAATATGTACTGCCATTTGATCTCCATCAAAATCAGCGTTGAAGGCTGGACAAACAAGTGGGTGTAATTTAATTGCTCGGCCCTCGACTAAAATTGGTTCAAAAGCTTGAATACCTAAGCGGTGTAATGTCGGAGCACGATTTAAAAAAATAGGATGACCTTCCATTACTTGCCCAAGAATTTCCCATGCTAATACCTCATTATTTTGTATGATATTTTTTGCCGCCTTAATATTATTAACAAGCCCGTCATAAATTAAACGGTGAATGACAAAGGGTTGAAATAATTCAATTGCCATCTCTCGCGGTAACCCGCACTGGTTCAATTTTAATTCTGGTCCAACAATAATGACTGAGCGGCCTGAATAGTCAACTCGTTTGCCAAGTAAGTTTTGGCGAAAACGGCCTTGTTTACCTTCAATAATGTCTGAGAGTGATTTTAAAGGGCGATTATTTAAACCCACCACAGCTTTACCGCGACGGCCATTATCAATTAATGCATCTATTGCCTCCTGTAGCATTCTCTTTTCATTTCGAATAATTAGCTCGGGTGCCATTATTTCTTGTAAGCGTGCTAGGCGGTTATTTCTATTTATAACACGCCGGTATAAATCATTTAAGTCCGAGGTAGCAAATCGTCCTCCGTCTAGTTGAACCATTGGTCGTAAATCAGGTGGTAGAACTGGAATAATATCTAAAACCATCCAAGCTGGATTACAGCCAGATGCAATGAATTGGTCAATAATGCGGAGTTTTTTGATTAATTTGTCACGTTCTGGACGTTTTACAAATGGTAATGAAGTACGTATATTTTTTGATTCTTGTTCGAGGTCAAGTTGTTCTAAAAGTTTTTTTATTGCTTCAGCCCCCATTACGATTTTAGAACTCGTAGATTCTGTGCTGTCATAGTCTAATGCAATCCAATCGTTTTCTGTTAGAAGTTGTTTATAAACTAAACCTGTTAGA
>Ga0257114_1002859_pt1 | contig 11223 bp, 7 predicted proteins | sample SI112_10mmetaG_FD_190149 | JGI IMG/M metagenome (GOLD analysis project Ga0257114, IMG submission 190149) | Marine microbial communities from Saanich Inlet, British Columbia, Canada - SI112_10m | ecosystem: Environmental > Aquatic > Marine > Inlet | place: Canada: British Columbia | collected... | reverse complement strand
GACTTCGCGAAACAACGCTTTGGACAAAGGATCCGGCGCGCACATCACTGGCCCTTGCGCGAGCGTCTTGTCGCCCTGACGAAGCGACGACAGGTACTTTCTAGTTCCCGAAGCGTGCGAAATCGCTCGCGAAGTCAAGAACATCATCTTGTATCCGTTGTCGGTGATGTTACTGTAAAGCGACGCGACACCGTCGTGACTCCAGTCTTTGCCGACCATCGGTGCGAGATGGCCGAGGACGTCGCTCTTCGTGATCGTCCCGTCGACATCACTGATGACGAGCTTTATGTTCCAATCCCATAAATACACGAACGCCGAAACCTCTTGCAATCCCCACACGCGCGAGTTGAACGCGAACGAGATGGTATTGGTGCCGGGCTTGAGATCGAGCGACATCACTTCATCTTGCGTTAACTGCACGCGACGCACGCGACGACCTCGTCTCGGCGACGTCAACGCGTCGAAACCAACCGATCCGCCTGGCGCGTTGACCAAAGGCGACGCAGGCGCGTTGACGCGACCGTTCGAGGTCAACTTCCAGTTCGATGGCAAAGGAGTGCCGAACGCGAGGTGCGCCAAGACGTGCGGTGCTGCCGCGCTCCAAGGTAATGCCTTCGCGGGTGGTCCCGCCGGACTGCGTCGCGGTCGCACGACGAGCCCAGAATGTCCGATCAGCCCAGGGTGCGCCTTGAAGTGCTCGAGCGTCACCAAGTGCTTGTCGAACTCCTCCACTTTCCCCCCGCACAAGCTCAACTCCACGGCGGGCAACACGGTCATTCCGGCGCTTTGTAACGCATCCACCGCCGTCGCCACTTCCTCTTCTGACATCGTACGTTTCCCGTCTTCTACGTCCCCGCTCGAACCCGACGTACTCGGCCTCGTCGTCTTCGGCGGCGTCTCTAATCGAAGCGCCGACAGCGCCTCGACCGCCCCGACCTCGTCTTCATCCCCGGTTCCTAACTCTATATCGCCTTCCTCATCTTCGTCCTCGTCGTCGTCGAAATCGTCCACACCGTCCGCGAAGTACGCCTCGCCGTTGGATCCGAGCCGCATCGTCAGCTCGCTCAGCGTCCCGTTCACCGTCACCGTCACCACCTTGGCTTCGCGTCCTCGCAGGAACGACTGCGCGTTACCGAATCGCACGTAGAACGGACTCGCCCTGAGTCCTCCGTCGGGTTGTTTGATCACCAGCGTGTCTGCGAGCGACGCGCGAGGCGTTGATTAGTCGACAGTTGGATCTCGCGCGCGGGTCGCGTTCGCGTTCGCGTCGTTCGTACCTATAGCGCCGCTCGCGCTCGGGACGAGCGTGCTCACGGCGGCGACGGAGCCGCCGACGGTGCCCACGGCGACGGAGCCGGCGACATCGCGGATCTGGCGAAGCCGCGAGGCGAGGGTCTTGTTGTCCCCCATGACGCGAGGCGGGCACTGACGCGCGACGAACTGGAAAAAGTTGGAGATTTGATCACACGTATCGAGGAGTGAAAGTCGAGTCATGGTCTTGATTCGCGCGCGCGATGGCGTCACGCCGCGGGCGAGGACTTGGCGGCGCCCGCGCGGTGGTGCTCTCGAAGCTTTTGCGACATGTCATCCGGACGCAACGGGAAATCGCTGACTTGCTCGCACGATTCCAAAAGCATCTGCGGTCGATTTTTAGCGTGAAAGATGAAGAGACTTCCCGTGATGAAGCAAAAGTTGCGAGCGTTCTGACAGTAGCGCGCGTGGAGTAAAGCCTGAAGTCGTCCGCTTTCCATCGAGTTCGCGTCGTCCATCCAAAGGTTAAACGGATATCGTCGCGTGCCGGCGAAAATGCACAATCCCTGCTTCCCGCCTTCGTATCGGATGAGCTGCATGACGCCGTCGTAAAGATTGGATTGCGTCGGCTGAAGATCGACTAAAATTGTCGCCTTTTCGCGCGCAGCCGCGGCGACTAGAAGTTTTTGGTAATCTTGCGCGTCGCGCGGGTTCAGAATGTCCTTCGTCAGCCCGAGATGTCCCCAGTGACGCCAGTCTTCGATGAACAATTCTCGCTCTCTCCACCAAGGCAACAATCGTCGGTAGTCCCGGCTGTACTCTAACATGCCAAACGATGCGAGAGACGCTCCGGCTGGGTCCCAGATTCCTCGAATGTTCTCAATCGCCAGCTTCTCGGCGAGCGCGAATTCACCGTGATAGAGTCTCGATCTGCCGTGCTTCGTGAAATACGGAGACTGACCAGCCAGCACGGTTTCCACGTTGACGCTGTTGCCGTTGTGATATACGTACGCGAGAACGCGTCCGTACTTATCGAGAGAGTACTCGCGCGCGCGAGACACCGAAGTCATGAACTCGCAGGTGTCGAATTCGATGTCCACCTCGACGTCGCCGCATCGACCATCCGCCGCCGATCCCAGACGCTTCTTGAGCCAATCGAACGCCTCCACGCCCGCCGGCGTGATCGGTTTGTACGCTTGCTCCTCCTTCTTCACCTCGAGCGATTCTTCGGTGTCGACGTAGATCAACCGCACGTCCACTTTCTCCCACGTCGTCGGGTCGACGCTCGACGCGTCGAGCTCGTCGCTCGGTATGCGAGACGTGGGTTCGCTGCCCACGACGAGCGAGTCTTCCCAACCGTCGCCCGTGGACGAGCGTTGCTGACCGCCGTCGGGGTTGAGAAGCACGCGGATGGTCTTACCGTCGATGACGTGCGTGACGATGCAGTTGCGAATGAAAGTTCCGTGAAAGCTGTGCATGTTGGTTTCGCGTCGCGCGCGTCGCGCTGTGACGCCGTCGATATCGCGAATGAAATCTAATATAACAACGAACCGCACGCGATGGCGGTGATGGCGACGGAAAAGTTATCGTCGACGATGGACGTGATCGGTAACGATTCCACGAGCGCGCACGCGAAAGCGATGATGAGCGTGACAAAGTACGTCGTCGGCGTGGCTTCGATGAAGCCAAACGCGTCGAAATACGCCAATAATCTGCGTCGGCGACGAAACGAAACGGCGCGATGTCAGTCTTCGAGATCGAGCGGACGCGCGCGCGTCGAAAGCACACCCCGACGCATCGCGAGCGATATCGCGCGCGAATCGCGAATCGCAAATCGCGAATCGCGATTCGCGTTTATCAATCGAAACGCACCCGCTCGCGACGCCGAATCCGCCCGCCACGAACCCCGCGCTCCCAGCGAAACTCTTCTCCTCGTTCCACGGCAGCGCGTTCCCTTTCCCGAACTTCCGCCCGACGAGATCCGCGAATCCATCACCGCCGCACATCATCGCCATCGCGACTATTCCAATCGGATTCGTCCGCCAATACGCGCTCGTGCACGCGGCGAGCACCGCCGTGTAATACAACGGCCCCTTCAACAGCTCCTCCTTCCCCCCCTCTCGGCTCACGGCCCGCACCGCGCTCGCGTTCTTAATCATCCCCGACCCTATGCCGAACAATCGCACCCCCTGCGCCAGCGGGATCGCCGCCGCGAAGAATCGCGCCGCGCCGCTCGCGCTAAACAGCGGCCACGTGCACGCGAAAAACGTCCCGCTCGTCACGTGCACCAACTTCCTCGACGTCGTCGACGCGAACGCCCCGCGGTCGGCGAGCGCGTCGAATGCTTTCACCCACACGAACGCGCCGATCGTCGTGAGCGCGCTCGCGGCGACGTCGCGCGGCGTTTCGTCGACGGAGGCGACAAACTGCGCGACGGCGTCAAAGACCATCGGCGCGGACGCGCGCGCGTCGATCGCGCGACGTCGCGCGCGAGAGAGACGTCGCGCGCGCGCGCCGCGCGTCTCGCCGCGCGACGGCGCGGCGCGCGCGCGCGAGGCGCGAGTCGTCGCGCGCATGCGCGCGGGGACCGTGCGGCGCGCTTTGACGCCGCACTCACGCGCGCGCGCGCCGACGCGACGATCGAACGCGCGCGAGGGCGTCGAACGCGATGTGCGTCGCGCGTCGAGCGCGCTCGAGCGACGCGCGAGGCGCGAGGCGAGGCGCGCGCGGACGGTTTTCACCGCCGCCGCCGACCGCGACGACCGACCGACTGACGACGAACGACGACGACGGCGACGCGACGCGCAGGTTTAAGCGACGGGACTGGAACTACATGCACGCCCGCGATGGGGACTCGTCGAGCGATTCGGATTCGGTCGAGTCCGCGGGACCGGAGGCGCGGTCGAGCGATGAAGAAGCGAGCGCGAGCGCGAGCGACGACGACGACGACGACGAAGAAGAAGCGGCGACGAACGAGGAGGCGACGTCGACGCGCGAGAGGTATGATGACGCGCGAACGATGATTGAAGACGCGTTAAAAGGAGATTCTGACGCGAAGAGCATCGCGGCGAAGTGTCGGGCGTGTCCGGGGACGCTGTTGTTGAGCGCGGCGAATATGCGCGCGCACGCGGCGAGCAAGCGACATCGAAAGAATTTGGAAAAACTCGGAAGGGCGAACGACGAGACGTTCGTGTGTTTTTATCCCGCGGTGCGCGAGGATGATGGAATCGTGAGCGACGGGGAGGCGGAGACGCACGCTGAACGCCTGGCGCGATTGCGGGCGCAGAAAATTTTACGCTCGGCGGAGGGCGAGCGGGCAAAGGGTGGAAAGTTTTCGCTCGATCAGTTTGATTCTTCCGGTGACGAAGCCTCTGATGATGAGTCGGACGGCGATGACGACGCGAAAATGACGAAACGCTTGGCGAAGAAGGAGTTCGCGAGAAAAGTGAGCGATAGCGCGCCCAAGGAGAAGGAGAAACGTTCGAGGCGTCACGCGCAGAGCAAACGCAAATCCGGCAAGAGCAAGCCTGGGAAGAGGCAGCGCATGGCGATGAAGAGCGCGACGTGATGCAGTGTGGTAGTCTGGGCGTTGTATTAAGACAGTGATCAATTGGAATGGAGTGGCAAGTGTCGGTATCGTGCTTATCGCGTGCAGGTGTAGTGAAAGGGTCGTTCATCAATCCCGTTGACTTTGCGGCCTTCGCGGCGTAGCGAGATTCACTCGGCGCCGCGGCCGACTCCATCCAGTTTCGCTTCTTGCTTTGCTATTTTTGCGTCATCGCTATCCGTCGTCGTCGTCGTCGTCGTAGTAGTAGTAGTCGCGGTGAGATCACCCGAACCCGAAGTCTTCAACAGCGAGGTGTGCCCGTCTTGTTTTGATTTGTTCTCAGCGGCGTCGCCACTGCTCGAAGGGACGGCTTCGGTGGTTTTGTCCGAACCGGTTTTGTCCGATCCACCATTCTCGCTTCCGGTCGCGCCAGATCGTCTCCACAGCAACGCCGGTCGCGGGGCATGGTTCTTCGCCGCGTACAACCCGCACGCGTTGCACAGAGATCCGATTCCGTCCTTATCCTTCCTCCAAAACGGCGTCTCGGTCGATTTGCAGTTGACGCAAATCTTTTGCTTTTGCGCCTTGACGTTCGTCGACGCCTTGACCGTCGCCTTGCGCGCGCGAATCGATTGCGTCACGCCCCCCTTTCGTCCCGCGCGACCGCCTTTCCCGCCCTTCTTGGCCCCGCCGCCGCCGCGTCCCGTGCGCGCGCTCGTCGCTTCGCCGCCGTACGCCGCCGCGCCCATCGCCGGCGTCCCGTACGCGCCGCTAAACGGTGGCGAAGCGCCCATCATCCCCGCGTACGCCTGCACGTTGTACGTCTGCGACTGCACGTACGCCACGTACGCCGCGTACGACGCCATCATGTGCGGTCCCATGGCGGCGAGCGCGGCGTTCTGTCGTTCGTAGTACGCCGCCCGCATCGCCTCCGGCGTCATCGTCGTCATCATCTGCTGCGCGTACATCGCCTGCGTCGCCATCCCTTCGAGCGCGATCGCGCGTTCGTCCCCTCCCGAGCCCTCGCGCGCGGCGTCCGCCGGCGTCCAGCTCGGCGCCGCATTGCCCGCGTTCGGCCCCATCGCGTCCTCCTCGCTCGTCCCGACCCCCCCTCGCGCCTCGCCTCGCCGTCCTATCGACGTCTCGCGAAGTTTACCTTCGCGCACCGCGCGCCGAGCTCGTTCGCGCGCCTCCTCGCGTCGTCACCGTCCCCGATCGTCGCCTCGCGCGCCGCGATGTTATCCGCGCGCGTCCTCGCGATCGATCGCCGCGCGTCCGGCGCCCGCGCGCGCGTCCGCCGCCGCGCTTCAGCGCGCGCGTCCGCGACGCGCGCGTCGACCTCGCCGCGGCGTCGCGACGCCTCGCGCGCGCGTCCTCGCGCCGCGCGTCGACGTGCGCGGCGCACCGTATCGCGACGCGACGACCAACCGCCGCGCGATCGGATCGCGCGCGCGCGATCGATCGCGCGCGCGCGACGTCGATCGCGACGGCGTCGATCGCGCGCGCGGCGTCGATCGACGCGCGTCGATCGCGCGCGAGACGATCCGATCGAGATCGAGATCGCGCGATCTTTTTTGGTTTTACGGTTCGCGCGCGCGCGTATTTAACGCGGTTTGAACGCTAATAGAAACGCGCGAAATCGACCGACGCGGGAAATTGGCGGGAAAAGATTGGTGGGAAAAGATTGGCGGGAAAAGATAGGCGCGAGGGCTGGCTGTTGAAGTCTAGAGTCTAGTCGAAGTCTAGCGGGCGGTTAAGGATGCCCGTGGAGCTCGCGCGCCGAGTCCCAGAGGGCGGTGGCGCGGAACACGCGCGCGCGAGCGGTGGCGAGGGCGTCGGCGGCGACGCGCGCGTCGGCGGCGTCGGCGAGACGCGCGACGAGCGCGCGAGAGGCGAGGAGTTGCGCGCGCGTCGGCGTCAACTCGGCGCGCGCCGTCGGACTCGACGGCCCGCGACGCGTGTCGGCGGAGTCGAAGTCTCGAAGTAAGCTTTCCGCTCGGGTGTGCGCGGCGAGGGCGTAGACGTCGAGCGTGCGTCGTCTGGACGCGCGCCAAATTCGCGCGAGCTCGCGCAGGTGCGAGTACGACGTGAGCTCGCGGACGTCGGCTTTGCCCAAAGCGAGCGCGTCGGCGTGTTCGGGTGGTTCGACCAACTGGAGTGTCGAAAGATATTCGGATAGCGCGCGAAGTGCTTTCGTTTCGACGCGCAAGCGCGCCGAGTGCTTGTCGCGCGAAACGACGTCGCCGTCGTACGAGTCCGTTTTGAGCGACTCTTCGTCGGCGCCGTACATCGCGACGTACTCTTCCTCATCCTCAGTATCTGTTCCGTTCGCTGCGAAAACATCCTCTTCTTGATCCCACACATCGTCGTCTCGAGTGGGCGCGGCGTCTTCGCGGTCGGCTAGTAAAATTGGCTCAGCCTCGACGAAGTGCGCTCGCGCCACGTCGAGAAGCTCGACGAACGGCTTGTACGTGTAATCGGCCGTAGTCGCCAGCTGCAGCATGATTTCCTGATGCTTTACAGCTCCCTCGTCGTCCGCGCCGCACACGAATCGTCTGAAATCGTCCTTGTCGACGCGAAACCGATCGTTACTCGAGCCGTCCGGCTCGACGTTCTCCTTGAAACAAAACCCGTATCGCAAGAGCAAATCTGTGTTCCCTTTGGCTCCGTACGTGATGTGCAAGAACTCGCCGGCTTTAAAATTGCGAAGCGCCTTCATCGTGACTTGCCCGTTTCCGTTGAAGCCGTCGGAAGAAACGTACGACACCTCGCGCGGTCGTTTGTGATTGGCAAAGTCCATTCCGGGAGCCATGAAGATGCCGCAAAAGTCCATTCTTCGAAACATGTCTCGCCATGGATCATTCGAAACCGGGTTCGGCGACTGAAACGAACGCGACATGACAACCGCATACGCCCAACGAAACTCCCCCGCCGTGATTTCATTGCCCCTGGAGCCCGTTGGCACTCGACTGGACGAGTTTCCATACGTCACCTGGGACACAATTTGACTATACGTAAGCTCAACCGCGCGCTCGATTCGGTGACGCTCGAGAATCAGCCAACGTAAGTCGGCGTTGCACCGAGGCTCGTACCCGTACGCCGCTTTGCTTTCGCCGTATCCGAATAAATTGACGAAATAAGGCATCGGGAGGTACGCCGGAATGAAGGCTTGATACTCTTCGAGCGTCGGCAACTTGCTCAAATACTCGTAATGCGACGAACTTTTACCCTTTTTCTTCTCCAACGCGAGAAAGCAACACAACAACGTTTCATCGAGCGTCAAGTGTAACTGTTCGCTCGTCGGATCGATGACGTACCCGTCGCCTTCAAAATCTTCCTTTTTCGCCCACGGAGCCAGCGCCCTCGCGCGACGCGTTCTTCGCCATTGTCTCAATTCCTGCCTCGACACCAGCGTTCGCACCGCGGCCGACGACTGCACGAGAAGCCAATACCTCGCCAACTCCGCCAACGCCGGCGTTCGCGCGCACGACTGCGCGGTGATCAACTGTCGCGGTCCGCGCAACTCCAGCACCGTCTCGCCTCTCGCGGCGTCTCGCGTAAACCGCAACCCGTACCCGCGCATCTCCCTCGCCCCCGCGCGCCCCCCATCGCGTTCACCGTCCTCGAACGCTTCCCTCGCCACCTCCAACAGCGCCTTCGCCCCTCGACGATCGTCCTCCGAGTACGCGACTCGCGCGCGAGTCGCTTCAACCCTCTCCTCAACCGTCTCCTCAACCGTCGCGTCCGCCTCCGCGCGCCGATCGCGCTCGATCGCCGCCTCCGACGCGCGCGCGCGCACCTCGATCGCGCGCGCCGATCGCGCGCGCGAGAGATCGAGCACCCATCGCGCGAACGCGTCGCGCGCGTCCGGCGCGTCGTTCGCGCCGTCATCTCCGGCGCGCGTTCGACGCCGTTTCCTCCCGCGCGCGCGCGTCCGCGCGCCTCGCGCGCGCGCGCGCGCGTCCGAGGCGTCCGCGCCGTCGTCGTCGTCGCCGTCGTCGTCCGCGCGCGCGCGCGCGCGTCCGAAGAGTCGCGCGAGCGCGCGCATCATCGAATCGATTCGCTTCGCGCGTCGCACACTGCCGCGCGCCGACCGCGCCGCGCATGCTCGTGCGCCGCGGCGCGCTCGCGCGCGCCGTCGTGCTCGTCGGCGCGGCGATCCCGTGCTCGACGTTCGCGCTGAAGATGCGCGAGGACGCGGCGAAAGATCCCGCGGAGGCGGCGCGACGACGCGACGACGACGACGGCGCGTGAGGCGCGCGCGACGACGCGACGACGACGACGACGGCGCGCGAGGCGCGCGCGAGGCGCGATCGCGATGACGCGGCGCGCGCGAGGCGTCGCGGCGGCGGTCGCGCTGGCGACGCTCGGCGCGGCGGCGACGGTCGAAGAGGACGAGGGCGACGCGGCGACGCTCGCGCGAGGGACGGCGCGCGCGGCGTACGCGGCGGCGACGGTGGCGACGATGGTGGTGGACTATAAGCTCGCGAAACGCGAGACGTGGCGAAGCGAGGGCGGCGCGCACGATAGGAACGCGAAGCGGTTGCACGCGATGTGCGGCGCGAACGGAGGACTGTACGTCAAGGCTGGACAGTTCGCGTCCACCGCCGGCGGCGTGCCGGAGGCGTACGCGCGACGGTTGAGTAAGCTGCAGGATGAGGTGGCGCCGTCGCCGCGCGACGCGGTGCTGAAAGTGGTGAGGAATGAGTTCGGCGGTCGCGCGCCCGAGGCGCTGTTCGAGACGTTTGAACCCGAACCCATGGCGGCGGCGTCGTTGGCGCAAGTGCATCGCGCGGTGTTGAAGAGCGGACGGACGGTGGCGGTTAAGATCCAGCGACCAGGGCTCGAGCGGTCGATCGAGAGCGACATATCGACGATGAGCGCGCTGGTGCGCTTCACCAGGCTCTTCTTTCCGTCGTTTGATTTCGGTTTCATGGTGGACGAGTTCAAGTCAAGACTGGAAAAGGAGATCGATTTCGAAGCGGAAGGACGGAACTGCGAACGGCTCGGATTGGCGTTCGCGGACGACGCCCGCATCGACACCCCAGAGGTTTTCTGGGATTTAACCACTCGTCGCGTGTTGACGATGGAGTTCATCGACGGCGAGAAACTGACGAACATCGAAGGGATGCGCGAGAAAGGTCTCGACCCCGAGCACGCCGCGCTCGCACTGAGCGATTGTTTCGCGCGCATGCTTCTCGTGCACGGGTACATCCACGGAGATCCTCACCCTGGAAATTTGCTCTGCCGCGCGCATCCCGACGGAAGCGGGCGAACGCAAGTCGTGCTGTTGGATCACGGCTTGTACAGCGAGCTCACGGAGGAATCGCGCAAGGCGATGTCAAATTTATGGATCGCTATCGCGGTCGGCGACAGCGTCCGCGCGGTGGCCGCCGCGAAAGCTTTGCAAGTGCCGGATGAATTCGCGTGGCTCATGCCGCTCGCGTTGGCGAGAAAGACGTCGAGCGGCGAACCGGTGGATCGACGAGTCCTCGAGAAGCAGTGGGCCGACGACAAGGCCAAAGGCGGCGCCGGGCGTCCAGGTCTCGGCGAGGCCGCGATCATCGGCAACAATTTATCGAAAGAGATGATCATCGTGTTACGAGCGAACGCGCTGGTGCGAAACGTCATCAAGGCGCTCGGCGACTCGCGCGAGAGCTCCATCGCCGCGCTCGAGATGAAGCGTCAGTGGTGCAACGTGCGCTACGCCGCGCTCGGTCTCATCGTCCCGCGCGCTCTCGGTGCGTCTTCCATCTCGCGCGGCGTCTCCACGCGGCGTAAACTTCTTTGGCGCGCGCGTTCTTTCGGCATCTTCGCGCGCGTCTCTCGGCGCGCCTTCGCTCGCGTCTTCGCGCGTCGTCGGAGCGCGCCGCCGTAGCCCGCGTTGCAATTTTATTCTTTACGTGACTCCCGCGCGCGCGTCTCGCCTCGGCGACGTCATGTCGTACGCCTACCTCTTCAAATACATCGTCATCGGCGACACCGGTGCGTCCGACGCGCCGCGTCGCGCCGCGTCGACGCGCCGCACCGCGACGACGCGCGCACATTCTCGTTACGCCGCTGACCGAACCCACCGTTTTCCGCGCAGGCGTGGGGAAATCGTGCCTGCTCCTGCAGTTCACCGATAAGACGTTTCAACCCGTGCACGACCTGACGATCGGCGTCGAGTTCGGGTCGCGCATGGTGAGCGTGGCGAGCAAACAAGTGAAATTGCAGATCTGGGACACGGTGCGAACGCGAACGCGAACGCGAACGCGAACGAAGACGCGAAAAGAACGCGCGACGATCGACGCGGACGATCTGCGGCGCGCGGCAACTGACGTGCGATCGACGCGCGCGCGCAGGCGGGACAAGAGAGCTTTCGAAGCATCACGAGGAGCTACTATCGAGGCGCGGCGGCGGCGCTGCTCGTGTACGACGTGACG
>Ga0257114_1002849_pt1 | contig 11246 bp, 7 predicted proteins | sample SI112_10mmetaG_FD_190149 | JGI IMG/M metagenome (GOLD analysis project Ga0257114, IMG submission 190149) | Marine microbial communities from Saanich Inlet, British Columbia, Canada - SI112_10m | ecosystem: Environmental > Aquatic > Marine > Inlet | place: Canada: British Columbia | collected... | reverse complement strand
TGATTGAGACGACGCGCGCAGGTTGATTTCGGCGACGTGTTGGAACGCGTCGAGGACGAGAACGACGGAGAGACGACGAAGGCGACGACGACGGCGAACGATGGGCGCGTGGACGCGAAGGGGAGCGTGAATCCGTTCGGGGGGGGCGCGGTGGCGGCGGTGCCGGCGGCGGGATCGATTTTTGGGAGTTTGCCGACGGCGCCGGGATCGACGTTTGGCGCGCCGTTCGGCGGCGGCGGGGGGCTGTTCGGCGGTGGGACGGCGCCGGGCGCGGGGACGGCGGCGGACGACGAGGACGAGGATGAGCCCGCGCGACCGAGCTCGCCGTCGTATCAGGCCAACGAGGCGGTGGAGGACGAGAAAGAGGTGGTGCTCTTGCGCGTCGGCAAGGTGAAATTTCACACGAAGAAGGACGCCGGGGATAAAAATTGGGCCGATCGCGGGGTGAATAGCTTTGAGTTTAGACGCGAAAAGGCGCCGAGCGAGGGCGACGTGAAGCGCTGTAGGTTGCTGATGCGAAACACCATCGGTAAAGCGGTGTTAAACGCGGGTTTGTACCCGAAAATGTCCTCGCAATTGACTGAAAAGAAGATGAAGGATGGGAGCGCCGTTCAAAACGGCTTGATCGCCACCGTGTTCAACGCCGAGGAAGAAAACCAAAAAGTCATGGTTTATTTACGTTTCGGCAAGGAGAGCGACGCGAAAGAGTTGCACAAGCTCATCTCCGAAAACGTGGCGACGCTTTAGCAAACATAATTATTGAACCGCGTGCTTCGCAATTAATTACAAGAGAAATCGAGCGACGACGTCAATCGAAACTCAATTAATCCCCCTCTCGGCGCCCACCGCCCCAACTCGTGAGCTCCTCGACCTCCTCCCACGCGATCGCGCACGCCTCTCTCGTCGCCCCGCTCGCGCACAGTTCGATCGCGCGCGCCACCGCCGCCTCCACCGCGCTCCGCCTCGCCGCGCTCGGATCCGCCTCGCCGCTCGTCGCCGCGTCTCCGTCCTCCTCTCTCGCCATCAACCGTCCGCGCGCCTCGAGCGTGCCCTCCGCCACCGTGCACTCCCCCAACCCTCGACACGGCAGCGATCCCATGAGCGGATCCTTCGCCAATCGTTCGCGCATCTCCTTCGCCTTGGCCCGTTTCGCCGCCTCCTCCGCCTTCGTCGTCTTCCCGCGCGCGTTCAAATCCAAATCCTCCCCCTCTCCGCGCGTTCGCACCCCCGCTCGAGACGCCGCGTCTCGCACCTCCGCCACCTCTTCCCACGCCGTCACGCAGCTCGCGCTCGCCGTCCCCTCTTCCTCGCACGACGCCTTCGCGCGTTCCACGGCTTCGCGTAAAATCATCTCCAGTCGTCCCCTCCGCGCGTCGTCCCTCGCCGTCGTCGCCGCGTCCTCGTCCGTTCGCGTCGCGCCGTACAGCGTCTCCAGCGCCACCGCCGCGATCTTCGCCTGCGCCGCGCTCAGCTCGACGCGCCGCTCGACGCGCGCGCCGTCGTCGTCGTCGCGGGACGTCGCGTCGGCTTTGAAATCGTCGAAATCATCGTCTTCGCGCGCGCCTCGCGCTCGACCCGTCGCGCGTCGCGCTCGACGGCTCGCGCGCGACGCGCGGGAAGGGCGTTCGAACGACCTCGAGCGCTGATTCGGCGCCCGCACCGCCGCGGGCGTCGCGAGACGCGTCATGAGACGCGGCCGGTGCGGCGCGGAGTGCCGCACATCGCCGCGCCGCGACGCGCATGCCGTGCGCGCACTGCGAGCGCATCGCGCGCGTCGCGGACGACGCGCTCCGCGACGCCGCGCGCGCGCTGCGAGCGACGACGCGCGAGCGCGACGCGCTGGCGCGAGAGCTCGCGCGCGCGCGAGAGACGGTGACGGAGACGCAGCGCGCGGCGAACGACGCGCTCGTCGCCGCGCTCGAGGCGGCGACGAGGCGCGGAGGCGCGGAGGCGTTCGCGCGCGATCGGGGGAGCGAGACGAAGGCGCGCGGCGTTCGGGCGGTGTTCGACGACGTCGGGCCGGTGCCGACGACGCCGACGGGACGCGACGGGCGACGGAACGAGTAGAGAGGGAACGGGCGTCGTCGATGCGATGCGTCGGTAGCGTGTATTATTATTATTAGATTTATCGCGGTGCGCCGTCGGTGGACGGCGACGCGTCTTCGTCTTCGGCGGCGGTCGGCGACGCGTCTTCGTCTTCGTCTTCGTCTTCGTCTCGCGCGCGCTCGGCGTCTTTGATTTTCGCGTCCGCCTCGTTCGATCGATTCGTCGCGATTTTCACCACCTTGCGCGCGGGCACGACGGCTTCTATGGCTTCGCCCCAATCGCCGCGCTCGAGAAACGACGTCAAGACGTCCGCCGTTTGATTCACGGTGAGCACGGGCGCGCCGCGCGTCTCGAGAAACTCGCCGATCGGCAACCGCGCGTGATCGACGCCCAATTCCCGAGCCTTGCGCAGCGTCAGCCCTTTGTGTCGATTACGATCGATGAACCCACCGATGACGTACGTCTTCCCCGCCTCTATCTCGCGCAGTTCGCGCTCGCTATCGGCGGTGAGATACACGAGCGACTTCGCCGTCGTCTCGCTCTCCGCCGCCGTCTCCCTCAACGTCTTCCCCAACCGCACGACGTGCCAATTCTCCCACCCCGCGTTCATCCTTCCCATCTGTTCCTCGAACGCTTCGCTCATTCGCGTGAAGCTCATCTTAAACGGCGCCGTCGTCTTACAATTCCTCTCGTACGCCGCGCGCAACTGTTTCATCAAGCTCCCCCACCGCTCGCGTTCCATCGTCGTCGTCAGATCCTCGTCGCAATCGATCACCAATCCGTACGCCGACGAGAGCTGCGCCCGTCGCCTTTCCTTCCTCTCCGCCGTCTCGCGTCGTCGCGCCTCGATCCTCGCGCCGCGCTCGACGAAAAACGCGTCCCGCGCCTCGCTCGACATCGCATTCACTTTGTCGTGAAACGCCGCCTTGGTCGACGCCGCGACGTCGGCTTTGCGCCGCTTCGCCTCGGCGCGCTTCGCGAGCTTGGCGTCGCATCGTCGCTGTCGCTTGAGCCGCTTTTTCATCGCGCGCTTGCTCTCGGCGCGCTGGACGACGTCGCGATCGTCGTCGTCGTCGCGGGTCGCCATGACGCGCGCGCAGCGAATTTAAATTCAAACGGTCGGAAACCACGACCAACGGCTAGTTCGGTCGACCCCGCATCGGACTGGCGCGCGCGCGGCGCGGAGTGACGCGACGACGTCGTGGCACGCCGACGTAACTTAATTCATTATTTTCGGTACGTATTTTATTTACGGAAACCCTAGTACAGTACCTCACGACTACGACGCGAAGACATACAAATAGAGCGCTCAAGACTTGGTACCGACCGTCCGCGCCCCGAAACGCGGCGTCACACGCGCGCGCGGGACCACTCGCGAGCGAACGAACGAACGAGCGACACGTTTCAAGTTTCTTTTCTTCATGGCGTGCGATAAGTGCGGCGACGCGTGCGCGTGCGGCCCGGGTGGGTGCGCGTGCGCGAGCGCGCTGACGTGTCATGCGTGCGGGCACAAGAGTTGCGGCTGTGCGCGATGTAGATGCGCGTGCGATTCGTGCCAGTGCCAGACGAAGAAGTGATGATTGAGTCATTTTTTTCGTCGGCGTATTCCGCCGCGCGCGCTCGGGGCGCGAGTTCCGAGGGCGACCGCGGAGGATGCGACCGAGGGCGACCGCGGAGGATGCGACCGAGGGGAAGGATGAAAGTTACTGCGGCAACATTCGATAGCAGTGCTTTTCAGCAATCAACACACGCTTTTCCACTGAAACAACTTTTTAATGAATAATGAATAATAAGGCGTCGCGCGCGTCTTTGTATGGGTCGGTCGGTGTCGCGTCGCGGCGTTCGCGCGCGCGCGGCGTGCGCGACGCCGACGGCGCGTCGCACGACGACGCGGATTTCGGCGATGCTGACGGTGGCGCGCGCGTGTCGACGGCGCGCCGCGCGCGCGGTCCGGCGCGGCGTCGCGGACGCGCGCGCGACGCGCGGGGCGTCGACGACGACGGATCGCGCGTGGGAAACATCTGCATCGGCGTCTGCGTCGGCGTCTGCGTCGACGCCGCGGACGACGAGGCGCGGACGGGCGACGGAGCGCCTGGCGTTCCGCGCGGAGACGAAACGATTGCTGGACATCGTGACGAACTCGCTGTACGCGGACAAGGAGGTGTATCTGCGAGAGCTGGTGTCGAACGCGAGCGACGCGCTGGAGAGGGCGCGACGCGCGGCGCTGACGGAGACGCCGAACGCGGGAGACGAGGAGGAACTCGCGATAAAGATCGCGACGGATGAGGGCGAGGGGAAGGTGCTGGTGGTGTCGGATAACGGGGTCGGGATGACGCGGGAGGAGCTGATGGAGAATTTGGGGACGATCGCGCGGAGCGGGAGCAAGGCGTTTTTGGAGGGGTTGGACGCGGACGCGGACGCGGCGTCGAACATCATCGGGAAATTCGGCGTGGGGTTCTACGCGAGTTTCATGGTGAGCGATAAGGTGGAGGTGATCTCGAACGCGGGCGCGCGAGGGGATGGGAAGGCGTGGAAGTGGAGCTCGACCGGGGATGGAGAGTTTACGATTGAGGAGGCGACGGAGAGCGACGAGGCGCCGACGCGGGGGACGAAAATCGTGATGCACATCAAAAGCGACGATAAACACTTGACGTCCAAGTGGGGGGTGGAGACGGTGCTGAAAAAGTACAGCTCGTTCGTCGCGTTCCCGGTGCTGTTGAATGGGCACAAGATGAACGACGTCGGGGCGCTTTGGATGAAGGATGAAAAGGACATAACCGACGACGATTCCATCGCGTTTTACCGCTTTGTGAGCGGCGCGAGCGACATGCCGCCGTTTCGCATGTCGTTCAAAGCCGATGCGCCCATGGCGATTCGAAGCTTGCTGTACTTTCCCGAAGAAAATCCCGAACGCGTCGCCGGATTCGGCGGGCAGACGAATTCGGGCGTGTCGCTGTACGCCAGGCGCGTGATGATTCAAGAGAAGACGGAAAAATTGCTCCCGGCGTTTTTGCGCTTTGTGCGCGGCGTGGTCGATTGCGAAGACATCCCGCTGAACATCTCGCGCGAGTCGCTTCAAGATTCCATGCTCGTCATGCGGCTCGGCCAAATAATCACAAAGCGCGTGCTCAAGTTTTTGGATGAAAAGGCGAAGAAGGAGCCGGAAAAGTACAACAAATGGTTCGCCAATCTCGGCTTCTTCTTGAAGGAGGGCGTGTGCTCGGAGTACGCGTACAAACTCGAACTCGCAGAGCTGTTGCGTTACGAATCGAGCTCGACGGAGACTGGAAAATTGACGTCTTTCCGCGAGTACGCCGCGCGCATGCCCGAGGGACAAGACAAAGTGTATTACATCGTCGCGCCGTCGCGGCTGCAAGCCGAAGCGTCGCCGTATTTGGAAGCAGCGAAGTCGCGGGGCTACGAAGTTTTGTTCTTGTACGCTCACATCGATGAGTTCGTGATGCAGCACTTAATGAGCGTCGCGGGCAAGCAATTGGTGAGCGTTGAAGCCGCAAATCTCGACGTCGACGGCGAAAAAGCCGACGGTAAAGAGTCGAACTCAAACGACGCCGCGGCGTTGGACGACGCCGCGGGCGCGGAACTTTGTAAGTGGTTCAGCGACGACGCTCTCGCGGGAAAGCTCAAGGAGGTGAAGCTGAGTAACAGATTGGTGAGCTCTCCCGCGCTCATCTCCGGACACGAGCCCGAAGCCATGAGACGGTACCGCATGGTTCAAACCATGGCGAGCGACGCGGCGGCGAGTAAAAAGCTCGCCGAGATGTCCAACGACTTCTCCATGATGACGCTCGAGTTGAATCCGAAACACGAAATGATCAAAAGGATCAACGCCGCGCGCACGAGCGAAGACGCCGGCACGCGAAGATTAGCCGCGCTGGTCGCCGAACAAATATTTGACAACGCGCGCGTCGCCGCGGGATCTTTAGACGATCCTCGAGCGATGCTCGGTCGTCTGAACGAAATTCTCGAAAAGACGCTTCCGGCGAAGGAGTAGACGCGTCGCACGTGCGAGAATCGTAGCGACCTAACAACACATTATTTAATCGATCACAACGATCCTTGACGCTATTCGCTCAAACGTCGCCGAAGCCTCGCGCGCGTCAGCAGAATTTCCACCGGTTGCCGCACTCGACACACGTCACGAATGTCGTCATAGGTTCATCCGCGGAGCGCGTCTGCAGTTGATAATACGTGCACTTGCGCTGTTTGCACTTGCCGCACTTGAACGCGTCCGTGCTGGCTTCTTGTTGTTGCCCGCGCACGGCTTCCCACTCCGCCAACTCGCGAATGCGCTCGTTCGCGTTCCGTCGCTCGTTCGAACCCAACTCTTCGGGAGACAAATCGATCAACACCCCCGCACTAATCTCACCGGTCGCTAAGTTGGTGCGCAGATCCGGATTCTTCGCATCCTTGAGATTGAAGGCCAACTGCCGCACTTTCGCCTTGTAATCCTTGCCGCCGCTCGGCCACTTCGCCGTCATCGAGTTCTCAATCTGATCCACGATCGACGCCAACTTTTTCGCATCCACGCTCTCAATCTTACCATCCGTCACGCACAGCGCCAACGCGTCGGCGAATATTTCCCGCGTTCGATCCCTCGCCGCGTCGTTCACGCGCGTCAACCGCTTCTTCACATCCGCCCTCGCCTCGACCAACGCCGCGTCCTCCTCCTCCCCCCCACCGCGCTCTTTCGCCGCCGTCTCGACCTCGCGCTTCACCTCCTTCGTTTTCTCGCTCTTCCCGCTCGTCTGTTCGACGATCATCGCCGTCCATCTCGCCTTGACCGCCGCCGCCGCGTCCCGCACGCCCTCCGCCTCGTGTCGCTTTCGCAGCTGATTCACAATCTTCCCGCACGCCGCGAACCGCGCGTCCAGGAGCGTCTCCCTCGGCAGCGCTTCCTTCGACAGCGTCAACACCCGTCGCAGCGCGTCCACCGCTCGGCCGCTCTCCCCCGCCTTCGCGTCTCGCGCCGCTCGACACAGCGTCGCGATCGTCTCGAGCGAACCCTCCCGCGCGTCTTCGTCCGCCGTCCGCGCGTCGCTCGCGCCTTCTTCGCCGCCGTCGACCGCCATGTCGACGCCGGTCGTTCGCACGCGCGCGCGACTCCGCGCGAGCGCCGCGACGCGCGACGGATCGCGACGCGACGCGTCGATGAGTGACGACGCCGCCGCGATCGGGGGAACGACCGCCGTCGTTTCGACGCGGCATCGCCGCAGAGCGCGACGCCGCGCCGCGCGCGACCGCCGTCTCGCCGCTCGAGCGCTCGGAAACGGTCAAACGTAAAATCCTTCGCGCGTCGACGCGCTCGAGCGGCGCGACGCGCGCGACGAGACGCGTCGAATCGCGCGAAAAGACGAAAGACGACGGTTGGTGTCGCGGCGCCGACGATGGCGCCGCGGCGCGCCGCGCGGCGACCGGCGACGACGGCGGCGACGACGATGACGCTGGTCGTGATCACCGGACCGTGCGCGGGACGAGAGTTCGAGCTGCGTCGCGACGGCGAGAGCGCGATCGGGCGAACGAAGCGAGGGAACGCGGTGTGGATCAAGGGCGACGGCGCGGTGTCGCAGTCGCACGCGACGTGCCGGTGGTGCGCGAAACGCGAGGCGTGGACGATCTCGGACGCGGGGTCGTCGAATGGGACGGAAGTGGACGGGAAGGACGTGGAGGAGGGAGGCGAGGGGGCGACGCTGAGGGATGGGAGCGTGATTAAATTGGGGACGGAGACGACGGTGGTGTGCCGAACGCGAGCGGCGGACGAGAGGGGCGAGGCTGGAACGGTGGGTGAGGAGGAAGATGAGGAAAACGGAAATCGTGAAAACGCAGTCGTGGTGAACGAGGGAGGTCGAGGCGCGGTCGGCGACGGCGGAAAGGCGTCGGCGGCGAAGACGAAGAGCGGCAAGCGAGACGCGTACGCGTTCGATTTGGACGAACCGAAATCGGTGACGAAAGTCGCCGCGGCGCGGAAACGCGCCAAGGCGACGACCGTGACCGCGAAACAAGCGCACGAGTCGACGACTGCGGCGAGCGAAACCGCGGAGGTTGCGACGAAGGCTGAGTCCCGAGCCGCCGCCGAAGTCGGCTTCGACGTTCCCACCGTGCACGAGTACGCCACCGCGCAGCTCGAGCGCCTGCAAGCCGTCATTCGCGCCGACGCGCGCGCCAGCGTCGAAGCCTTTCGCGCCGACGCGCGCGGATTGCTCGCAGACCTTCTCCAGGACATCAAAGCGTAGCGCGCGCGTCCGCGCCAATCGGCGCCGAGCCAGCTGGCGACATTCGCGCCGCGCGCGCCGTCGTCCATCACCCGACGCCGCATGTAACACCGCACCCATTCAATTCGCGCGAAACACTCGCGATTTAATATTTTCTAAACCACCAGAGCGCATCTCGCGCCTCGTCGACCGCGCGCGTCGCGCATCCGCGTCGCGCGCTCGGCGACGTCGTCCGCGGCGCGAGCCGAACTACTGCGACACTTAGCGGCGCGACGCCACCGCGCGCGATGTCGAGCCTCGTCCGCGCGCTGTCGCGACGCGTCAGTCGCGCGGCGCGCGAGGCCGCGGACGCCCCCGAAGACGCGCCCGCGCCCTCGGCGCCGCCGTTGAGCGCCGAAAGCGCCGACTCGGCGAACGACCACCTGACACCGTCGCCCGCGCAAGAAATGACGAAAACCGCCGCCGCCGACGGCGACGCGGCGTCGAGCGACGCGGAAGAGACCGCGCTCGACGCCGGCGAGGTTATTCTCGAGCGAGACGACGCCAGGGTGCCGGTGCTGCTGAAGCAAACGTCGTCGACGCTGCTGCCTCGCGACGAGGCGAAGAGGCTCGAACGAATGTTGTCGACGGATGTGCGGGACATGATGGCGAAGGAGGTGTGGGCGTGTCGACCGTCGACGTTCATCAGACTCACGATGCGGGCGCCGGTGCTGATGATGATTTTGTCGATTATTTTTTGGGTGGCGGCGGGCGCGTACGCGCTGGTGCGGAAACCGCCAAAGGTGGAGACGGATGTCGCGGGATTTAGCATTCGCGATCATCCCACGGCGAGGCTTAAGGATGCGATTTGGAGCGCGGAGAGTGAGTCGGAGTTTAATTGGGACGCCATGTTGACCGCGGGTGGGTCGGCGAGCGTGGGGACGATTCCGTACGTGACGAGTTGGCTCGATTCGGGTGGATATTTGACGTCGCCTTCGGCGGTGCGAAAGATGCGTCGATTGCAATCGTACGTCGCGACAGAAAGACCGAACTCATATAGTTCGTTTCAGCTCGTTTACACGTCCACGCGTGGGGAGAATGTGTTACGCGAGGAGGTGATGAAATTCGCGTTGGATTTGGAGGGCAAAATTACGCGACTCCCGGGCTACGCAGAGACGATGTGCTTGCAGATCGCAGACACGGAGTATTTAGGCTCGAACGGATGCACGCCGCCAAATTCCATAGCACCTTTATTCTTCGCGACGACGGTGAGCGGGACTTACTACAGAAATACCGTCGATGTCACCATGAGTTTGGCGTCGAGGGGGTTGTATGTCTACGTCGACAAGGATTTCGACGCCGCGAACGGCACCGCGTCGTCGTTTAGAACGGGCTTTCCAATCGGTCAGCCTAGTAAGGCAGTGTGGAAAAAGTGGATGAAGAGCACTCTAGTTCCGTTTTTACGAGCAAACACGAGAGATGAGGCAAAAGGCATTCGATGTCTCTATGGGGGCAAAGAAATCACCCAGTATGAAGCCGATTTGGCAATCTTGCACGATGCGAAACTCATCATTGCCGGCTTGTCGCTCGTGGTCGTGTACACATACTTTCACACCGGCTCTGTTTTCATCACGTTTGCGGGAATATTTGAAATTATTCTATCTTTTCCCGTCGCGTACGCGTTTTACGCATACGTTTTGAAGTTGGAGTCGATTAGCGTGATGCAGTTTTTGGCGATTTTCATCATACTCGGCATCGGCGTCGACGACGTCTTTGTATTTTACGATTCTTTCGAGGATGCTTCGCGCGCCGTGGGGATACGCGGTGACACCCTCGAAGCACGATTAAATTATGCTTATGATCACGCTGGAAGAGCGATGCTGGTGACTTCGATGACTTCAGGCGCGGCATTCGCCGCAAACCTCGCCTCCGCCATTCCGGCGGTGCAAATATTTGGTGTCTTTATCGCTGTGATGGTTTTGGTAAATTACTTCCTCGTCATCACCTGGTTTCCCGCATGTTTGTGCGCGTACGAGCGATACTGGCGAGTTTCCAAAGATTTCAACTATTGTGGCCTCGGAGGCTTGCGTACGAAGCACCTCCCTTCCGCTGAAATGGATGCTCGCGCGGCGCAACGCGCCGAATCTTGTTTGAGCTGCATCAAGCGTGTCGCTTGCTTTGGTCAAAAGTTGAACCAATATCAAAACGTCATGGCAGCGCAAAAGAAGAAACGTTCGATCTTTACATGGAGAACTTACGGTGCATACTTGGATGTTTTCAAGTACATCTTGCTCGTCATTTGCCTCGGATCGATGGCAGTGACTGGATATTTCTCAACCAAGACGGAGGCGAGCGGGCAACCGCCAGAGCTGTTTCCGGCAGATTCGAATCAGCAAATGTTCATCAAGTGGACAGAATCGCAATTCGAGAGCGATAAATTCGCCTGCACGAGCTTTGCGCACTGTCAGCAACAAGCTGGGACTGTGCTACAGCAAAACGGTGTGACGCTGTCGCCGCCGCCACCGTCGCCGTCTCCTCCTCCTCCTCCCAGGTCGCAAGTCGGAACCATCACTTCTTCAGAGATTGATCAATTAGCAGACGTAGTATTCAATACTTTCGACAGCGACGCGAATGGTTGGCTGAACACGACGGAGTATGACTCTTTCGCAGCGGCGGTAACGACGACGACGAGCCTACCACCCGCGAACACCGTGATGAGCGCGTACGGCACGCCGCAAGGTGTCACAAAACCGGGATTTGTTCTCGCCCTGGATACAGCTGCTGGCGTAAACGACGCACCGGTACTAGATGCGTATTGGCTCCTCGTCTTAGGCACAGCAAGATCGAGCCCTCCTCCACCAAGTCCACCGCCGTCACCGCCACCCCCGCCTTCGCCGCCGGCTTCGCCGCCACCCCCGCCTTCGCCGCCGGCTTCGCCGCCACCCCCGCCTTCGCCGCCGTCACCGCCGCCACCCCCGCCTTCGCCGCCGT
>Ga0257114_1002839_pt1 | contig 11272 bp, 8 predicted proteins | sample SI112_10mmetaG_FD_190149 | JGI IMG/M metagenome (GOLD analysis project Ga0257114, IMG submission 190149) | Marine microbial communities from Saanich Inlet, British Columbia, Canada - SI112_10m | ecosystem: Environmental > Aquatic > Marine > Inlet | place: Canada: British Columbia | collected... | reverse complement strand
GAAATAACGTCCACGGGCACCGCCAACGCCTGCGAAACCAAACTCGCCGTCGCCCCCCCCGCGGCGTCCGCCGCTCCCCTATACATCACCGGCACATCCCACGCGTCGAACGCCGCGTTTGTGTACGCCTTGACCGCCTCCAGCGTGCTCAGATACACCACCCGTATGGGAATCGCCCCGACGACGATGGTGCCGAATCCTCTATAAAACCCACGAACCCCTCGCTCTCGCATCACCTCTCGCGCGATGTCCGTCATTCGCGCCTGCGTGGCGTGCGCAGAAACCATCTGCCGCGTCTTGATCACGCTCAGCGGGTACAGCGCCATGGTGACACCGCTGAAGACGCCGACACCGGTGATGAAAAACTTCCGCTTATCCAACCGCTCCCAGTCCACCTCGCGCGGCATGCCGCTCGCGCCGCGCGCGCTCGCCATCGCGCGCGCGTTTCGTCGCTTCGCGCGGTGTCGCGCGCGCGATCCGCGTCGCGCGCGCGCGCGAGTGCGGCGATTCGTGCTCTCGTCGAGCGCTCAACGCATCGCGTTACAACGTTTTCGCCCCGTCACGCGTCGCGCGCGCGGGCGACGCGCACGCCGAGCGACCCGAGATGCCCCTCGATCGCCACCTCGCGCTTGTCGACGCTCACGACGCACGCGCGGACGTCCGCGAAGGTTTCTAGTAACGTTCGACTCACGTCCTCGGCGACGGCTTCGATCGTCACGCGCGTCGGTCCGCGCTGCACGACGTCGCGCACGAGCGCCCAGGCGCGGGCGTAATCTACGGTGTCTCCTAAGGCGTCCGACGCGCCGGCGCGGCGCAGGCACAGCGCGAGCTCGACGTTGACGGTGAACTTTTGACCGAGCTCGCGCTCGGGCGCGAGCGCGCCGTGTTTGGCGAAGAATTCCATGTCGCGGAGCACGATGGCGTCGGCGACGCGCGAGGTGGAGGCGTAAGCGTGCGCGGACGCGCGCGCGAGCGGCGGCGCGCGGCGGAGGACGGCGCGAGGGAGCATCGGTAAGTGCGGCGCGCGCGAGAGAGAGAGGACGCTTTTAGTTTTAGTTTTAGCGTCCGTCACGAGCGTCTACGCGCGTCTACGCGAGCGCTGAATCGCGTCGCGCTCGCGGGTTACTTTCTCGCGGGTTACTTTTTCGGCGTCATCTTGTCGCTCACCGCGCCCACGACGCCGCCGATGATGGAGTTGTTGAAATCGAACTGCAACGCCATCGCGTTCGGCGTCACCTTGTACTTTTTCACCATCGCCCGAAACTCATCCGTGCGCGTCGCGAGCGTCAAGTCCTCGTCCGCCCACATCGCGTCCAAATCTCGCATCCCTCTCGCCGCGCCGTACGCGCGCGGGTTCGCGTACCCCGCTCTGAAACATCCGTCCAGCGCCTCGAGCGCGCCGCTCCGGTCGTCCAACGCGCACCGCGCGCTCGCGATGTTATACAGCGCCGCCTGTCGCTCGCCGTTCGACAGCTCCGCCGGTTTCGCGCGATCGCGTTTCGTGCCGCTTCCCGGCAGCGTCAGCGCGCGTTCGAACTCTTTGAGCGCCGACGCGACGTCACCCGCGGCGTACAGTTCGCGTCCGTTTTCGATGGCGTACGACGCGTCGCTCAGTTCGACCCAGCTCTCGCCGACGAGCTTTCCCGCGCGCGCGCGCGTCGTTCGCGCGTTCGCGCGCGCGCTCGCGGTTCGCGGCGCGCGCGCGCGCGGCGCGACGCGCGATGTTTGCGTCGTCGGCGTCGTCAGCATCGAGGCGCGGAGTGACGCGTCGCGCGTCGCACACCGCGACGCGACCGCGACGCGGGCGACGCGCGCGACGCGCGTCGGCGCGCGCTCGCCGCGCGCGCGCGCGCGCGTCGCGAGGACGGTGGACGAACGCCGCGCGGAGGATAGATTCGGTTGGTGCGATTCGCGATGTCGCCGACGCCGACGCCGCTCGTCGCGCTCGTCGCGCTCGTCGCGCTGTGCCTCGCGTGCGCGGCGCTCGCCGGCGCGTTGGCGCTCGGCGTCGCGATCGGCGCGCGCTCGAGCCGGCGCGAACGGAGCGAGCTCGCGAGCGTCGTGCGACAGTTGAGCGACGAGACGGCGAGCGGGAGCGTCGTCGCGAACGGACGCACGCTGCGACGATTGATCGGACACCTGCCGAAGTGGATCAAGTACGCGGACGTCGACAGGGTGCCGTGGTTGAATAAGGCGGCGAGACAGATGTGGCCGTCGCTGGATAAGGCGATCGCGGTGTCCGTCGTGGAGGCGCTGGAACCGACGTTGAACGATTTGGCGAAATCGACGGGCATGTCGATGAATTTTAAAAAGTTTACGTGTGGAGTGGAGCCGCCGATATTGGCGAGCGTCAAGGTGAGCACGGAGAGCGAGGGTGAGGTGATTCTCGATATCGAGTTCAAGTGGGCGGCGAAGGATGCGAGCATAGTGTTGGACGTGTCAACGCTGGGCATCAAGTTGCCGATAGAGATGAACAACGTGGAGGCGTACGGGACGTTTCGATTGGTTTTTGGTCCACTCGTGCCTTGGTGGCCGTCGTTTAGCGCGTTGAAACTTGCATTCGTGGACAAGCCGGCGATCGATTTTTCGCTCAAGCTCGTAGGTGGCGATATCACAGCCGTTCCGTTGGTCGCTTCGATGTTGCGCGATTTGATCAAGAACCAGCTCGTAGATTTGATGGTCTGGCCCGCGCGTCTGTGGTGCGCGGTGTCGGATTGGCAGCCTGATGAAGTTGCGCACAACAGTGGCTTGCTCCGCGTCACCGTCCATAGCGCGAGCCAGTTGCCGGGGAGATTGGGGATGCCGCCGAAAGCGGCGGTCGAGGTTAGCTTGACCCAACGCGCGGACGTAAAGCGGTCTACGACGATTAAGCGAGGCTCAGACCCGATTTGGGAGGAGACGTTCGAGTTTACCGTTACGGATATTCACAGTGCAAAACTTCGTCTCAACGTCATCGATACTCGCGTGACGGTGGGATCCACTATTCGAGCGCCGAGCGCGCTGTTGAATCGGAGTAACACACGAGGCATGAGTTCTAAGTACGACGGCGAGCAGCTGCGAGCGAATAAACCGAGCATCGGTTCGGCCATGTGTGATGTTTCTTTGTGCCACGACACGCCATTACAGACAGTTGCACTGCAAGTACCGTTGGTAAGGGCTAAGGATATGACGGCGCTCAGTCTCGCAGTGGCACCGTTGTTGTACGGCGCTGGCTTGGCGAAACGCGCGCTCTCTATTCCGACCGGTGGTGGGTCATCGCCCAGGGCATCCGGGCCGCACGGGTTCAACGCTCCTGACGGCCCGACAATTAACATCTCAGTTTCGTATCATCCATTCAAGAAGAAGGAACAACCTCACGGGGAAGCCGCGGCGCATCCACCGAAGACCGTGCCCGCGACTACAATGGTTTCTGCGGAAACTGACAACAAAATGATGATGGAACAGTTTTCTGGTGTGTTGTACGTGCGACTGTTGCGCGGCGAGAATTTAGCCGGCGTTGGCGAGGCACCCGACCCCTTCGTGAAGATGCGCATGAATCGACAAAAGCGGAAGAGCAGTACCAAGTTTAACACGCGTCAACCGGTCTGGGAAGAAGAGTTTGAGTTCATCATCGGCGAGCAAGAGCTCGAAAACTCGAATAATATCCTGCTCGAAGTATGGGATCGCGACGCATTCGGTGTGAAGACATCGCTCGGCCATCTCGAACTTGACACGCGAGCCGTCCTGTCTCGTTGCACGCTCATCGGCACGCCCGTGGAGGAGGTCTTCGAGCTCACGAACACGCCGTCTGGCTCGTTGACGTTTGAGTTCGAGTTTCTTTCCGTGTTACTGCACCCTGAAGTCAAGGAAGATGTCGCTGAGCGGGTTGCCGAGGAAAAAGCGCGCGAGAAGAAGACTGAAAGGAAGCCAAGCACGTTGAGCAGAATGACTAGCAGAATGTTTTCGAGAAAGAAGAAGGGATTGATCGAAAAGAAGCCTTCTCGTGAGGACGTCACCACTTACGGGAGTCCGATAGTCAAGCAAGTTCGTTCGACGCCAGTACCGAGACACGTCGAAACAGCTGACTCACCACTCGTCGTCTCTCCTCGGTCTCCGACGAAGAAGCATGCACGAACGCGTTCAAAGTTGGGCGGTACGCCAACAGACGTTCTGCAGGAACAACCACACGCGGCACCACAGGCGACACCACAAGTGACGATGGTGCCGGGCAAAAAACCTGGAGTGATCAACAACGTCGGGAAGAGGGTTCGTTCAGTGGCGAGATCCACTGGTCGCGCGCTCTCCGTGAAGAAGGCTGATGAAGGGGGCAACATACCCGTGAAGAAAGAAGCTGGCATTTTGTCGCCGCGTCGTCAACCGACCAGGGCCTCAGAAATCGTGCCCGGTTTGGAGTGGCGACAAAAGGGTATCGCGGAGTTGCACGTTGAAAAGACGACCACCGTTGCAGCGTTCGAAACACCGCAGCGATCGATGCACAAGCGATCGGTAAGCGTGCCAGATTTCGCCACGCCAACGCTCGATGAAGAATTGGCCCCGGCGGTGGCGTGGCCAGAATAGAAGCGAAATGTAGTGATTAGTGTACTTGCGCATTCATTGATGATATGATCTACGAACTAACTGCGAGCTTGGCTAAATGGTCGACGAATACGTTCATGCTTATGTCATCGGTGAAGATGATCTCTCCACCACTTTGACCGTACCCGAGGTCGGTGTTGTGCGTTGCCGAAGGGTTCAACTTGGCGAGCAAGAACCTCGCCTGCGACCCCCCTTGATTGCACTCCACGAGACGCGGCGTTGGACATCTATCTGCCGCTAAAGCTTTCGCGTCGCGTACCGGCGCCGCGAGCAGGGCGCGGAACGCCTCGTGTTCTGGTTGATCCTGGTATCCGGCTTTGTGCCACGCCGCGATCGTGCTGCCTCTATGTGCGACTATCAAGAAGTATGAGTCTAACAGCAAGATCGTATCGGGCGTGATCGCGCTGACGTCCAAAAGCACCGGTTGGGGTGGGCCGTTGAAGGAATAACTCAACAGCGTCGGTTGAATCATCACCAACGAGTTTGTCACCGTCTCGCGAGAGAGCATGATGCGATAAAACGCTGTTTCATCCGGTGAGTTATTCGCGGTCTGTAAGAACTGTGAGCGGCGCAAGTGGAAAATGAACTGTGGATAGATGGACATGCTCGGTGGCATGCGGAAGCTATCCGGCGCGTCTCGCTGATATTCCCCAAACTTTGCGCCAACGCGAATGAGTGTGCGATCTAGCCACCTCAACAAGTCGAAGGACTCTTCATTCTCAGTTCTAAACGTTGCAATTCTCGCCATGAGTACAGCGCACGCCTCTTGGTCGAACCCGCCCACGATTTCGGGCGCCAAACTACTTTCGACCCAGCGTCTCGCCACGGTGGTGACTCGCAGGCGAATCTGCCCGTCGCTCGTCTTGTATCTCGTGCAAAACTGCAGAAAGAATGGTTGCCCGTTGGGGATCGGATTGCTGTGCTGGTTGACGACTTCGTAGTAGACCGCTATGGTTGAAGTGGGCGTGAACGAACACATGCGCCACGATGTGGTTTGTCCCAAACCGATTTCGTTTTCACTAATTCGCTGCGACTTGACCGCCAAAGCGCTAATTGGCCCGATGGCGCCGCACACCATGATTTGCGGCGTGCAGAACACGCTAAAAGTTCCGTTGAACTTCATCTCCAAGGCACCAGTTTTCGGATCTCTCGCAAACATCTTCGCTAATGATTGCCTGAAAGTCTCTGCGCGGAACTGCTCGGCGAGAATCATGTTCCCGCCTGTTTGATCCACCGCTATTTTCATCTCCGCCAGTCCGACTTGATCCAGAGAGCACGCGAAGACGTCCAATGTATGAGAATTCGTTGCTAGTCGAATTCCGATCGCGTTATAAACTTTACACGCCTCCTTGTAATGCTTAGCCGCGTTCTTTTCCAAGTCTTGGTGCGAGCGCAAATTCTCGCTCATATCCGTCCCCACGACGGCGCCAGGCCCTACGGTGCACGGCCCGGAGGTGAACGTGAGCACACGACCCCCTTGCGACGAGTGCGATTCGGCTAAAAGTCCGGCGGCGATGCTGATAGCCGCACCCATCGCCCGTAGCGCGCGCTTCCCGCGCTCCGTCTTCTCCTCGTCCAGTGTCACCTCGTCGAGGACGCTCTGCAGCGTGAACTCGCACTCGCTGATGGGCGCGACGAATCGTCTCACCGGCTTGGCGTCCACGCCATTCGGCATCATCGCCGCAGCGCCGTTCATTCCATTCATTCCATTCATCCCCGCGCGCTGACGATTGAAATCCAGCCCTAACATCTTGCGCAAATCTTCCTGCTCGCAATCCTTCGTCCCGCGAAACACGTACGATCGCCGCATCGCCCCGTTCGTCTCCGCCAACTCGTGCACGCGCACCGTCGACCCGAACGTCACCAACCCCACGAACGCATCCTCCGGCAACAAGCTCACCAACTGCATCACGCTGTCCTTCGCGTCCTGCAACTCCTCCGCGCTCCCGCACGCGCAATCCACGCACAGCACGAAGCACGGCGCCGTCGGCGTCTTATTCGTCATCGTGTACTCCACGCTCGTGTACGTCGGAAACAGCTCCGCCGGCAGGTTATTTTCGCTGATCTGTTCGTAATTCCTCGGCAATTTATTCAGCCCATCGCACAGCGAGCATCGCCACGTCTTGCCGTAGTAATCCACCGAGCAGTACGGATTCAACGCCGCCTGGCACCCCTCGCACACCACCGGTTCGTACGGCAGCGTCGGCGCGGCGTCCCCGAGATCGCGTCCCGGCGTCACGAGCGCGCCGATCGGCAGCACCACGCGCGTGGCTTCGATCCGCGAGCACGGCCACGCGTTCCACGACAACCGCACGCCCTCGCGTCGTTCCAATTCGTTGAAATCCATCTCGCCCGCGTCTTCGTCGCGTCTTCGTCGCGCGCGCCCTCGCGCGCGCCTTCGCGCGAACCGCGCGTCGCGCGCGCGTCGCGCGGCCGCGGCGTCGCGCTCGACGCGGCGCGAGACGAACGACGCGCGTCCGTCGTCGAGTGCGGATCCATCGGCAGTGCGCGACGCGACGCGACGTCGCGCGACGCGCCGGTGCGATGGAGATCATCACCGACGCGCGCGAGATGCGCGCGTGGACGCGCGCGCGGCGCGCGCGCGGCGAGCGCGTCGCCTTCGTCCCGACGATGGGCGCGCTGCACGAAGGACACCTCGCGCTCGTCGACATCGCGCGCGCGCGGTGCGCGTGCGACGCGGTCGTGCTGTCGGTGTACGTCAACGAGACCCAGTTCGCGCCCGGGGAGGACTTCGACGCGTATCCGAGGGTCGGGGACGCGGACGAGCGCGCGGCGCGGGCGCGGGGCGTGGATTGCGTCTTCGCGCCGAAGCGCATGTACGCGAACGAAGGCGAAGGCGAAGGCGCGGCGCACGAGACGTACGTCGAGGTCGCCGAGCTGAGTAAAGGACTGTGCGCGAAAACGCGACCGCACTTCTTCAAGGGCGTGGCGACGATCGTGACGAAATTGTTCAACGTCGTCGAGCCGGACGCGGCGGTGTTCGGGAAGAAGGATTATCAGCAGTGGCGCGTGATACGAAGGATGGCGCGAGATTTAGATTTTGACATCGACGTCGTGGGGGGGGAGATCGTGCGAGAGAGCGATGGGTTAGCGATGAGCTCGAGGAATTTGTTGCTGACGACGGAGAATCGAGAGAAGGCGACGGTTATTTATCAAAGTTTGAGCGAAGCGAAGGCGACGGCGGAGCGCGCGCCGACGACGAGCGACGCGCTCGTGACGCGAGTGAGCGAACGCATCAGAGACGGTGGAGGGGAGGTAGATTACGTGCAGGCGATGGAACCGGAATCGTTGACGCCGTACGTGGGCGTGCTGGATTCACCGTGCGTGATAGCCGTCGCGGCAAAGTTTGGTAGCGTGCGTTTGCTCGACAACGTCGAAATCATGTGCGGTGAATAGCGTAGCGCGCGAGTAGCGAGATTTTTTCAAGAAAACGACGAGTAGGTGTATTATCATTCACACCGATGCGGTCATCGTCTACTTGATGAAGCAGTTCTTGAGCGACGAAGTGCACGCGCCCGCCGACGTCGTAAACGGGACGTCTTTGTAGCACGCCACGCCCTCCGCGTTCGTCTTCAAGTCCAGACACACCGCGTCGAGTTGCTTCTTCTTCGGATTGAGCACTTCCTCCGGCTCGCCCTCGAAGCCCGGGAACGCGACGCGCTCGCCGATCGCCGCGCCTTCGGGCGGAATCACGAAATCAACCTCGGTGTGGTCGGCGTTGGACGCGCACAGCACCAAACCGTCCGACTTGACGTCGCGAAGCTTCCCCGGCTTCACGTTGACGATGACGCACACGCGCGCGCCCTCCATCTGTTCCTTCGTCTTAAACGCGCGCAACCCACTGCAAATCTGTCGCACGCCTTTCTCCCCGAGATCGATGTTCTCGCACCACAATTTCTCCGCGTCCGGGTGTTCCCACGCCTTCGTCACTCGGCCGACGCGTACGTCCAGCGTCGACACGTCCACGCGTTTCGTCGACGCCGTCGCCGCCTTTCCCTCGCTCGCCTTCTTCGTCTTCTTCTCCTTCTCCTTCTTCTTCTTCCCGTCTTCGCTCGCGCTCGCGTCTTCCGCGTTCGCCGTCGCCGCCGGTCTTTCGAACGTCGGCGACGCCGCGCCCTCGAGCGTCCTCGCCGTCGCCGCGCCCGCGCGCGCCGCGTCGCCGCGCGCGCTCACGTGCGCCGCCCACCGTCTCGCGTGCGTCAGCGCCTCGGGCGACGCGTTCAGCGCGTCGACGACGCTCGCGTAGCACGCGGCGTCGGCGCGCGACAGCGCGTGGCCCGCGAGCGCGGCGCGCGACGCGAGGTGGTCGTCGAGCGCGCGCAGTCCCGCGGGCGAGGGCGCGAAGGCGGCGACGTCGACGCGCGCGGCGTCGACGTCGGACGCGAGGGCGCCGAACGCGGCCGTCATGGCGGCGACGATCGAATCGAGCGACATCGCGAGTCCAAGGCGCGGAGGTGTGACGACGACAGCGAAGGCGAAGGCGGATGGACTTTATCCGCGACGACGGGACGCGAAGGCGACGTTTGAAGGTTTGGTATTGTATGTATCACAACGACTGAACCTAGTTTTGTTGTTAATGGAAGAATCTCTACTAGTCGCTTGAGCAAACATTGGTTTCACCTAGATACACCGCGTGATTCCCCCGGTGAAATGCGAGGGCGCGGTAAATGTCTCGCGAGGCGACGACGACGCGAAGCGCGGCGTCGAGGCTCGGCGACGGTGACTGCAAGGTCACTGGATCTAGTAGCGGTACGCCGCGGGCTTGTACGGACCCTCGACCGGGACGTTGATGTACTGCGCTTGATCGGTGGAGAGCTTGGTGAGCTTGACACCAATCTTCGCGAGGTGGAGCATGGCAACCTTTTCGTCCAAGTGCTTCGGGAGGACGTACACCTTCTTTTCGTACTTGCCGGACTTGCGCTCGTTCCAAAGCTCGAGCTGAGCGATGGCTTGGTTGGTGAAGGAGCACGACATGACGAAGGACGGGTGACCGGTGGCGCAGCCAAGGTTGAGGAGACGACCTTCGGCGAGCATGATGATACCGTGGCCATCCGGGAATTCAAAGCGGTCGCATTGCGGCTTGATGTTTTGGCGCTTGATGCCCGGGTACGATTCGAGGCCAGCCATGTCGATTTCGTTGTCGAAGTGACCGATGTTACCGACGATGGCGTTGTTCTTCATCTTTTCCATGTGTTGGACCATGATGATGTCCTTGTTACCCGTGGTGGTGATGAAGATGTCGACTTGGTCGACGACGTCTTCGATCGGGGCGACTTGGTAACCTTCCATGGCGGCTTGGAGCGCGCAAATCGGGTCGATTTCAGACACGATGACGCGAGCGCCGGCAGCCTTGAGCGCGGCGGCGGAACCCTTACCGACATCACCGTAGCCAGCGACCCAGCACGTCTTGGACGCAATCATGACGTCAGTGGCGCGCATGATACCATCCGGCAAAGAGTGACGGCAACCGTAGAGGTTGTCGAACTTGCACTTGGTGACGGAGTCGTTGACGTTGATGGCCGGGAACAAGAGTTCGCCCGCCTTTTGCATTTCGTAAAGACGCTTCACACCAGTCGTGGTCTCTTCGGAGACACCGACGCAGGTGGAAACGATCTTTTGCCAGCGCGTCGGGTTGGTCTTCAAGTTTTCGGCGATGATCTTCAACACGCACTTCATCTCGGCGTTGTCCGTGGACGCCGGGTCCGGGATGGCGCCAGACTTGGCGAACTCGAGCTCAGCCTTGTAACCTTCGTGGATCAACAAGGTGGCATCACCACCGTCATCAACGATGATGTCCAAGGAGCCTTCGCCCCAGTTGAGCATTTGGTCCGTGCACCACCAGTACTCCTCGAGCGTCTCGCCCTTCCACGCGAAGACGGCGGCCGAGTCGCGCGCGACGGCGGCGGCGGCGTGATCTTGCGTAGAGAAGATGTTGCACGAGCACCAACGCACGTTGGCACCGAGCGCAACGAGCGTTTCGATGAGCACCGCGGTTTGGATGGTCATGTGCAAAGAACCGGAGATGTTCGCGCCCGCGAGCGGTTGCGCCGGCCCGAATTCGGCGATGCACGACATGAGACCCGGCATTTCGACTTGCGCGAGTTCAATTTCCATGCGACTATCGCGGCGAAAACCCATGCATCGTCAGTCATCGATCGTTATCTCCTACTTTTCCCCCATAATCGCCGTCGTCTTCGCGTCTTTCCCGATCCTCGCCGCCGAGCCTCCGCGCGTCGACTCGTCGCCGGTCGGGTGGATAAAGTAACGCCGCTGTGGATAGATCTCGATCGAAATCGGAATAATCGTCCATTCGCGCATCCACCGCCCCCGTCGACCGTCCAACGCGCACCGCGACCGCTCGCATCGATCGTCACAATTTTCCTCGATCGTTTTCTCGCGTCTCCCGCCGTCTTCGCGCGTCGCGCGCCGTCACCGCGCGCGATCGTCCGCAGCCGCCATCGCGCAAAAGTCGCGCGCATCGCTTCGCTTCGCATCGCATCGCGTCGTCGCGTCGTCGTCGCGCGTACCCGAAGTCGGCTTGGGCCATGTCGCGAACTTTGTATTCGCGACCGGCGGTGGAGGTTTCGATGACGCACATGGACGAGCTCATGGTGCGTGGATGCGGTGGTGTGAGTGTGTGCGGGATAGTGACGTCGCGGCGGCGCCGCGGCGCGAC
>Ga0257114_1002835_pt1 | contig 11288 bp, 8 predicted proteins | sample SI112_10mmetaG_FD_190149 | JGI IMG/M metagenome (GOLD analysis project Ga0257114, IMG submission 190149) | Marine microbial communities from Saanich Inlet, British Columbia, Canada - SI112_10m | ecosystem: Environmental > Aquatic > Marine > Inlet | place: Canada: British Columbia | collected... | reverse complement strand
AATTTTTTTTATTAAGTTTAAATTGGGTATTTTTGATTTTAGCTTTTTTGCTAAATCTATTAATGCTTGGGATTGATATTCTGCTGAATATTCTTTTGTATATGTTTCTAATATTGCTTTTTTACTATCACCTTTTTTTGGAAGAGGAACTTTATAGTTAGCTTTTCTACCATCTAGTATTCTAGCAATTACACTATCTTCACCTTCGTAGATTGGACTTGGTGCACCTTCGCCTCGCATAACTCTATCAACAGCTTCAATTGCAAGTTTACCTGCATGAGCGGGGGCATAAGCTTTCCAACTTGAAATTTCACCTTTTCTAGATTGTCTTGTTGATACAGTTGTGTGTAAAGCTTGTTGTACTGCTTGATAAATTGTTTCAGTATTAAGTTTAAGCATCGAACCTAATCCAGCTGCAACACTTGGACCTAAATGAGCTATATGATCTACCTTGTGTTTATGGAGGCAAATACCTTTGACAAGATTTACCTGGACTTCATAAGCAGTAATTATTCCTCTTAAAAGATCTAAACCACTTTTTTTATTTTGTTGAGCAACTGCTAATAGAGGAGGTATATTATCTCCTGGATGGCTATAGTCAGCTGCTAAAAATGTATCATGGAAATCAAGTTCTCTTACAGCAGTTCCATTTGACCAAGCAGCCCATTCGCAATCAAATTTAAGTTTTGAATTTACACCAAATAAAGAAGCACCATTTTTTCTCGAGTGTTTTAAGGCCATCTCCCTTGAAGAAATTACAGGCTTTCTATTTAAAGAGGCAATAGCCACAGAAGCGTTATCAATAATTCTATTGATAACCATTTCAATAGAGTCTTTATTTAGTTTTGAATTATCACTTGCGATCTCTGCTATTTTCCATGCAAGTTGTTTCTTTTTTGGAAGATTAATTTTTGATGGGTAGACTTTAACAGTGTGTAATAACAAAATAACTCCTTAATAGAGATTTTGTTTTAATAGTTAAAAAAAATTAATCAATATTAAAGATATTTTGTTATTATTTTTTCAATACCAACAAAGTCTTTTATTAGGTGATTGTGATATATTTCGGTTGTATTTTTTTCCGTATAACCGTTTTCTAACAAAATAACTGGTATCTCAGCAGCTTTAGCGGCATTTGCATCTGTTTCACTATCTCCAATCATAATAGTTTTTTTTACATCACCATCTAATATTTCAACTACATTTGTAAGATGTCTTGGATCTGGTTTACAGTAATCAAAAGTATCTGATCCTGCCACATATTCAAAAAAATCATAAATTCCAATTTTTTTCAAAAGATCATTTGATAAACGCTCTTGTTTATTTGTGCATACAGCCATCGATATATTTTGTTCTTTACACCATATTAAAAATTCTTTTACTCCATTAATTAAAGTACTTTCATTAATAATATTTTTTCCATAAAAATTTATAAACTCTTTAACCATTTCATCTTTAATCTTATCATCCAAAACTTTACTAAATTCTTTTTTTGCTTGTCCCCAAATAGATCTCCCAATTAAAGCTCCCGCACCCTTACCAACTAAATTTCTAATATCTTCAGTTGATTTTGTGGGATAGCCAAATTTTTTCATTACATGATTGTGAGCTAACATTAAATCTGGCGCTGTATCTACGAGAGTTCCATCTAAATCAAATAAAACTGTAAATTTTTGCTTCATTTTAAAAGTATTTTAAAGAAATATTATGTGAATTAATTAAGACACAGTCTTAATGTAAAGGAATCTAAAATGAAAGAATTAAATTCACAAATAATTCAAAATAAACTTAGAAACAAATTTTTAAAATCAGGTGTGCAAATGACTGGCCCTGAAACAATTTTTTTTTCAAAGGATACGAAAATTGGAAAAAATGTAATTATAGAACCTTATGTTGTTATAGGAAAAAAAGTTAAGATAGGTAGCAATGTAATTATTAAATCATTTTCTCATTTAGAGTCTTGTAGAATTGAAAACAAAGTTGAGATTGGCCCTTATGCAAGAATAAGACCTAATACAATATTAAAAGAAGGCTCTAAGATTGGAAATTTTGTTGAAGTTAAAAAAAGTACAGTTGGAAAAAAATCTAAAGTAAATCATTTATCCTATATTGGTGATAGTCAAATAGGAAAATCAGTAAACATTGGTGCTGGAACGATTACTTGTAATTATGATGGAATTAAAAAAAGTAAAACAAAAATTAAAGACAATGTTTTCATAGGATCTAACTCATCCTTAGTTGCGCCGGTGACTATAAATAAAAAAAGTGTTGTTGGAGCAGGTTCAGTAATTACCAAAAGTGTAAAAGAAAAATCTTTAGCTCTAACAAGGCCAAAACAAATGGAAATAAAAAATTATAAAAGAAAATAGTAAATGTGTGGAATAATAGGTATATCAAGTAACAAATCTGTTTCAGCTAGCATTGTTAACTCTCTTAAAAAACTGGAATATAGAGGATACGATTCTGCTGGAATAGCTACATTGTCTGGAAACGTTATTAACGAAGTAAAATCTGAAGGTAGAGTTGAAAATCTTGAAAAAAATTTTGATTTAAAAAGTTTGTCAGGCAACATTGGTATTGGCCATGTTCGATGGGCAACACACGGTATTCCAAATAGTATTAATGCTCATCCTCATTCCTCTCACAATGTTTCAGTTGTTCATAATGGAATTATTGAAAACTCAACACTATTAAAAAAATTTTTAGTCAGCAAAGGGCATATTTTTAAATCACAGACAGATACTGAAGTTATTGTTCATTTAATTACAGAAAATTTAAAAACTGCTGAAATTCAAGAAGCGATTACAAAAACTTTAAAACAATTACATGGAAGTTTTGCCCTTGGTATTATTTTTAAAGAATTACCAGATTTAATAATTGGTGCTAGACGTGGATCCCCACTAGCAGTTGGTTATGGACCTAATGAGAATTATTTAGGTTCAGACTCTTATGCTTTAAAATCAATGACAAACAAAATAACTTATTTAGATGACGGGGAATTTTGTATTATTAAAAAAGATGAGGTTGATTTTTTTAACGAAGAAGGAAAAAAAATTAACAAAAAAGTTTTAGAACTTTCTTCTGATGAGGAAAATTACGATAAAGGTGATTTCAAGCATTTTATGGCTAAAGAAATAGAAGAACAGCCTGCAACTCTAAAAACTGGGATTAAAGAATATTTAGATCACATCAATAATGATATCAATATTTATAATTTCCCTTGGAAAATTGATGAAATAAAAGCAGTTACTTTAATTGGTTGTGGAACAGCATATCACTCATGTTTAATGGCCAAATATTGGTTTGAAGAACTAACATCCCTAGATGTTAATATAGATATAGCTTCAGAGTTTAGGTATCGAAAAAATAGATTTAAAAATGACACTTTGTATGTATTTGTCTCTCAATCAGGTGAAACAGCAGATACTTATGCGGCTTTAGATTTGTGTAATAAAAATAACATGAAAACATGTGCTGTTGTAAATGTAATTGAAAGTTCGATTGCAAGAGACTCTAATTTTGTTTTACCAATTCATTGTGGTCCTGAAATTGGAGTTGCTTCAACCAAGGCATTTCTAGGTCAAATTTTAGTATTATATATTTTATCTTTAAAGCTAGGCTCGTTAAGAAATGAAATTGAAAAAAAATTTTATCAAGAAAAAATAAAAGATCTAAAAAATTTACCAAAATTAATTGAAGATACATTGCTTATTGATAATGATATTCAAGCTATTGCTTCAACATTTAATGATGCAAAAGGATCTATGTTTTTAGGTAGAGGGTTTTCATACCCAATAGCATTAGAAGGAGCATTAAAACTCAAAGAATTATCATACGTTCATGCCGAAGGGTATCCAGCAGGTGAAATGAAACATGGGCCTCTAGCTTTAATAGAAGAAGGTATGCCCGTAGTTGTTTTAGCACCTAGAGATAGTTATTATAAAAAAACTATTTCGAATATGCAGGAAGTTATAGCAAGAGGTGCGAAGGTTTTATTAATTACTAATAAAAGTAAAGATGAAATAGTTTCTGAAAATATATGGGAAACAATTGAAGTTGAGAATACTAATGATGATTTGTTGCCGTTCCTTTTAACTATTCCACTTCAAAAACTTGCGTATTATTCAGCTCTTAAAAAGGGTTATGATATAGATAAACCAAGAAACTTGGCTAAATCAGTAACCGTAGAATAATAAGAGATAATTGTATTAAATTTTTTTTAATAACTTCAAATCTTGTTTTACTTTATCAACCATAGTTTTCCAATCACCTCCTTTTATTTGGCGATAGATTTTTGTTTTTGGATACCAGGGACTGTCTTGACGTTTTAATAACCATCTATATTCAGGCACAGGTAATAAGACCCATAATTTTTTACCTAGCGCACCAGTCAGATGAGCAATACTTGTGTTTACACTTATCACTAAATCTAAATTTTCAATTAATCCGGCTGTGTTATCTAGACCCATTATATCTTTTTTATGACATTTTAGATTAGTTATATTATTTAACAGAGCTTCATCTTCTTTGGTATATTCGATCTCTAAAGAATGAAAATCATATGGTAAATCGAATAATGGTTTTAATTCTTTTAATGTAGTGCTACGATTCATGTCATCTACATATGATGAATTACCAGTCCATTTTAGTCCAATATTTAGACGCTTAAACCCATTTAATTTTTTCTCCCAATTAAGTTTAATGTTTTTAGGGGTAAAAAAGTAAGGCTCTTTAGAAGGAATTGTGTCAAGGGTTGTTTTAAACGCTAAAGCTAAACTTACTATAGAACAATGATAATCAAATTTTATTTTTTTAAGATTATCTAGGTATGCACAATCAATACTCATTGTTTCTATCATTGGTTTTAATATTTTTGGTGTATCTAATAGAATTGTAGCACCTAAATTTTTGACAAGAAGAAGATAACGACAGTATTGAATGTAATCACCAAGTCCTTGTTCTTTTGAAATATAAATTATTTTATTTTTGAGATCTTTATCTCCAAGCCATTCTATATCGTTATCAAATTGTGGATATTTTTTAGCCCTATTACGTTTTTTTCGCCACTCATAATTTTTTATACCTTCTTTGTAGTTTCCTTGTAACATTTGAAGCAAAGATAAATTATAATAAGCTTCTATAAAATCTGGTTTAACTTTAATTGCTTTTTCATAACTATCTTTCGCTTCATCAAAAAGATTAAGGTTATATAAACAAATTCCTTGATTGTAGAGGGCTTCATAATAATTTGGTTTGAGTTCAATTACTTTTTTAAAAATTGGTATTGCTTCTTCATGACGTCCAATCGAATTATAAGATGTTGCTAAATTATTTAAAGCACCTACAAAATCAGGTTTAATTATAAGTGCTTTTTTATAATATTTTATAGCCTCGTCAAATCTGTTGAGGCCTTTTAAACAGTTGCCTTTATTGTTTAATGCATCAGCATAGTCGGGTTTAATTTCTAATGCACGATTAACGAAACTTAATGATTTTTCAAAATTTTCTTTAGTGTTTAATATTGATCCTAAATTATTAAGTGAAATTATATTGTTAGGGTCAATATTAATAATCTTTTTATAAATTTCCTCGGCTTTATCTACCTTGCCTCTAACATGAAGTTTAATTGCTTTATTAACTAAAAATTGTATATCCATCACATATTGTAAGTAAATAATTATGAATTTTTATTATATACTAATTAATATAAGTAAATTTCTAAATAGTTGAATAATAAGAAATCTCTGTTAAAACAATCCACAGTTGAATATGAAAAATTGGAAAAAAAATAGTTGGAAAAAGTATCCTGTAAAACACATTCCCGAATATCCAGATAAAAAAGAACTGGGTATGGTTTTGGATAAAATGAGTACGTTTCCACCTTTAGTATTTGCTGGTGAGACAAGACATTTAAAAAACCAACTAGCAGACGTTGTAGATGGAAAAGCTTTTTTACTTCAAGGTGGAGATTGTGCAGAAAGTTTTGCAGAATTTAATCCAGATAATATTCGAGATACTTTTAAATTAATGTTGCAAATGTCATTAGTTCTTACCTATTCAGCATCTTTACCTGTTGTAAAAGTTGGAAGGATTGCAGGCCAATTTTCAAAACCCAGAAGTTCACCTGTTGAGTCTAAAGATGGTATAGAGCTTCCAAGTTATTTAGGTGATAATATTAATGGAATGGAATTTAATGAAAAATCAAGAGTTCCTGATCCTAAAAGATTATTTAAAGCTTACTCTCAATCTGCAGCAACCTTGAATCTTATTAGAGCCTTTTGTCATGGAGGATTTGCTGATCTTCAAAATGTTCATACATGGAACCTCGGATTTATCAAAAATAGTCCTGAATTAAAAAGATTTAAAGAATTAGAAGATAGAATTGCTGACGCTTTAGCATTTATGGAAGCTTGTGGAATTAATTCAGATTTTAATAGAAGATTAAAGACAGTAAATTTTTGGACTTCACATGAAGCATTATTACTCCCCTTTGAGGAAACAATGACGAGAACTGATTCTACTACTGGTGAGAACCATGATACATCCGCTCACTTTGTTTGGATTGGTGATAGAACTAGACAGTTAGATGGTGGGCATGTTGAATTTTGTAGAGGTATAGAAAACCCTATTGGCATTAAATGTGGTCCAACATTAAAGGCAGAAGATTTAATTAATCTTTGTAACAAAATTAATCCAAAAAATGAAAAGGGTAAGATCACTCTAATTTCTAGATTTGGTGCCGACAATGTTTCAAAGCATTTACCAAAATTAATTAGAGCAATTAAAAAAGAAGGTTTAAATGTAATTTGGTCATGTGATCCATGCCATGGTAATACGATTAAAGCTACCACAGGTTTTAAAACTAGACCTTTCAATAGTGTTTTAAAAGAAGTCAAAAATGTATTCGCTTGTCACCAAAGCGAAGGAAGTTATGCTGGTGGATTACACATTGAGATGACTGGCCAAAATGTTACAGAATGTATTGGTGGGGCTCAAAAAATATCTGAGAAAGATTTATCTTCTAGATATCACACCCATTGCGATCCAAGATTAAATGCTAACCAAGCATTAGAACTTGCTTTTTTAATCTCTGATGAGATTAAAAAGAATAGCTCATATTCTAAAAATGCAGACAAAGCGGCATCTTAATACATTGTAAAAAATACTAACTGATAATAACTTAAGTTCATGCAAAATTCAGAAAAAGTAAATTTTATATCCAATTGGATAAAAGATTACGTAAAAAATATGCCCACTAAAGCGCAATCATTAGTCATTGGAATTTCTGGTGGAATAGATTCATCTGTATCAAGCACATTAAGTGCAATGACTGGATTAAAAACAATTGCATTATCAATGCCAATTAAACAAAAAACGCAACAACATGATTTAAGTTTAAAACATCAAGAGTGGCTAGTTGGTAAATTTAAAAACGTAGTGTCACATACAATTAACTTAGATGAATTGTTTTCAGCTTTTTCTTCTAGCTTATCTAAATTCGACAATGAACATGGAATGGCAAATTCTCGTGCTAGATTAAGAATGACTACCCTTTATCAAGTTGCAGCTGCTAACAAAGGTATTGTGGTTGGTACAGGTAATAAAGTTGAGGATTTTGGAGTTGGATTTTATACAAAATATGGTGATGGTGGTGTTGATATTTCTCCTATAGCTGATTGCAATAAAACAGAAGTTTGGGAGATTGGAAAAGAACTAGGAATTTTAAAAGAAATAATTGAAGCGGCTCCAACAGATGGTCTATGGGACGATGGTCGAACAGATGAAGGGCAGCTTGGCTTAAAATATCACGAACTAGAAGAAGCTATGAATAATCCAAATTCATCAAATCGAGCTAAATACGAAACAATAAGAAAACAAAATTTGCATAAAATGGAGCCCATTCCTGTCTGCAAAATTCCAAATTAATCAATTAGATTCACAAATCTATAAATTAAGTATATTTCTAAAATGATGAATAAAGATATTTTTTTAACTAACAATCTAAGTAACACAAAAGAAAAATTTGTTCCAATAGATGAAAAAAATGTTGGTATGTATGTTTGTGGTCCAACCGTTTATGATGACCCTCATATTGGTAATGCAAGACCTGTAGTTATCTTTGATATTCTTTTCAAAGTACTCAAGAGTAAATTTTCTTCAGTAACTTACGTAAGAAATATTACTGATGTTGATGATAAAATAATTAAATCATCAAATGATAAGAAAATATCTATCTCAGATTTAACTGAAACTGTAATCAAAAGTTTTAATGAAGATTGTAATTATCTAAATTGTGAAAAACCAACACAACAACCTAAAGCAACAGAGCATATAGATTTGATGATTGTAATGATTTCTGAATTAATAAAAAAAGGTTTTGCTTATGAAAATAAGAAACATGTTTATTTTGAAGTCAAAAAGTTTGAAGACTATGGAAAATTATCCAACAAAAAGTTAGAGGATTTAATTGCTGGATCAAGAGTCGAAGTAAGTGACAACAAAAAGAACTCTGAAGACTTTGTGTTATGGAAACCTTCTTTAGAAAATGAACCATCATGGGATTCGCCTTGGGGGAAAGGCAGACCAGGTTGGCATTTAGAATGTTCAGCAATGTCTAAGAAATTTCTAGGTAATGAGTTTGATATACATGGAGGAGGAATAGATTTAATTTTTCCCCATCATGAAAATGAAATAGCTCAATCTAGGTGTGCAAATGATACTAAAGTTTTTGCTAATTACTGGTTGCATAATGCCTTTATTACTATGTCTAATGAAAAAATGGCAAAATCTCAGGGCAATATATTAAAAATAAAAGATTTTAGAAACAAAGTAAGCGGACAAGTTTTAAGATTAGCCTTGATTAGTGCTCATTATAAACAACCTTTAGATTGGAATGATAAATTATTAGAGGATTGTCAAAATACAATTGATAAATGGTACAATGTTTACTTAGCTTCAAATAAAGAATTGGATAATAAAACTATTCAACCTTTATATGACGACATAAATACACCAGGATACATTGCAAATTTGCACAAACTTTATGATAAAGCTAGTAAAGGAAATAATGAAGATAAACAAATATTTAATTCAGCATGTAATTTTATAGGTTTGCTTCAAGAAACAAAAGAAGAGTGGTTAAATTATAAAAAAAGAAAAGTAGATATATCAGAAGCAGAAATTGAAAATAAAATAGAACTTAGAATTAAAGCTAGAGCTGATAAAAATTATAAAGAAGCAGACAATATTCGAGACTACCTTTTAGACAAAGGTGTTTTAATAGAAGATAAAGATGGTAAAACAATCTGGAAATTTAAATGAGTAAGGAAAAATTATATATTTTTGACACGACATTAAGAGATGGTGCTCAAACACAGGGTGTTGATTTTTCAATTGATGATAAAGAAAAAATATCAAATTCACTTGATGCTCTAGGTGTTGATTATATTGAAGGCGGTTGGCCTGGTGCCAACCCAACAGATACTGAATTTTTCAATAAAGATCATGGTTTTAAAAATTCTAAACTTACAGCTTTTGGGATGACTAAAAAGTCAGAACATAGTGCTGAAAATGACCCTATGCTGGCATCGTTAATTAATTCGAAAAGTTCTTCTGTTTGTTTGTTTGGAAAATCTTGGGATTTTCAAGTTGATGTAGCACTTGGAGTTACTAATGAAGAAAACTTAAAAAATATTAGCGAAAGTGGAAAACATATAGTTGCTTCTGGTAAAGAGTTTATGTTTGATGCAGAGCATTTTTTTGATGGATATAAATCTAATCCTGACTATGCATTAAAGTGCTTGAAAGCAGCATTTGATCAAGGAGCTAAATGGATTGTTTTATGTGATACAAATGGTGGAACCCTTCCTCATGAAGTAACTCAAATTGTATCTGAGGTTACAAAACATATTCCTGGAGAAAATTTAGGTATCCACGCTCATAATGATACAGAAAATGCTGTAGCCAATAGTTTAGCCGCAGTTCAAGCAGGGGTTAGGCAAATCCAAGGAACCATCAATGGATTAGGGGAGAGATGTGGTAATGCAAATTTAATGTCTTTAATTCCTTCATTATTTTTAAAAAAAGATTTTAGTGATAAATTAGAACTTAATATCAAAAGAGAAAACCTTAAGAATTTAACACAGTGCTCAAGATTATTAGACGAATTATTAAACCGAAAACCTAATAAACATTTACCTTATGTGGGAGCTTCAGCTTTTTCACATAAAGGAGGAATGCATGTTTCTGCAGTTCAAAAGGATCCAAAAACATACGAACATATTGATCCGGAAGAAGTAGGAAATTCACGAAACATTGTGGTTTCAGATCAGGCTGGGCAATCTAATATAATATCTAGATTAAAATCAATCGGCATCCAAATTGAAAAAAATGATCCAAAAATTAAAAAACTTTTAAGTGAAGTTAAAGATAGGGAATTCATTGGCTATAGTTATGATGGAGCCGATGCTTCATTTGAGTTATTAGCTAGGAGGTTGATAGGTGATATCCCAAGATATATTATGATTAATGAATATGATGTATCTGTTAAAAAAGATAGCAGTGGTGAAATTATTTCACACGCGAAAGCCCAATTAGAAGTTGATGGTCAAAAAATATTATGTGAAGGTCAAGGGAATGGCCCTGTAAATGCATTAGATAACGCGATTAGAAAAAATGTTAACAAACTTGCAAAATACTCTGAGTATTTAAAAGACTTAAAACTAGTTGATTATAAAGTAAGAATTCTAAATACTGGTACAGAGGCTGTAACTAGAGTTTCAATTGAAAGCACAGATTCTAAAGGTGTTAATTGGTTCACTATAGGTGTTTCACCAAACATAATTGATGCATCATTTAAAGCTTTGGTTGATAGTTTGGATTATAAATTATTTAAAGATAAGGCTCCAGCTAGTTTATAAGTTTGATTTATCAAAAATAATGTCAGCAAATAATATTACTTTTATTTTACATAAACCTCAGTTATCAGAAAATATTGGCGCATGCGCTAGAGGAATGAAAAATTTTAATTTTCAAAAACTATCAGTTATTAATCCAAAACCTATTTTTCCTAATGATAAGATATTAGCAACCTCTGTTGGAGCTAAAAATATAATTAATAAAAGTAAAGTATTTGATCAGCTAGAGCCTGCGTTAAAAAATATAGATTATGTGATTGCAACATCAGCAAGGTTTAGAAACAAAAATATCAAGCATATTCAACTAGAGGATCTAAAAAAAATTGATTTTACCAAAAAGGTAGCGTTTCTTTTTGGATCTGAGGCGTCAGG
>Ga0257114_1002830_pt1 | contig 11301 bp, 14 predicted proteins | sample SI112_10mmetaG_FD_190149 | JGI IMG/M metagenome (GOLD analysis project Ga0257114, IMG submission 190149) | Marine microbial communities from Saanich Inlet, British Columbia, Canada - SI112_10m | ecosystem: Environmental > Aquatic > Marine > Inlet | place: Canada: British Columbia | collected... | reverse complement strand
ACAAGTCATAAATACTACATTCTTCATTTCGTAACTTCCTTAACATAGTCTTCTAAATTTACTTTTGGATTATATCCTATATCTTTTTTAGCGACTGAGGTATCACAAAGAGTTACTTCTGCTTCACCTGGTCTTTTTGGTATGTATGTGTATTCACAACCGAACATTTCTGCTAACTCGTTGATTGAGTGATTGTGTCCTCTACCTAATTCAACTATATCTAAATCAAGCTCTTTACTTTCTGATGTTAGGATTAATCCCTCAACAATATCATCTACGTGTGTGAAATCTCTTCTTTGGAATCCATCACCTGTGATTGTTAATTCTACACCCTCTTTATATTGATTCTCAAATACACCAATTACCGTACAATATTCTCCCTCAGTCAATTGATGTGGTCCATATACGTTATAAAATCTACAAATCTTAGTATCAACACCAAACATTTGTTTATATGCCATACAAAGTTCATCACCCATCACTTTTGAAAAAGTATATGGATTTGAGTAATGTCCACTATGAACTGATGAAGACCCGGCGTAAATTACTTTACATTCTTTGTTTCTTGCCCACTCCAATATATTCATAGTTCCCAACATACCAATTTCCATAGTTAATGCCGGAAACTCAAATGATGGTTGTATTCTTGGTAGTGCTGCTAGATGATAAATTACATCTGGGTTTTCCATAAAGAAGTCAAAATCAACTGCGTCTCTAATATCAACATTATGATATGTACAACCCTCTTGTTCATTTTCTTCATTTCCTGTTGAGTAGTTATCAATACTAACAACATTATGTCCGTCTTTTAGTAACCTTTTGATTAGGTTTGTTCCGATAAAACCTGCTCCACCCGTTACTAATATATCTTTACAATCTTTCATATTTATGTCCTTCTAATTCAAAGTTCAGAAATGGATTTAATGAATGAACATTACAACCATATCTTTTGTTTAAGTAATCTCTTAATAATTCTGTATCGTTATCTATTGTTTTCATCCATTTCTTTATACTTCCCCAATTTCCTGCCGATACCCAATCCTTTTCCATATATCCGTCGTAATATAAATTGCCATCAAGTGTTCCACAATCGTGACCACACACCATAATATTACTCGCTCCCATATGTGCTGCTATATGGATTATACTTGTAATGGTTGATTTACTCGCAATTATCATTTCATCATCTAGGTTAGTGATATGTCCTTCAAAACTATTAGTTAGTTGGCGATTTTGATGAGTAAACATATAAGAATCTTTGTGTTTCACTACATTTTTACCTTGCCAATGATTACCCTTGTAGTATTCGGAAAATATTAAAGGTATTCCCAACTCGTCTAACTTTTTTATACTTCTCGGAAATCTTGGTAGTTCATTACAATCTTTCATAACAATATAGTCACAAGGATACTTTTTAAAGGTTTGATTTTGACCTATCACTATTTTGTTAGAGAAGAAACTTTCATCGACATAATCCATAGATGAACCTGCCGCTATCACCCAAATGTCTTCTCCTTTGTGTTTATCTCTTAATTCTGATATACTTTTATAACTCATAACTATTTACAACATCAACAATGTGTTTCCTATCTTCTTTTGAAACCCACCAACCAACTGGTATGTTTAGTAATCTACTTTCAAAGTGTTCCAATCCACCTAAACTAAATGGTGCGTCATCTCTAAATTCTTTCATACAACTATATTGGTCATTTCTAACGTGAACCACATCAGAAGCTATTCCATTCTTTTCCAAATAACTTTGGAAGTGTTTCTTATTTTCAACCAATATTGAGTAAATCCAATAACTCGATTCTGCTTGTGGGTCTCGTTCAAGTAGTTCCACATTTGGATTATCAATGTGGTCATCATAATATAAACCATTTTCAATGTGTTTATCTATATTGTCATCAATGTAGAACATTTGTTCTATTCCGATACGAGCATTTAAGTTATTCATATGTAATTTATAACCTGCTTCAGAAATATCCTGTTCCCACCTTGATGAAGATTTAAATTGTCTGTCTAATCCAAACCACCTTAACTTTCTTACTCGTTTAATATCCTCATCACTCTTACAAACCAATGCTCCACCATCACCCGTTGTTAAGTGTTTCACTGCTTGAAATGAAAAGCAAACATAGTCTCCGTGATTACCGACTAATTTACCATCATATTTGGCTCTCAAAGCGTGTGCAGCATCTTCAATTATTTTAATGTTATGTTCTTTACCTATCTGAACTATCTTGTCCATTCTACAAGGTTGTCCTGCCCAATGAACAACGACAATCGCTTTTGTCCTATCAGTTATCTTACTTTTAATACTCTCAACATCCACATTACCTGTTGTAGATTCTATATCACAAAATACTAACTTTGCTCCCATATTAATAAATGGGACATTAGTTGCCATACAAGTCATCGCGGTTGTGATAACCTCATCACCTGGTTGGATATCACACATATGTCCTGCCATCCAAATCGCTGATGTACAACTATTCATTAAACTAACATTTTGGTTCCCTATCCAATCACCGAATCGTAATTCAAATTCATCTGAATATTCACCTTCCGTTAAGAATCCACTTTCAAATACTTCATTAAGTTTTTCACTCATTTTTGGTGGTGTAAAAACTTTCATCAATGGTATCATTATTCATTCTCCTTAAAATACTCTAACATTTTCTTTAATCCGACATCTAATGTTGTTTTTGGTTGTATTCCCGTGTCTCTAACGACCTTGTCTATATTTGGACATCTTCTCAATGGTTCGTCCTTTGGATAAAAGTTTGGATAGTCCCTAACGACATATCTGTGATTGCCAACTTCATAATCTAAAACTTCACAAAATGTGCTTGCCAAATCAATCATAGATAATTCTGGTGTTGGATTACCAACATTATAAATTTCCCCATCTCTGCCATTGATTAAGACACCAAGACACATATCTATCCCATCATCTACATAGCAAAATGTTCTCGTTTGTTTTCCGTCACCATATACCATAATATCCTTATCTTCTAACATACTTCGCATCCAATTTGATAGAACTCTGTTATCATTAATTCCCATATATGGTCCGTAAAAATTAAATGGACGAACTACTTTAACTGGGATATCATACTTTTGATAGTAGATATTACATAATGTTTCCAAAACTTGCTTACCTATATCATAACAACTTCTACTACTTTGTGTAGGTATCGTTCCTATGTAATCCTCTTTTGTTGGTATTGATTCGTCATCTGGTGTTCCATAGACTTCACTTGAACTAAACATTAATACACTTTCAACCTTATTCTCTATACAATAATCCAATACATTTTTAGTTCCAATGTAAGATACATCCATAGTTTCAACTGGTTTCTTCATATACTTTTCTGGACTTGCTATTCCCGCACAATTGATAACATAATCATATCTTGGTAAATTGATTGGGTTACAAATGTCATCTCCGTTTTGAATATCATAACATAAAAATTCATTGCCATTCTCAGTCAAAATATCTCTGAAACAATTACCAAGAAATCCGTCTGAACCTATTAGTAATACTGATTTACTTTTATCTATCATAATTTTTAATCCTATCATCAACTCTAAACTCACCTCGTTTATATAGTGTTGGTTTAATCATTTTACATTTATCTATTTCCATCTCATCTAACTCTTCTAATAGTTTTAATGAAGATAGAACGAAGTTTGGCCCAACCTTTAGTAACCTCTGATATAAATCAAAAGCTTTATCTTCCTTGAAAACGGGATAAGTTATCTTACTGATTATTGGCCCATAATCTAATCTTTCCGTCATTTTATGTAATGTTAATCCTTGTTCATACTCACCATTCTTAATTGTATAATCTAATATATTTGTTCCACCATATTTAGGAAGTAATCCTGTGTGAACATTAAAACATTTGTAAGTATCTGTAATAATCTTATCATACTGAACTGATAATTTTATATCACAATCTGTATCAAAATCAACAATAGGTAAATCAATATTACCCTCTCGTGTTGGTTTTACACTTGGTACATAACCAACAAGCTCATATTTATCTTTCAACTCATTAACAACTAATTCTGTTAAGTATGTAGAACCTAAAATTAATATTTTATCTATAACCATCTTTTCTCACAATCATTTAACATCTGTGCCCAATGTAAGTGTCCAATAATATTTGCACCACTCAACTCTTTTAACCAAGAGTCTGTTTTCCAAATACCCCTATCGGTTGATTTACAATTTGAGTGTCCGTAAATCATAACGTCTTTTCCAAAATAAGAAGACAATAATGCGTTTCCACCATTTACCGAAATCAAATGTTTTGCTTTTGACATAATCATTAGTTGGGATTCATTAAAACCACAATCATTTTCATCCATATAATCATAAATAGTAATTACATTTTTGAAATCGTTAATTATTTCATAGTCATTATAATCTTCTTTTGTGTAAGCTCCAACATCATCATAATATCCTTTGTCAGAATCACTATGTTTTCCACCAGTATATCTGATGTAGTATATTTGATAGGTTTCACTAAACTTTTCAAAAAACTCTCTTAGAAAATCAAGTGGTAAAAAGTTGTAAGGTGTTCCGTCCCACTCTGGATTATATTTATTATTTATAACAATTATTGGCTTGTCAGATTCAACTGAACTCTTCTTACCAAAATATTCTTTGTATGGTGGTGGTGTCCATTCTTTACCCCAAGTTTTATTTGGATTGAAGTCTATCTTATATATTTCATTAGTCTGATGTGAACCACTAAATATTCCACCTTTAGAGTTAGTTTCTAGTTGGGATTCTTTTAAGAAGTAGAAAAATGGCTCTGTTGATGATAAAGTTTTAACTGAAACATCTTCACCCTTAACATATTGTCCATAAGCTTTTCCGACTGCTTCTGAAAATATCCAAGTCCATTCATACAACGCTTCAATCTTCATAATATGATTCTGCTACTTGAAATTCAATCATATTATCGATATCGAGACTCTCGTCAACTGGTATGGGATACAACTGAGTATTTGGTGTTTTTATATTTGGATAACCATAATCCACTTCTAATTTCGATAGTTCTTCACTTGATATAATTACTATTCCGAAATTAATTTTCCAAAATTCTCCTGATAGTTCTTGACTTTTTGGATGGTCAGGCCAATTATAATTTACTGACTCATCTTTTTTCCATATGTAGTCTTTAACTAACTCACTCCCCAATAGTGACTTTCCTCGATACATTTCAATTGCATTTACATATGTGTCATAACTGATTAGTGGACTTGTACATTGACATAACATAGAGTGTTCTGTTTCTACATTAGTCAAAACTTCTTTCCAGTAATCTGTAATAGGTGCGTCAGAACTCGCTAAATATTCCTCTCTTTGTATAAACCTTATATTGTATTGTTCTGATATTCTTTTGGAATCTTCACAATCACTATTAACGACAATGTCCTGTATATAACCACTCTCTTTTAACTTTAGTAGAGTTATTAATTTGTATTCCAATAGACTTTTCTCTGCGAATGGTCTGGTATTTTTACTCTTGACTCTTTCAGAACCGGCTCTCGTTGGAACGACTGCGGTTATGTTATTCACTTTCCCCCCAATACTTTTCCCAACTCGTAAACTTTATCGCCTTATCATCAATATATTGAACTGCCCTTGGTTTTTCTGCTGTTACTTTGGTTACAAATTTATCCATATCGTGTTTCTTTAACCACTCCCAAACCAGTTCTGTTCCTGTTTGTCCATTAATCAAACCTCTATCTGACTTTGACTTACAAGTAAATATAATTACATTGTAGTCTTTTGATAATCTTTCAAGTGAGTCTCTGGTTCCCTCTAATGGTTCATCATAAATTGTTCCATCAAAGAATCCTTTTGAATTTTTGTGAATCACTCCATCAAAGTCAACACCAATGTTTGTCAACTCATCTGGAAAACTATTTTCTCGTATTTCCTCACCATTCCAATTTAACTTTTCAAGTTCCTCTGGACTATTTTTTCCAATAGGTGGACAAGTCTTTCCACTTCCGTGAGTTAACTGATATTGTAACAATAAACTTAAACACTCTGAAGTGTGGTAGTAATCTAATCCCAATACGACTTTTGTTAGTCCTTTAATTTCATCTTCAATATCTTTCGCGGTGATTAAACAAGTTTCCATACCATTGTCAGATGCCCATTGTAATGCTTTCAATGTATCTTTTGAAGTTCCTGATGACGATATACCATAAACTAATGACCTTTTCATTTGTGATTTTGTTCTTGTTGTTGTCATTTGTTTCAACCAAGAAACCATCCATTGTTCAAAGTTAGTATCATTAATTAATGATGTTGCTACTACACAACTACCTGGACACATAGCATTCTTAGTTCCATTTGATAGTCTCGACATATCAACTGCCGTGTGGTCAGCGATTGCCATATTACCACCGTGACCCAATACATATATATCATCACATTTATTATATTTTTCTTGTAATTCTTTCCATTGTTTTGATTCAACTATTTCTGTAAACTTATATCCTATGTTCTCTATATTTAATGTATCACTCATTATATTATGTCCTCGTATAATTTGTTTTGTACTTCTTGTTTTGCAATTTCTTTCTCGTGCATTAATGTCAATTCTTCGTGTGGTGGCAAATGGGAATAAGTTTTTACTCCATCTATTACCTCGTGAACTGGCTTTATCCACTTGATGTGGTCTGCGTTTTTGAATATTCTTGCTTGATAATCTGGAAAGTTTATCCAACCTTGTTCAGTTTGTCTCCATTTCCATAAGTTCATATGGAATTCTGAGATTCCGTTTACAATATTAATTCTTGGAACCCATACTAAGTCAGTATCGTTGATTTCCAATATCGTTGGCAATTGTTTTAACAATACCTCGTTTGGTATTTCGTCTGCGTCAATGTGAAATATATAATCTCCACTACACTTTGACTTGGTGTAGTTTTTCAATGCTGAAAAGTCTTTTTTAAATTTAAATTGAGTTACTTTTAAATTATTAAAGTAATCACCATCATCATATTTTTCCAATACCTTTTCAAGTTTGTAAAATTCATCTTGTTGAATAATTTTACTGCCAAGTTTTGATATATCTTGTGTAATCACCACCTCATCTTCATCTCTAATGTGTTTAGATAAATGATGTAGTAAGTTGTCTAATTCTTTGTGTTCATTGTAAACTGTTATTCCGTAACTAATTTTAAGACTCATTTGTTAATTTCTCCAAATTTTGTTCAAGTATTAACTTTTTACTTTGATTAGGTGGCATTCTTCTGTAATTATCGAGTAAATAAACTCTTCTCTTTTTACACTCTCGTAAGAAATATGTTCTGAAAACATCGTGTTTTTTTATAAATCTTTTTAGTGATTTGTAAACTAATTCAACATCTGCGTCGTCCATATTGTCTTGAAAGTTTCCAATCTCAGCTACTCCTCTATCCATTTGTGCACCACCAAGTAATCTAAATGCTTGGTCTAATGTTCTGGCATTTATAGGACCTCGTAATGTTGTTTCCAATTGTAAACCTACAAATAACTTAACATTTCTTTTTGTTGATTTTTTTCTATAAGTGTATTCTGGGTCTATACACAATACAGTTCTCTTTTCTGTTTTTGTTGAGTTCTTACTTCTATATAGAAATGAAACTATTTGTCCTGGTTGAACTTGTTGCCAAATAGTGTTCTTCATAATTCCTTAACGATTCCCATTTCTTTACAAGCGTCTAAGAATTCATATTGTCCGTATTCTTTTGTATTATCTAAATCCAAAGTGTGTTCGTGCCCCTGATATTTTTCGTCTTTTTGTTCTTCTGGTGATAACTTACGGACCTCTGCAAGTTTCCACACCCAATTATTCTTAATTCCATCTGGATATATCATACCCATCTTACCCATATTTAAAATAGATGGAAACCAATGTATTTTTCTATCATAATCATACATACTGATTTCTCTCATCAATTCTGTTGATGAATCTTGAACTTTCTTCAAACTATCAGAGTCATTTACATACAATGAATTACTTGTGAAACCACAATTAAAGCACATATAAGAACTAAAATCTTCTATTTCCATTTTGTCTTCAAAACATTGATTAGAATCAAAGCAATTTGGACAAGTTATTTTTACTTCTGCCATATTATCCCCTTTTTAGTTTTGGTAATTTTAATTTTACTGAACTGGACTTTTCTTCCAATTTAGGTAACTTCAATTCTACTCTCTGTGCAATTCCATCTAACATCGTATCAACAATGGATTCCAATTTATTTTGCATTTTTTGTTGAGTGAATAGTTCTCTATTGACAATCATCTGCTTTTTGCCTTTAAGTCTATACTTCTCATACTTATCAAATACATCTTTCATAATTCTACTAGATGAATTATAATTCACCGTAGACCAAGTTGCCTCTTCGTTTTGATATTCTTTTGGAAATGCACTTTTAGGAATCTTAGTCATTGTGTGTGGTAATTCTACAGTATAGTTCTTATTCAAAAAGTCTGCTTGACCTGTTGAAACTGGTGCTAATATCGGTTTACCACTAAATGATGCTTCTAATAGTGGTCTTCCAAATCCTTCTCCGTGAGTAAAAGATAAATGTGCTTTTACTTTTGGATGATTGTACATTTGATTCATTTCTTCGTCGGTTAAGTCTCCATGTAATAAATATATATTAGGTAGTGTATCGTGAGTAACATCTGACTTAATCATCTCTATTTTTTCAAAAAGTCTTTTCTTATCAACTACCGAAAATCCTGCACTACTCGTTTTTAAAATAAGTGCTGGTGCATTCTTTTGGTTTTTAAATGTTTCAAGAAATACTTTCAACATCATACCGACATCTTTTCTGTCTTCTCCGAGATTTCCACTCAACCAATGTCCTACGAATAAGAAACAAAACTTATCATTAATTTTTTCAAATTCATCTGAAATATCCTGTGAGAAGACTTTAACTTCCTTATAGATTTCTGGGTCTACACCCTCGAATAATACATCTAATGGTTTCACTACTTTAAGTTCTCCGATAGTTTGACCTGTCTTTACATCTTGTTTATCATATTTTGTATTTCCTAAGCCAAGTTTTGCAAATTCAGAAGTACATATAGTTAAATCCATACGATTAACACCCTCAAGCCAGTTTGCAGGTGGTGTACTGTGTTCTATACCTGCAGTGATTCCAATATTCTTTTTACCTAATGGTTGAAATTCATTCGGTATAACTATATGAATATGTAAGTCTGGTTGTCTTTCAAGATTTGCTTCTCTCATGATTCGTTTATTAATTTCTTGATGAATAGGATTATTATTTTCTAATGCATTTGGTGGTGTTGAACCCCAACGAACCGCCTGGATTCTAACATCATATTTATCTGATTCAATTAACGCTCTACAAATATCTCTTGAGTGGTTTCCGTATCCACTACGAGTTTGAACTGGCGCCGTTACTAATATCATTGGTTTCATTATTTGACCTCCATAAGTTCAAATCGTTTTCTTGGTGTCCATTTTTCAAGTGCAGTTTCCATATGGTCTATAAATAATCCACACATTGCTCTTGCACTCATCATCGCCTCATCTCCACAAACCCACTCGTGTCCTTTAAATCCACACTCATCCCTTTCGTCTTTACCCATATCATACCACTCTTGAATTTTTTCTGATACATCAATCCAATCTGCTCTATCATCAAAGATATATGGTGTTGGTGGTGAACCTGCTAATGTTCTTGTTCTTGGCCATACTGGCTTTACCCACTCTCCGTGAGTTAAGTCTTCGTTGTTTTCCCACGTTCTCCAATCGTGTAGTGAGTGAACCCAACTATAATCCTTGTAATCTAAATGTTTACCCTTGTATTCAAATCCACATTGGTCTTGTAAACCACCTGTAACATTAACAATAATTGGTGTTCCACACATCAATGACTCACAAGTACCTAATCCGAATCCCTCGTTGGATGCGATATTGATTGTGACATCTGCTATGTTGTACAAATAATTCAAATGTTGATTGGATAATTTGTTAGTAGAGAATATTATATTTAAATCTGGACACAACTCTTGAATAACTGCTGGCAAATCTGTTCCATTTCCGTCAACTGGCTGTGTATGTAGAACATATGCTACCTTGTCTCGTTTTTCTTTTGGTAACTTATCTGCAAATGTTTTAAATGCCAGAATAGTATCTGAAGTCATCTTTCTTCTGATGTTACGATTGTTATAAAATAAACAAAACTCTATATCTTTACCTTGAAACAATTCTGATTTCATTTTATTCATTTCCAATCTTTCTTTTTCATTTTTAACTGGATAAAAGAATTGTTCGTTGATTCCGTGTGGAACATAAGTTGAATCCCAATCTGTTCTTGGTTTGTTCTGACATACATTTTGTACAATATTGTGTGTTTGTTTTGAAATATTCATAATCAAATCACAACTTTCATAAAATGGTTCGTTCCATCTCGGATAAGGCAAATCGTCCCATATATTATAATAGAAAATAGGACATTGTTGTCTTACTTCGTGTTCCATATCATACAACCAACCCCAAAATCTTGGGTCTGTGTAGTGTAGGATTGCATCTGGTTTTTCTATTTTGATTAATTGTCTTAATAATTCTTGACTACCATAGCCGTCCACTGGATAAATTTTTAAACTTGCGTCTTGAATGCCAGTTTCTTCACGTATACTGGAATTCATATCGAAAACTTTACCGTTATCTGGATGTTTAATAGCCCCACCAATTTGAACCCAATCAAATCTATCAATGGTTCCCAATACGATTTCTTTTGACATTACACCAACACCACTTGACATTCTCAAATCATCTGACATTAGTAAAATCTTTTTCTTTGTTCTTAGTTTACTTTCCGTAACCTTTTTTAATTTTGGTAATTTAAATTCTGACATATAACCTCGTTGTGTTTGTTAATATTTTGAACCACTTTCTTCTAAATTTTCATAGTCTATAATTGTTTTTGCAAATTCTTCGTCGTGAACAAATAAATCTAAACTACGATTTACTAATTTTTGTAATGAAAAATCTTCTCTTATTGACTTCTCTCTAAATTTCTTATAGAGTTCGTCAATTAGTTTTACTGATGTTAATTTTTCTTCTTTATTTGTGCTCATATTGTCCTTGTATATATATATATATTTCAATAATAAATAGTTAGTTTAACTCAAAATAACGAATTTTTTATTTATTTTTTTGCAATATTCTAACGCTGATTTTGTTCCGTTGGTAATGACATCATCTTTGATAAATGCCACAACCTTGTCTGCATATT
>Ga0257114_1002829_pt1 | contig 11305 bp, 4 predicted proteins | sample SI112_10mmetaG_FD_190149 | JGI IMG/M metagenome (GOLD analysis project Ga0257114, IMG submission 190149) | Marine microbial communities from Saanich Inlet, British Columbia, Canada - SI112_10m | ecosystem: Environmental > Aquatic > Marine > Inlet | place: Canada: British Columbia | collected... | reverse complement strand
TTCTCGTAGAGTTTGTTAAAGCTTATTATGAGCATAATGAATCTATCATGGATAGAAATATTCCTAAGCTTCGTGATGTTGACACTACTCTTGCGTCCTTTCTTATCTTCTTTAAGAAGAAGTATCTACAATCATTACCACTTGACACTGTTGTTGATACACGATTCATTATAAAACATATTCAAGACTTATACAAGCGAAAAGGTTCTGAAGAAAGTTTACGGCTATTGTTCCGTATGTTCTTTGACGAAGAGATTGAAGTCTTTTATCCCTCGACTGCTATTCTAAAGCCTTCTGACTCTATATGGGGTGGGGCAATATACTTAGAGTTAAAGCCAGTGAACACTGTTGATGATTATCCTATTCAGCGTGGTGACAAACTACAGGGTGACGTTTCTGGCGCTTCTGCGTTTGTAGACAATATCATCTTTGTAAACTTCTCTGGTACGATATCTCCTATTGCATATCTATCAAACGTTTCTGGTACATTCATATCAGATGATGCGATTACAGTAACAAGAGCAGGTGTATCACATGCACATGGTAAGCTTGTATTAGGATCGATTAGTGAGAATATTATACAAAACACAAGTCGTTCTCCTGGTCAAGTATTAGGTGATAAAGTTAAACTTGTATCGACTGCAAGTGGATCAAGTGCAACAGGTACTATTAGTGAAGTATCAACAACGACTTCTGGCACGATTGATTTCATTAAAGAGGATGGCGGCTTCGGGTACGTCATTGAGCCTCCTGAAGATGTTAACGATGTATCAATATCGAACCAAGCTTTGATTGTAGCAGGTACTACAACTATCGACTCGATTAAACCAGGTCAACATATTGAGGTTGATGCTGGGTCATCATACACAGTAGACCCCATTACAGGTGCTGTTGGCGCCGGAACAGGAACGATCAGCGGAACAGGAAAAGTTGTAGCATACAATCATCCGCTTCTCTATGTTAGAACAAACAGACAAGACCCTACTCCTGTATCAACACCTCATACTAAGGCAGAGTTTCTTTCTTTCGTATCAGCACAGTTTGCTCTTATTGCGGCTGGTAATTCTACTGCAAATAAAAAGATGTTAGCCATACTTAATATCGATACAGAAGACACAGCCTATAGACTAGGTGATATATCTAATTCAGGTTATAACTTTATAACAAGTCGGTATATCGATGGAGACGACTCTACTATATTCGCTCGTTATGTAGCAGGTACTTTAACTAATACTGCACATATTAATTGGATTGAAGATAGATTATTGCCTGCTATCTATGCTCAAGGCTTTGGATATAAGTTTGACGCTTTGCCAGCGAGTGAATTTGTTGACATAACAATTGGTAGTAATACCTCAGTTAGGATTAGTACAATAGCTGGATATAATGCGACTGCTAATTTTGAAGTAGCTAATATCGATAACACAGAACAAGTAAGAGTGATTACTGATTTCATTGGTGACTTTGCTGATAAACCTCTTGCTGTTATTATCAATGCGACTGCTATGCAAAATCCAGGCATCTACGAGATTGAAACATTAGGTACTACAAACTTTACGAACTTTGGTGCGGCTGATAATAACATAGGCACAAGATTTACTGCATCTGGTCCTGCTACAGGTACGGGTACTGTGACTGACGTAGTTGCAACTAACTATGGTATGAGTGGTACATTGATTGTTGAAGACTTTAACGCAGAGACACTGAACACTCGAATTAAAGATGCCTTCAATTCTAAACAGATTAAGATTGGATCGATAGCAAGTATTAATGTGACAAATAGTGGTTCTGATTTTGTCAACGATGTGTTTAGTGAGATTGAATACCTTGACGTTGCTAGGTTCGATAAACGAGATACGATTCTTACATTCGCTAACCCAGACTTCTTAATCGAAGTTGGACAAATTGTAACACAAGTTGTTAGGATTGAAGACCCATCTTTTGAAACAGATGACCTTGTTGATTACACAGCAAAGGGTAGATTCTTAAAGAGAGATGGTAACGACTTCTACTTCCGTCAGCTATCGTTCTATGATTTTGATGAAGCGTTTAGTATATCTGTTAGTAACAACTCATACGTTCTTACAAATGTCAGACCTGACATGACTTCTTTACCTATGGGCAGAAATGCTGTGATAACAGGCGATGCTAGTTATCTAGAAGGACAGATTGAAAGAGTTGATGTGACTAATACTGGTTATAGATATCAAGACTATGAAAAAGTAATTATTCGAAACTCAAGTGGTCAAGACGTAGCGACTGCTATAGTTCGAACTCTTGGACCAGGAAAAACAGAAGGTAAATGGAGTTCTAGTACATCTTTCTTGAGTGACAGCACTAAATACTTACATGACAATGATTACTATCAAGAATATTCTTACGATATATCTACAGTAATTGATCCTGAAAAATATACTCAGTTAATTAAAGATACTGTTGGAGTAGCTGGCACGAAAGTCTTCAGTTCCCCTCTCATAAATAGTAACAGTAATTTAAATAGTACGCTTGATGTTGAATTTCAAATATGGGATCTAACTAGCGAAGACTACGTAACAGAAGGATCAGAAGAAGATATGATGACAGAAGGTGGCTCATCGGAGAATTTAATAACAGAGATTGTTGGACTAGACTTGGCAGCGAGTAACGTTGTAACATCATCGATAGGAACTTAAGGTAATATAATGGCAAAGATCATTACAGAAAATTTTAAAGTAGAGACAACGAAAGAAACGTTCTCAACTTTTGCTAGTGTAAATCCAACTATTGCGGCAAACTTCTTGGCAGGTTTGGAGACATATGTTACTGATACGAGTGGCGTAACTTTGGATGCACCTCAGAGAGAAGCTATTCAAGATATTGTTGAGGCTCAACTCGAAACTAATATGCCTGAATCTGCATACTACATTATGGGCTCTAGTGTCGATAAGCCTAATTCAATTGCAAACACTCAATTCGAAAAGCGAGAGTTTCAAAGAAGAGTTATATTTGGAAACAAAGTAGCTGAAGATAGTATTCGATATATGTTCTATAAAAATGATTGGACACTGAACACAGTCTATGACGATTTCGATGACACTCAAGATATGGCAACTCTTAATGGTGTCATTACTGTCTCGAATCTAGAAGGAGACTATGATGTATTTAAATGTATTGAAAACAATTATGGTAGTCCTTCTTTAGTATCTCCCTCATTCAGTGGCATTGACGAAAATACTTATGAGCAGATCATTCAAGCAGACAAGTATATTTGGAAATATCTATTCACAGTTAGATCAGCAGACAATATAGTATTTGGCACTAGTGATAGTTTACCTCTACCTTATCCAGCAAACGGAGATCAAAAAGTTATCTCGGCTGCAAAGGAAAATATATCTCAGATCATCATTGAGAGTACAGAGACTAATTTGTTTTCACAGTATGTATTTGGTCCCGGTGATCATATCAACACTGCAAGTAATATGATATTTGGATCAGCAGAACTGGTAGACGGATCTAGTACTGTAACAGAGATTGAATTATCAGCATATCAAAAGCCTTCTTTCGATTTATATGAAGCTAGAGATTCATACAAAGAAATGTATTTAATACGAACTGCGGGTAATGTTAAAACTGCATATGAAATATTGAGTAGTGAGACACCGGACGACCTACGAGTCAAACTTAAAATAAATGCGACTGACGGCGATGCAGATACCTGGAGAACCAATTCTTACCAGATTGTGCCTAAGATTAAAGTAACAAGAAGTACCTCTACTGGTACTCCATGTGTTGCTTATGGAGTAATTGATCAGTTCGGTACACTTAAGAGTGTGGCATTTATGAGTAGAGGTAGTGAGTATAAGTATGCGACAGCAGAACTGGCACTTCCATCTGCACTCGTACTCAATTATACTCCTGCTCAAGCCGCTGATCTTAGATGTGTTATCTCACCAAAGGGTGGACATGGATCTGATGTCATCAACGAATTAGCAATGAGTAGGCTTGCAGTTATAACAAACTTCTCTGGAGAAGATGTTACGATACCTAATTCTAATTCGTATAGTAAAGTAGGATTGATAAAGAATCCTAAATTCTCTGATGCAACTTTGCCTTCTCAGTTTGATAACAGAACAACAATTAGTATTTCTGGAGACCAAACAAGCACGGCAATCGCTGGACATTACGTTCAACAAGTGATAGCATTAGACTCCTCTAATCAGGAAACAATAACAGCAAGAATTCATGAGAGTGTTTATTCTGGAGTCAACACTACAATCTATCTCGTAGATTACTATGGAGACTTTCAGAATACATTTCAGAGTGGCATTATTTCAGTAAAACCTAACTTGACCACAACTACGTCAAGTACACTTACTATAAATAATGCTAGTACAGACGTTACGTATGGCAAATACTCTGCTTATAGTGGAGAAGTTTTACACTTTGTAGACTTTGACCCTATTCAGAGACAGGCGACACGTAAAGAAAAAATTAAATTTATTTTCGATTTCTAGGAAAAGAGTATAATACATGGGCATTAATACAGACTTAAACGTTGATCCGTACTATGACGATTTCAGTGAAGCTAAACAGTTTAACCGCATTCTGTTTAAGCCCGCAAAAGCCGTACAAGCACGTGAACTAACACAACTTCAAACCATTCTTCAGAAGCAGGTCGAACGATTCGGTTCGAATGTTTACAAAGAAGGTACTATCATTAGTGGTATTAACATTACCTCACGTCCAGATATATTCTATGTCAAACTAGATGACACTGTGGGCTTCACTAACCCAGCCCTATATAACCAAACTGACTCGGTTACTTACACTGTAACAGGTAAAACAAGTGGTCTTGTTGCTGAGATTATTCTAGGCGAAAATGGTTTCCAAACTCAAGATCCTGATCTTAAAACTTTTTATATTAGTTATATTGGATTTGATGATACTGTAGTTGTTGGCGCTAGTACTTCTGATGTGAAGCAGTTCGGTCAAGGTGAACAGTTAATCATTAAGGACTCGAATGGTAATACAGTTCAGTCTGTTACAGTTGCTACAGTTGTTGGTCACGCAGGAAGATCGTTTGGTGTTTCATGTGAAGAAGGTGTCGTTTACCAAAAAGGTCACTTCATCTTTGTTGATAACCAATTCATCATCGTATCAAAGTACTCTAATATTCCAGGAGAATCTTCTGTAGGATTTACTGTTGCAGAGAATTTGATTACCTCAAATCAAGACACAACTTTGCTAGACAACGCCGCTGGGTTTAATAATGAAAACGCACCAGGCGCTGATAGACTTCAGTTAGTGCCACAACTTGTCACTTACTCGACTGCTACAGAGCCAGAAGAGTTCTTTGCTCTTGTTCGTTACGTCGGCGGTGAAGCAGTGCGTATTCGTGATAGAACAGAATTTAATGTAGTAGGCGATGAACTTGCACGTAGAACATTCGATGAGTCTGGTAACTATGTGACTAAAGGACTTAAGGTCACGCTAGATCAAGAAGCAGGTAATGCATATGCTGTAGTTTCTCCAGGAAAGGCATACGTCTTCGGTCGAGAAGTTATCAATGTTTCACCTAGAAAACTACTAATCAATCCAACTACTCTTACTCAGAGTAAGCAAAATCAATATACTGGAGTTCAATACGGACAGTATGTTACGTTTGATGCTGCCGCCGGTGACATTTTAGATGACTTTGCCGTAGATGGCACAACAGTCAATTTAAAAGACGGGGCGAATCCTGCTAACATTATTGGCACATGCTCAATCTCTAATGTTGTTCCAGGAAAGATATTCATATACAATATTAAAAAAGATGATACTAAAGAGAATACTCCTATAGGCAAGATTGGATCTACTCCTATCACAAACAACGGAACGATATATGGAGTTAACTCTGGTGGCAAAATCTTTGACACGGGTAAAGGTAGTATCAATAGTATATCTAATATCTCGTTTACACGTAGAGTTAGAAGAGCAGTAACAGGTCTTTCTGGTGGAGTGATGACAATCGCTTCTACTGTTGATCATAAGCCTGTAGCAAACTCTTCTGTCATCGCCGTGTCTAGTGGTAGTAACCAAGTATGTACATGTGTTGCACAATACATCAACGATGATGACCTTCAAGTAACTATAACTGGTAGTAATCCAGATTTTATTTACTACGATGCTATTATACCTTCAACACAAGAAGACGGTCTTCAGGAATTAGATATTTACGTAAACACTAAGTACGACTTAACGGGATCTTTGGTCTTAGAGCCTGTCTTCGGTGTTCCTAATATGGCTTCACTTGGTGTTCCTAATGCAGTTCAACTATTAGAAGTTATGGATACTAGTAATTCTGATTTGGTTGATATTACTAGCAAATTTAAATTAGTGAACAATCAAAAAGACCATGTGTATGATCATTCATTCATCACAGCTAAAGCTGGTGAGGTAGTAACGCATGGCACAACTCTAAGAGTTAAAGTCAAAGTGTTGCGTAGACAGTCCACTTTAGGCAGTGGATATTTGACAGCTAATAGTTATAGCACCTTGCCTAACCGTAACATCGTAAGAAATTTTTTAGGCAAAGATTCTATTGAATATACTTTAATGAACTGCTTTGATTTCAGACCGTATAAACAAGCAACTGCTTCTTACTCTCTAGGCGTTAGTGGTGCTAGTACAGTTAATAGCTTATCAGAAGCAATCGATAAAGGAATATCTCCTTCAAACGAAGCAACTATTATTTCAGATCAGTCTTACTACATGTCTCGTATAGACAGTGTAATTTTTGACGAGTTTGGAGACTTGACTTTATATGAAGGCGATGAAGCAGAAAACCCAAGTGTGCCTAATATTCCTGGACTCTATCCACTAAGTAATATATTTATTCCTGGCAACATAACCAAAATCTCAGGTAATAATCCTATTACTGTGACAGACGTTTCTACAAAAAATTATACAATGAAAGAGATTGCTGGCATCGATGATAAAATTAATAGATTGACAGAAGCAGTGTCTCTTAGCTTACTAGAGAATTCAACAAAGGATATCTTTATTCCAGACTCAAGTGGTAATGATAGATTCAAAAATGGCATTTTAGTTGATAGCTTTAGAGATTTGCGTATAGCCTCTGTAGTAGATCCAGAATTTGGTGCCGCAATTGATAAGTCTAGGACAGTTGCTACTCCATCTATAACTCAGTTTCCAATCGACTTAAAAGTTGATTCAAGTCAGGGTGCAAACATATATCAGGATGTAGTAACTCTCGGAGATACTGGTACACGTAAAACTGTTATCAGCCAGCCATATGCTACTAATTTTAGAAACTGTGTATCTAATTACTATAACTATGCAGGCAAATCTTCAATTAGTCCTCCATTCGATGCGGGATATGATGTTGTTCAAAATCCAGCTATCAATTTGGAGATTGATATTGCTACCCCGTTATTAGATTTAGTTGACAATCTTCAAGAAGTTCTTCCTTTAACGACAGAAGATATAAGTTCCCTTAGTGGTCCAATTACAAGTATAAGTAATAATGGGAATGGAATACTGAATACTCAGACTACGACTGTTACATCTTCGACAGCAAGTCTAGTAGCAGGGGGCAGCGTAACTAATACAAGTAGTGTAGGAAACTTTGTAACAGATGTTACCATGTCTCCTTATATGCAATCAAGGGAAGTCAAAATTTTAGTAACAGGACTGAGACCTAATACTAAGCATTACTTCTTCTTAGATGGTACTAGCATAGACGCTCATATATATCCTGGACAAGTTAATGCTAATAATGCAGGATCTTTATCTCAGGTACCTGTTGTCGTTTCTGATTCAGAGTACAACGTTGAAAACGTTGAGGTAAGCGGAGCACTCGCTACTGCTGTACGTACTGATACAGAAGGCACTCTTGCGGCAGTCTTTGCAATTCCTGAAGCAAGATTCTTTGTAGGAGAAAGAGCAATTGAGATCACTGACGTTGATCAGTATTCTAGTATTGAAAGCGGAAAAACCTCATACAGTAAAGCAATATACAGAGCCTACAACTTCGAGGTTAGCAAGTCAGACTTAACCCAAACAACTCGTACACCAACATTCGATGTTGAGCGAAACATAACCACTAGATCGTTCACACGACAGTGGAGAACTGATCCTATTGCACAGACTTTTATTGTAAGACCAGCGCAAGCAGTCGGAGCAAATATGTCAATGATCAGTAGTGTTGATGTGTTCTTTAAATCTAAGTCAACCAGCGTAGGAGCAACCTTAGAGTTACGAGAAGTCGTAAACGGATATCCTTCACAAGCTGTATTGCCTTTTGGTACAAAGCACTTACGTTCTAATCAAATTAATACATCAGATGATGGCTCTTCGGCGACAACGTTCCGATTTAAAAATCCTGTCAAGCTTATGGTTAATAAAGAGTATTGTTTTGTAGTTATTCCTGATGCTAATTCTCCAGACTACTTGCTATTCACATCAAAGGTTGGCGGAGCTGACTTAGAAACTGGAGCATCGATCACTAACGATTGGGGCGATGGTGTTCTATTTACCTCTACGAACGATAGTGCTTGGAAATCTTATCAGGATGAAGACATCAAATTTATACTGAAGAGATACGAACATCAAGCCGATGATGGGTTTGTTGATTTAAGTCCTAATGATGTAGAGTTTTTCACTACAACTAATACGACCTTGAGTTTTAGAAATGATGAGTTGGCATACGTCAAGAAAAATTATTCTAGACCTGTAGCGGTCAGCGGTAGGACCGTTAACGTTGAAGGCGGAAGTTCTTTCTCGGTAGGGGACTACATTCTTATAGAGAATAATAACGATAAGTTTTTATCTGAAGTTGTAGAAGCAAATAGCGGCGCATCTATTCTAACCATACGCACACCTTATGATTCAGATGCGAGTACTTCTGCAACAGCTTCACTTACAGTAGCGGGAAGAGTATCTTACTTTAATAAGAGAAAAGGCGATAGAGTTTTTCTTAGAGCAAGTTCAGCTAGATTAACTAACTTCTTTGTTGCAAATGAGGTTCTTACTGGTTACAGAACTGGAGCAACGACTACTATATCGAGCGTAGACAATGAACCTATTTCATATTTTCAACCTCAGATTTATATCAATAATTCAGTTAGAACTTCTACTAGCTTAACTCTATATAAAGGCTCAACTATCGATAAGCCTATTCAAGCTAACGGAAACGTTTACAGTATGAATTCTTTGAGAGTTATTAATAGTACTTCTAACATTGTTAATGCATCAAACTCTTTCTCAAATGACTTTAAGATTAGAGTTGCAATGAGTAATGGTGGATACCAGTCTGCTACGCCTATCGTAGATCCAGATTTATCTATACTTAATGTATACAAATATAAAATATCTGATGCGAGTAATGCAACTTCAAGCTGGGTTACTAAAGAGGTCACTCTACAAGAACAGCTAGATGCAAATGGTCTTAAAGTATTATTAAGTGCATACAGACCAGCAGGTACTTTTGTAGATGTATATGCAAGATTTATTTATCCTCAAAACATCGAAACTCAAAGTGCATGGATTAAACTAGCAACTGATGATGGAGATATGTATTCAAACCCATCCAATACATTAGATTACAGGCAGTTCGAGTACAATCTATCTAATGAGACTAATGATTATAGTTCATTTCAGTTAAAGTTTGAATTGAGACATGCTACAACAGACGAGATAAACGTTCTTAACTTAGAAGATCCTGATAATCCTGGATCACCACTTACACCAGGAGAGAATCTTTTCCCACACGTATACGATTATAGGGCGATTGCATTGACATGATAACAGACAATAGTTACATAAGAAAAGATGTCGGAGTTGTGAACAACGATCTATCAGCATTTAGGTCAGCTAAGGCTAGGATTGAACAGACTAGAACAATTCAGTCTTTAGAGACTAGACTAAATAATCTAGAGTCAGTAGTACAATCACTACAAAAAACATGTAAAGAGATAACAAATGAGTAGAACACTAACAGAGATTACTAACCAAAATACTTTCGGTGTCTGGAAAACCAGGACGAATGATATCATCAATGTTCTCACTGATGTTGTCACGATAGGCGATAGTGAAACTAATACAGGTAATGTTGTGATTGCTGGTGATGTTACGGCTACTGGTAAGCTATTCATTGACACCTTACAAGAAACATCATCTAATGTTAGTAACATCATTACAGTCAATGCTAACTTAAACGTAGATGGTAATGTTATAGTTGCACAGCCTGTTTCTACTGTTGGTAAAATTGAATTTCAATCTGCTAACACTGCTACTTGGAAGATCGAAACTTCGGCTGATCATACAAATTTAGATATTAAAAAGGGTACGAAGTATCTTAGAATAGATACTGTTGCAGAAAAAATAACAGGTGCAAATCTAACTATCGATGTTGGCTTATTTCCGCCATCCGGCACTATCGCACTCAATACTACAGGTAATGCGGCAACAGCAACAGCTTGGGCAGGTTCTCGCACAGTAACTTTTGCTAATGGTGCTGTCACGGGTAACTTCTCTATTGATGGCTCGGCTGATGTTTCTAATGTTGTATTGGCTGTAGATGGCGATGAAGTCACTGTTCCAAATGCCAACGTCACAGGCTTAGACACTCTATTAAACGCTAAAGCCGATCTAACTGGTGCAGTCTTTGCTGGTGATGTTCAAATAACAGCAGACGAATATATATATTTTGGCAATCAGAATAATAATTTAAATGGATATGTCGCTGTTGGATATGGCGACTTTAACTCTGGCAGTAGAATATTTTCTGTAGAACTTAACGACGGATCATCAAATGATGTAGACTCTATGGTTATAGACTTAGACGGTAAGTCTTTGTATATTAGTAATCAACAGGACTCTAAGCTATCTATTAATGGTGTCACCGGCTCACTAGTAACAGAAGGCGACATCACAGCATTCGGTACTGTATCTGATCGAAACCGTAAAGAGAATATCGTTAAGATTGAGAATGCTCTAGACAAAGTATCACAAATCTCTGGATACACATTTAATTATATCGGTGATGATACTCCTATGACTGGTGTTATCGCACAAGAGTTAGAAGAAGTTTTACCTGAAGTTGTTTATGAAACAGCATCGGTGGATGGCACACAAAGCAAAGCAGTTCGTCATGGCAATATCGTAGGTCTGCTGATCGAATCTATTAAAGAATTAAAGGCAGAGATAGAAGAACTTAAGAAGGACAAATAGATGGCTATCACGTCCGCAGATCCAGACAACAATCCTGCTACACCCAGACCATCCATTAGTTTTGGTTCAGAAAGTGGCGGTGGCAGTCGAA
>Ga0257114_1002828_pt1 | contig 11307 bp, 16 predicted proteins | sample SI112_10mmetaG_FD_190149 | JGI IMG/M metagenome (GOLD analysis project Ga0257114, IMG submission 190149) | Marine microbial communities from Saanich Inlet, British Columbia, Canada - SI112_10m | ecosystem: Environmental > Aquatic > Marine > Inlet | place: Canada: British Columbia | collected... | reverse complement strand
GACAGCGACCAAAAAGCATAAGGGAGGCTAGAAATAAATGCCTATAACAACAATAATTATGATATATTTATGTTTTTCCATGATGTACCGGCAGCGAAATTTGCAATTCATTTTTCTTTTAAGAAACTTACAAACATTAAAAATTAGCAAGTATAGATCCGCGATATCAAAAAAAATAGAAAATCATGAAAAAAGATTTAAATGGTTTTTGTTTTGGCCGATTTTAGATATGTATGAATGGTATGAAAATTGGCAAGCAAATAGAAGTAGAAACACTAAATCTTAAGTTTTTAACAGAAACTTTAGAAATAGCAGAAGCGCATTTAAAAGACGGTACCGATGATTTGCATTTTCGTCTTTCTCATTTTCGCAAGCGTGTTACTGAAAAAGATAAAGATAAGTTTGATCAATATTTTTTTGGTGCTAAAATGACTGACATGCAAAATAGTCATGAAGGCTCATCTGATGTTGTCTTGCATCAAGAAACAGCATTATTGCCTAAGGTTTATAAAAAGAAAGATATGTGGTTAAAAAAGATATACAGGAAAATAGTTTCTTCAACACATCCAGATAAATTTACTAACTTTCCTGTTGCTAATTTAAAAGAGAAATATCTTAAAATATATCGAAAAACTGTTTCCGCATGGGATTTAGGAAAAGACGATTTAATTTTACTGTCAGCATATGAAACTGACATTCGAGTTGACAATCCTAAAGCTTTACCTATTTTAAAACAAGGTAACAAACAAAAGAGCATCCGATTACAAGAAATAAAAAAGTTATTAGCATACCAGTGGTATCATATTCCAGAAAAAGATAGGAGTAAAACGCTTGAAGTTTATCTTGAAAAGTTAGGATATGAATTCACACCAGAAGAAATAGAAAAAGTTGTTAATATTGCTAGAAAAAGAAAAGTAGGAAAGCGGCCAAAGAATTTAAGAAAGCTTAAAAATGTAAAATAAAAAATTACCCTTTATAATACTATTAAAGGAGTAAAAATGAATATATTTGTGCTTGATAAAGATCCTGTCAAGGCAGCTGAATATCATTGCAACAAGCATGTTGTAAAAATGATATTAGAGGCAGGTCAAATGTTATGTGCTGCACACTGGTTGCATCTTTTTAAAAATTATTATAAAGGTGAAATAACAGATTTTAAACGTGTTAAAGATTTAAAAGCCTGGTTAACCGATGATGCAAATACACACCCACTAGAAAGACCTTTATGGGGATTAACACATATGCGACATCCGTGCACAATTTGGACTAATGAATCATATGATAATTATGTATGGCATTGGCGACTAGGTGTAGCTTTATGTCATGAATATACAAAAAGGTATAAACGACAACACAAGGCAGAACCGCTTTTTGACTGGTTAGGTAAAAATAAACCTCGCTTCATGAAGAATAAAGGTTTAACACCTTTTGCAATATGCATGAAAGATGAGTATAAAATAGGCACAGATCCTGTTGCAAGTTATAGACAGTATTACATTAAAGATAAAGTTCGGTTCGCAAAATGGGAACCACATTCAATAACACCAAAATGGTTTAAGGAGATGTTAAATGCCTGAAGGTCCAGAAGTAAAAAGAAATACAGATTTTTTAAATCGTGAGTTAACAGGAGGTATGATTGAAAAAGTTGAAATACAGTCCGGCCGGTACAAAAAGCATGGACCTTTTAAAAATTTTGACGAAATGATAAATCGTACACTTATTATATCTGAAGTTTGTTGTAAAGGAAAATTTATATATTTTAAATTTCAAGATGGCACTTCTTTGTGGAGTACATTAGGGATGTCAGCAGCATGGCAAAAGAAAAAAACTAAACACTCCCGGTTTTACATTAAAACTAGTTATGGTAATGAAGTATATTTTAACGATATTCGTAACTTTGGAACGCTAAAATATGTAACAACAGAAAAAGAACTCATTGACAAGCTTAAAACATTAGGCCCGGACGTTTTAAGTTCATACGTTGACACAGAATTGTTTAAAACACGTTTGGATAAGAAACCTAAGTGGTCAATTGCAAAAGCTCTTATGAATCAATCTGTTGTTTCTGGCATAGGAAATTACTTAAAGGCCGAAATACTTTACGCAGCAAAAATATCACCTCATCGGTTATGCAAAGATTTGACAAAAGATGAAATAGAATTGATTGCTGAAAAATCATTTGAAATTACAAATGCTTCATATCAATCAGGTGGTGCTACAATAATGACTTATAGGGATGAAAATAATGAAAAAGGCTTGTATAGTAGAAGATTTATGGTGTATAATCATAAAACCGACCCAAAAGGTAATAAGGTAATAAAAGAAACAACAACCGATAAACGTACAACATACTGGGTCCCAGAGATCCAAAAATAGGAGATAAAATGAAATTAAATGATGAAGTAATTGCACACATTGCAAAACAATTACAATTAGCAATATTGACTGGTACAGATATTGTTGACAATCTTAGAATGATAAGATTACAAGAAGAAAGCGGCCAGCTTTATTTAGATGCAGAATATGCAGAAAATTGTAAAGACAATGAAAAAAGAATGTTAGAACATGCGCAAAACTTAACAAAACAAAAGGAAATGTAAGATGGGTGATTGCAAACTTAAAGAAATGTTTGACTTAAGAAAGTCTTTTATTCAGAGGATGCAAAAAGAAAGACCGGGATCTTATCCGATCCCTGTACCTTTAACAAATCTTTCAGACAAAAAGTCTCAACAAGTCTGTAGAGATTTAGCTCTCCGAGGCGTTGAAGAAATGTTTGAAGCGCTGCAGCATCTTAAAAATTGGAAACCTCATAAATTGACTGAGGATAAAGAGTTTAACAAAGAAGAATTTCTTGAAGAAATAGTCGATGCATTTAATTATTTTATGGCTTTATTGATTGTAGTTGATGTTGATCAAGAAAAGTTATTCGAAGCTTACCTCAAAAAAGACCAAAAAATTAGAAAACGATTAGACGAAGGATACTAATGAAACTTGAAGCCCTATTCCAAATGCAAAAAAACTTTCAAGACAAACATGTTAACCTAAATGGGAACATTGAAGAAAGAACACAAAAATTAGCGTTATGCGCGCATTCTGAATTAAGTTCAATGATGGAAGCTGTTAATTATAAAATGCATCACAAACATAGAGATATTACTATGAATGCTGCAAAAGACAAAGTAATGTATGAATCAGTTGATGTAGTTCGTTATATGATTGCGATTATGAATAATTGGTGTATAACACCAGAACAATTTGCATTAGCATACGATAAAAAAGATACGTATCTTAAAATGACAGCAGAGATAAATGAAAAGAAATGGAAACATCAACCTGTCGTTATTGTTGATTTAGATGATGTAGTTGTAGATTTTAGAGCTTGCTTCGCCAACTGGTTAGAAGAAATGTATGGTTTAAAAATAGATGTTGAATCGGAAGAATATTATTTTATCTCTGCATTATCTTCTATTGATGTTAATCCTGAAGCTGTTTTTGAAACATTTATGAATCAAGGTGGTTTTACACGGCCAGAGATTAATCAAGGCGCATATAGATATCTATGGGACTTAAAAAACCAAGGTTTTTGGATTCAATACCTAACAGCACGCCCAGGTGACAATCTTCGATGTGTTTATGACACTTACAACTGGATTGCCAACCACAACCTTCCGTATGATGGCATTGATTTTTCTTCAGAAAAGTTTAGGTGGTGCGCTCGCTCCAGATATTACAAACACATATCCTTTGCAATTGACGATTCTCCTAAACATGCCTTAGAATACGCAAAACATGGAATAGTCTGTCATGTGCCTACCAAATCATACAACAGGCAAACAGATGGCATTAAAAACATTAAAAGATATAATATCTTCTAATAAAAGAATTTCTAATTTTATATTTAGTATTATAAGGAAACTCGGCGAGGCATATTATAAATGAATATATCAAAAAAATTACTCAAATCTTTAATTGAAAACTATTTATTTGAAGATGAAAAAAACACCAATCTTAAAAATTCACAAAGTTATACGTCCGGCGCTGGGATGACAGGCGAAAATATTCTTACTAAAGATGTAAAATTTCAATGGGGCGCTTACAAAGGCAAACATGCAAATGAAAAGTACGTTATTCTTCAAGGCGAAACTGAATTAGGCGACATTCAGAAAAAAGGTGACCCTTTCACTTATAGGAAATTAAATGACGGCCGCTTAAAAGTAATTTCCGGACCGGCAAAATTTGATGGCTCAATGGGAAAGATAGCAGGAAAGAAAAAATCATCACAAAGTAGCAGTAATAAAAGTTCACCAGCGCCAGCAATTAATCAAACAAGTATTGAAGACTTTCTGACATTTAAAGACATAGCAACACTTCAAAAATTAATTAAAACTCGTGATAGCGTTGTTAATATGCTTAAAAATTTTAAAGGTACAATTCAACTAAAAAATGAAAAGTCTGGGCAAAAAGAAACGGTTACATTTAGTAAAGACGACCTAGGGGTAGTCAAAAACGCGCCACCTAGACTATTAGTATCAGAATGGTATAAATCCCTAGAAGGATCTAATATTAAAAAATATAATGATACACTCGAAGAGATTATGAAAATTACATATGAAATGCACATAGAAATGCTCAATAATCTAAGCGATTATTTAGACATGGGACAAGATGCTAATTTATTTGCAACAAGTAGTAACACGAAAAAATATATTAATTTAGCTAACGATTATGTTAAAAAATATTACAGTTTGATTTACAAAATATGTAATGATATACCTGTTAATATCAATCCTTACTGGAAGTATGCAATAGAAAAAAACAAGTCTAGTGCAAACCTACTCAAAAAAGGAATGTTTTCTGCGCTTATTAACACAGTACTTAAGCTTCTTAATGCCATTTCAAAAGAAACAGATAAAACAAAAAGAACAAAAATGATAAATAACTTATTGCCGTATCTGAACGATAGCAAAATCAGTTAAAATATTTATTTAATAAAAAATGTAAGTTAGCTAGTAATAAGTTATAATAAAACAAAAGGAGTGGCCAACTATATGTTTTTTTTATTGTTTTTAAATTTAACCTTTGTTAAAGATAACATCAACCCAAAAGAAATAATTAATTTTGATGATGCATGGTTATCATTTATTGAAGTTAAAGATACTATATCACCATGTGAAAAAGACTTAGCCATAGAAACAAATTATAACAGTTGTCTAGAAGAATTAAACAACATAATTAAATCAACGAGGTAAGGGGGATAAATGATATTATTGATTTTGTCAATGTTGACATACGCTGAAGAGCCTACTGTCATCTATAAAAAAGAAACAAACATAGATTTTGAAGCTGTTGATATTGAAGGTCAGCTTAAAAAGCCACAAAATACTTTGATCGTCGAAAAAAATCGTGCTCTATTCAATCCGTTAGTTCAAATTAGAACAACGTGGAATGTAGAAATGATCAGGTCTATTGACGACATTCAATAAATTTAAAATTAAAATTAATTTTAAAAGAGCTTGTAAAAGCTCTTTTTTTTTATTAAAATAAAAATAAAAAGGAGAAAATATGCCACAAAACAAAAATCTTAAACCTGTTAGTCTTCCAATGGAGCTTAAGTTTGGTCAAGAACCAAAAACAGAATTTTATAATAATTTAAAACATCTTAAAGTAGAATTAATTGATTCCCCAACACGTTCGCAAGCCTTAAACGTTGCATGGCAATATGTTAAAGCTACCTGGGCTGATCATCATGATGAAACGAATCCGTCAACTGCGTCTTTACAAGAACTATCAGCAAATCTTGAAGATGTCATGAATTTCCGTGCGCTTCCAACACCAATGGAATGTTTAGGTTTTACATTTAAGCTGTCCGGTCTTTCATTTCAAGAAGTAACTCATATCATACGTCATCGTGCAGGTTCATTTGCTGCACAATGCACTGGTGACCGCGATCTTCGCGATGATGCTGCAGTAATCCCTGAAGCTGTTGAAAATTCACCTGAGTTTTTGCAACGTTATCGAAATTTAGTAAGAGAATCAAAGCAATTATACGCAGATATGTGTGACTCAAAAGATGTTTCAATGATGGATGCGCGAATGATTCTCCCAAAATGCATGACATCGTTCTACTTAATGCGTCTTAGTCTTAAAGACCTTTTAGGTTTTGTTGCTCAACGACAAGATATGCAAATTCAACCTGCTGCAGATAATATTTTGGCTGCCTATATGGCACGTGAATTATTAAAAGTTTTACCTGAAGCATCAACAAGAATTAATTTTAATAAGCCTGACATTCATTACATTAAAACATTCCGTGTACCAGATGGTAAAGGTGGTGAAACATCCCGTGGAACAAATCTTTATTGGCCTGAACCTAAGAACGATAAGTTTGAGTATCATCCCAATGATACAATTTATCAATCACGCCGAGAAGATATTAATGGTACAAATAACCCAGGTACAAAAACAATATTCACGCAGCTGTGGGAAGAAACATTAAATGAAATAGAAGGCATTCAATCATCTTACGCGCAATTTATGGGCAGGGTTTAATTTTTTTTAGATTTTAACTGTCTAATTTCATAATTAATAACGTTCAAAGGAATTTGATTAATTTAGATTTTAATGGAGATAATAAATTATGAAATTAGACAGATACAGACTGAGATATCTTATAGAATCGCTTGTTAATGAAGATGATTCTGGCCAATCAAAATTTAAAAGTGGTCAAGGAGCAAAAGTAACTTTCGAAGAAATAAAGACAAACCCGGAATCTGACAATATGAAAGCACATAAGTTTCAAGATTCTAAAGCAGCAAGAAAGAAATATAATATCCCGGGATCTGGCGATTATTTTGTATATCGTGCTCCTGGTAAAGAAAGTATGAATATAGGAAATGTAAGATATTCAAAAGGAGATCCGTATACTTACAAAGCAGAAGCAAACGGTTATTATCGAGTCATGAGTGGCCCATCTCATAAAGAAAAAGGAACACGCCCGATAGGTGCAAAGTTTAAACCATCTAGTCCTCCTAAAGACAAAATTGAATCAAAAGTATCAATTGATTTTGGAGAAGTTTTCAAGTCAGACGTTTCAAACATAACAGGCAAAAAAGCAAGTGAATTAATTAGTGAATTAAAGGCAGATTTACTCACAGTTTTGGATGCTATAGCCTCTAAAGACAAAAGCACTGCAGAAGAAAGATTAAATACAATGCAAAGCATGATTAACATGTCGCTTGATAATAAAACTGGACGTCAAATGGCAGCACAAGGGTATGGAGCTCTTTTTCAGCCAGGAATTCAGTCTAAAGAAACAATCTTAGCAAACTTAGATGATCTTAAAATGTGCTTAGAAATGATTGATATGGAATATGATTCAGCAGGAATGATTCAACAATACATACCTAATGTAGATAAAAATGATATTCCAGATGCTCAACCAGGTCAAGCAGAAAAAGATGCACCTGGTGGCGAAGTAAAAGAGTATTTTTATGAATCTCAATCCAAAACGATGATGCGAGTTACAAAAGAAGGCAATAAAATTGTTAAGATTGAACAGTTTATAAACACAAAAAACGCTTATGAAAAGATATCGGATGCTGTTACTGACTTAGGAGATTTTTATGCTAACAACATTGTCAAAGGAGGCTTCAAAAAAGTTACAAAACCAGAAGAGATAGGCGAGTATAAGTCTCAAGCAGATAAAGTCTTAGCTGAATCTAGAGGTACACTTTATAGAAGACGATATCGTCGATACTAAAGACAATAAAAGATTAATTTTTAAAGCGGTATTAGCCGCTTTTTTTATGTAAAAAAAAAGTTAGTGGTTTATAATAAAAATAAAAAAGGAGCAAAATATGAATAAATGTTATATAGCAAGCGGTTGGTTTTCACCTGAGTGGTTAGAAGAATTAGAAAGTATTAAGTCTGTTTTAGACGAACAAGGTTTAAATTACTTTTCTCCTAAAGATGAAAATCTTTGTGAACCAGATTCTGATGTAGGTTTTCAAGATCAAGTTTTTAATGGTAATATTAAAGGTATGGAAGAGTGTGACTGGATGATTTGTAACACTCGTAACAAAGATATGGGTAGTATTTTTGAAGCCGGTTATTTTCATAAGTTAGGCAAACCAATTGTTTATTTCTGTGCCGGTCTTCCAGCTGGCGCGCAGTTTAATTTAATGCTAGCTGCTTCCGGTAAATCAGTTTGTACGTCGCTTAAGCATCTTGAATCGTATCTTCGTGACTGTAAAGGAAGTAATGCAGTATTGGAATCTCGTTATGAAGGAGCAATTGAATAATGAATGTATTTATTACTGGAGAGCAAGGATTAATTGCTCAAAACATCATTAAAGAAGCAAAAGAAAACTTTGGTGATGTTAAAATAATAAGTGGCGCAGTTGATTACCTTAACATGCATCAGCAAGGTGAACCTTGTATTTATCAAAACTCAATTGAGCAATGGAGATTTTTCTTTGAATTAAATAAGATTGATGTTATTATTCACAACGCAGCTGTTGTTAATACCGAAGTTGTCGGAATGAATCTTGAACGTGCAACTCGTACAAATGACGAAGGTACATATAAAATCTGCATGGCAGCTCAAAAACTTAACATACCTGTTTGTTATATGGGAACAACGGTAATTTACGATGCATTCAAGTATCAGCGAGAAAAAATAACAGAAAAGTCTAATTACGGCCCTCATACACTTTATGGTTGCCAAAAACTTGCTGCTGAGTATATTGTTAAATCACATGCTCCAAAATGGATGATTATTCGTCCACTTTTTGCATATGGCGGAAAAGGTGACATGAATTCGCTTATTGCAAAATCAATTTACGGTTGTCTTAACAATAAACAAGTTGACATGCGATTAGATCCTTTAAAATATAAAGATTATATGTACGTTTCTGACTATGCCAATGCTGTTTTAACAGCAATTACGCAGTATCTTTGGAATGATGAGTGGAACATTTCAGCAGAAACCCCTCACATTACTCAAGACATTATAAAAATAATTGAAGATGTTTGTAATCTTGACATGTCAAACACAATCAATTGGAAACCTAATTCTGATTATACCGGTAATCATCGGCTGGATTCCAGTAAGTTTAGAAAAGCCTCTGGGTGGTCGCCTAAGATAACATTAAGGGCAGGAATTAAAATGTCTTATAAGACAATCCTGGAATCAACAGATTATAATCCTTTGATTCACCTTGAAGAAGCAGAAAAGAAAAACATTGATGTAGGAGAATTTTTTAATGAATCAAGAATTGCAAAACAGTCTGTTTGAAACTTATCCAAAAATCTTTGCCCGTCGAAACATGTCAAATAAACATACATCCATGTGTTACGGAATTCAATGCCCAGACAGGTGGTATACTTTAATTGATACACTTTGCGGAAGAATTCAATCTTATACTGGCCAGCAAGAAATAATCTGTGAAGCAAATCAAGTTAAAACAAAATTTGGTGGATTAAGATTCTACGTAACATACGCAGATGCTTACATTAAAGGTCTGATATCTATGGCAGAAATGATGTCACTAAAAATAAAGGAGTAAAAATGTCACATTCTCAATACAAATGTCAAGTTCAAGGAAAAGAAAGCTACATTGATAATCTTTTTGTTATCTTTTCTCAATCGTACCTAATGAATCAAGTTAAAGAGTATCATAAAGAAAAAGGTCACAGTAATAAAAATAGAGTTAAACTTTTAGAGCTGGGATGTTATAACGGCCGAGTAATGCAGTTTATGACACAGCAAATGATATTTGTAAATTATACAGGTATCGACGTTACACAAAAATATCTTGCTCATTCACCTGTTGCAAGAAGAAAAGATGTTACACTACTTTGCGAAGACGTTACCCAAGGATTATCTGTTGCTGACGGATCGCAAGATATGATTATCTCATCAGAAGTACTAGAGCACATTAACCCAGAGGAACTTCCGGGTGTGATTCAAACTCTTTATGATAAAATAAAAATAGGAGGAAGAATATGTGTCGCTTTTCCTATGAATACACGTGACAAAATGTATCATGATTTGTCTAAGGAGAAAGGCCTAGGTCATGTTAATTTTCCTGTCTATGAAGATTTTATAAAGTTATGTGAAAATACAGGCTTTACATTTCATCATTATGATAGCGGTTTTAGCTTAAAATCAAGTTATCGTGTTCCAAGTTATAAAGATCCGCTCTATAAAAAGCTTCGAAACCGCTTAGGCGGTCCTGCTGCCCGGGCTGTATGGATGACAATTGATGACAATCACACAGGCGGTGGTTACTTTACTTTCGACAAATTGTAAAAATTAAATTATAATCATTCGTTATTCTGGTAATAATTATTATGGAAAATGTTTTTGAGGCAACTATAATGAAAATAACAGAGTCAAGAATAAGAAGACTAATTAGACAAGTGCTATTAGAAAAACTAACTCTTCCTCACCCAGATGAAATACAACGATACGCTTATAAGCAGCTGATGCAGGGGAAAAGTATTAAAGACATCTTTCCTAATCATGATAGAGAAAGTTTAAATAATAAAATTAAATTATTGTATAATTACATAAAAGAAAAAGAACTTCCAATGCCAAAGATTATAGGTGGTCCTGATGAATTTGGTTATATTGATCAATATGCAAGAGCAGAATCTGAGAATATAAGTCACAGTGAATATATTGCTGTTATGGATGGATTCTTACAAGATGTTAGGGAATATGATTTCGCAGAAGCTCAGCTTATAAGCCTTTATAGCGAATTCCAGCGGGATAACTACATTTATAAATTCTTTAGTGAAAAAAGTCAGTCTAATGAAATAGCAAAATCTGTCAAAACTGAGTTTGAGAATTTATCTCCTAAAAAACAAGCCGACAAAATTGACATAGGGATCCTGTCACATGTTTATTTTCTTATCAAAGACATGAAAAATAGAAACAGTTTATTGCGCAAATCTATTGGTAAAGAGTATAAAAATTACAAGGTTAATCCAACTGCAGACTATCACACAGTACTAACAAAGTACTTGGAGGGTTACTATTACAAAAGATATCGAGATGTTGTTAGAGATATCTCTTCTTTAAATGATTACATAGAAAGTATTGCTTGTTTTGGAATATATAAATTTGTAACTAGCTGGGAGTCAAAAGAAAAGTATGGAATACAATCCTTGAAACTGAGAACTGGAGAGCTAAGCAGTAAAGTAGAAGAAAAAGCAACATCAAAAAGAATCGGTAGTCAACGTAAAGTCATGACACAATTAAAAGATATAGCGACAGAACAAATAAAAGGAGACGTAGGTAAT
>Ga0257114_1002825_pt1 | contig 11310 bp, 7 predicted proteins | sample SI112_10mmetaG_FD_190149 | JGI IMG/M metagenome (GOLD analysis project Ga0257114, IMG submission 190149) | Marine microbial communities from Saanich Inlet, British Columbia, Canada - SI112_10m | ecosystem: Environmental > Aquatic > Marine > Inlet | place: Canada: British Columbia | collected... | reverse complement strand
CCTCTACAAGTTCACTACCGCATGGTCACGAGACCAAGAAGAAAAAATCTACGTTCAACACCGTCTAAAGGAACATGGTGCAGAGGTTTGGGAGTGGTTTGAGCGAGGTGCATATTTCTACATCTGTGGAGATAAGAAATACATGGCAAAAGATGTCCACCGGGCACTCATTGAAATTGCAATTGAACATGGCGGCATGTCGGAAGCAGACGCTACACACTTTATCGAGAAAACCATGATGAAAGAACAGAAGCGATATCTTCGTGACGTCTATTGATTCAATTCATCGGCAAAGGAACGCTTACGACAGGTATGCCCGCACCATTGGCGATCTCTTCCATACGCTTTGTCCAAACGGAGTCCGGCCCTGGAAAGGCCAACATGTGCGTGGAATGGCGAATCATACGTTGGCCAAGGTCAGCAACGGCCTCAGGCCGCCCCGTATCTTCAGCTTTTGACGGGCGAGGTGCATCCCATGCTTCGGTGAATATTGCGAGAGGAATATTGTTGTTATCTGCCCATCGCTCCGCCAAATAATCCACCCCGCTTGCCCCTCCTAGGATGACGACATCGGGATATCCGTTGTAACGAACCCAAGTGTCTAATTCGTCTTCAAGAAATCCATAGTCGTAGAATTTTGAATTGCCACAAATCACCAAATTGATGACCTTTCCATCGTTGTTCAAATCCTTTCCGGCAAGTTGTTGGAGCACTTCGCTCCCGGTCATCGTCGTTCTGCTCATAAATTTAGATGGGGGTAAGAGGATATGAATGTTCGTACATAATTTGACGAAATATACGAAATCCGATTGAAATTTACCGGATAATATGCATAAAACCCTCAACATTTCTGTGAAGTGTCCGATATGAAAATGAAAAAGAAGGTAATCCGCATAATGAGAAAACACTCGTTATCATCTCCTTCCAGCCCGTTTGACCGCTTTGCTCATAGGTTACTTCGGCCGCCACGCCAACATGGGATTCAAACGCGTCTTGATTGCGAATCGCGGAGAAATTGCTCTGCGTATCCTCCGAACCCTCCGTGATATGGGTATTGAAGCAGCCATCATCCATGGCAGGGAAGACCGCTTATCTCTGCCTGTGCGTATGGCAGACATCGCCTATCCAAACTACAGAACCAACCCTTTGGATTCCTACTTGGACATTGAATCTGTTATTCAAGCAGCCAAAGAACTGGAATGTGATGCAGTCCACCCTGGATATGGGTTTCTTGCCGAAAATGCAAACTTTGTGGCTCGACTAGAAGAAGAAGGTATTACCTTCATTGGTCCATCATCGGATGTTATCACTCTTCTTGGAGATAAAATACAAGCAAGAGCGGCGATGGAAGAAGCAGGTTTGCCAACCGCAAAAGGCTCGTCTGAACCGATTGCAAGTGCGGACGTTGCTCGGGAACTCGCAGATGATATTGGTTATCCCGTAATCATCAAAGCTGCAGCAGGAGGCGGAGGAATTGGAATGCAAATTGTTGAACAAGCCGATGAATTTGAAGGAGCCTTGAAATTGTGCCAGTCGAGAGCCCGTTCTGCGTTTGGAGACGATCGGGTCTTTGTTGAAAAATACATCCTTGGCGCTCAGCACGTCGAATTTCAAGTCTTGGCAGACGGCAAAAAGGCCATACATTTTGGAGAGCGTTTTTGCTCTATTCAACGCCGCCATCAGAAATTGGTCGAAGAAGGGCCATGGCTTGATGATGAGAAACGTACTGAAATCGGAGAATTGGTTTGTCGCGGTGCAGAAGCAGTTGGCTACAAGGGTCTTGCAACGTTTGAGTTCCTACGAGATGCCAATGGAGACTTCTATTTCCTTGAAGTCAATCCACGTGTCCAAGTTGAACACACTGTTACCGAGCTGCTAACAGGCTACAACCTCGTGGAACTTGGCGTTCGGGTCGCTCAAGGGGAGGACCTACCACTTTCTCAAGAGGATATTACATGGAGAGGGCATGCGATTCAATGCCGTCTGAACGCTGAAGACCCTCGTGAGTTCATCCCAAGTCCTGGGCGCCTGTGGGAATGTCATTTCCCAAGCGGCTTCGGTATTCGCTGCGACACCCATGCCCATGCAGGATACGAAATGCCTGGTTGCTTTGATTCCCTGCTTGCCAAACTTTTGGTTTGGGGGCATGACCGAGACGATGCGGTTCGTCGTATGCGAACAGCGCTTGATGAAACCGTCATCACTGGAGTTGAACATTTGATTCCGTTGCACCGTAGGATTATGGATGAACCAGACTTCATTAGCGGAAACATTACCATTCAGTACATTGACATGCATCAAGAATTACTTGGTTGAAATACCTGCGGTAAAACCAAAAATCTCCCCCGCTTGGATGGGCCATGAGCGTCCTTGTTGTTGGTAGTCTTGCATACGATTCAGTTGAATCTCCAGAAGGTTCGATACAAGACGCCCTCGGTGGGTCTGCGACGTATGCAGGCCTTGCTTGTCAATTTCATTTGGACCGTCTCAACCGTTCATCAGCATCCCTTGTTGGTGTCGTTGGTGATGATTTTAGAGAAGAGGACCGGGCTACACTCAGCGATGCAGGTTTGAATCTCACGGGCATTCAAGTAGCATCTGGGAAGACATTCAGGTGGGAAGGAAGTTATCATGGTTCCATGGCTGAGGCAGTGACAAAGGCCACTTATCTCAATGTTTTTGAGCACTTTAAGCCCGAAGTTCCAGCACTACTTTCTACCCCTTCAATCGTATTTTGTGCAAATCTCCATCCCGGTATTCAGGCTTCCGTAATGGACCAAACATCCCCTGGGAGACTAACTATGTTGGATTCGATGAACCTGTGGATTGAGATTGCTAAGCAGGATCTGTTGAACGTTATGCACCGTTCAGATGTGGTTATCATCAATGATGGAGAAGCAAGGATGCTAGCAGGCGATGACAATATCGTTCGAGCAATGACTCAGCTAGCCGACCAAACTTCAACAGCGACTTTGGTGGTCAAGCGAGGCGAACACGGTGTCATTGCTCTCCACAACGGCCAGTGGATTGCACTCCCCGCATATCCCACGGCTGACCTCACTGACCCAACCGGATGCGGTGATAGTTTTGCAGGTTCACTCGCAGCCCATTTCTCACTCAGCGAAGGACCAGTCACATTGGATGAACTCAAACAAGGACTTGCCATTGCAACAGTGACCGCAAGTTTCACACTGATGAGTTTCGGAACAGAGGCTCTTTGCAAGTTGACATCAGACCGGTTTGAGCAAAGACTGGCAGATTATACCAGCATGATTCAATTTTCTTGAACTCATTCATCCAACTGTCGGACTTTTCGGTCCTCTTCATGCACGGAGGCTTGAAGGTCTGCGAACGAAACATCATCTAAGTTGGTAGGCTGACGTTCAGAATCCATTTCTCCAACGGTTGCAAGCATGGTCTCTACTTTCTCTTGTAACCGTTCCATCTCATCGTGACCAAATACCCCACCGTTTTCACTCGAAAGGCTCCGTAATACTTCGCCAGTTTGGTCTTCTTGAGCTTGCTGTGCCTGTTCTCTAAGAGCCGATGAGGTGTTGCTTGTTCCATAAGGGGAGGGCCTTGAAGGTCCCTTTGTTCCGTAAAGGATTTCACTTGCAACCTTGCGTAGTTGTCCTAAGAAACCTCTGGGGCCTTCTACGGTCCTGGAGCGTGGTTGCGGGCGATGGCGGGGGCGGAATGAGGATTGCTCTAGGTCTCGAGCTTTTCGCGGTTGTAGGAGTGGCTTTTCCCGTTCAAGGGTAATGTTTTTCCGAGGACTAGAGTGGACCACATCTTCACGTTCAACCGGAGTTGAGTCAATGCTTGGAATAAGTTCTGCATCCAGGAGTATTGGTTCTTCATCCTCTTCAATGACGTCTTGATTTCGCTGTGGTATATGCACCTCGTCTGCTCCAAAAAATGAAGGCAAGAAGGGTGGATTTGGCCGCTCGCCCGGGGAGGATTCAACAGAATCTTGATGCATTGGTGGGCGGTATTGAGGCTCCAGAACAGGAAGTTGTATTGGAGCGGGGCGATGGTCCGCAGGATAACTGGCTCGTTCTGCTGCGGCTTGTTCAGAATGCCAGGTTGACATAAAACTGGGAAGTGTGGTGGGCTGCAACGGCTCGGGCGAATGCGTAGGCATCCATTCGGGCTCTTCCTCGTGGTGATAAGATGCGGGCTGCACATTCTCTTCTTCACCAAGCGATGAGAGAAACATATCAATAGGGACTGGCGCATTGATCACGACGGGAAGTTCAGGGGCTGGAAGCATTCCTTCTCCCTCTTGATACGAGCGATTTACAGTAATCCAAGCCAAACGAGCAAAGGCCAAACTCTTGCCTTTGAGAAGTTTGTTTACAATGAAGGTGAGGTGCTTAAGGGTATGCTCGTTGCCAAAAAGAACGTGTGTGTCGTTTGATGCAGTTTGGATGGTTACCGTTGGTTGCCTGGTAAAAAATCGTGCGAAAATTGCCGCTCCGCCGGCTATCATAAACGACCATCGGTAGATGGGCGGCACCATGAGTCTCCATCCAATCCAGATGGAGACGAATCCTATCATCAGTAACCAATTCGGTACAAGATTAGACGAATGGTGTTGGACGCTATCAATTGCTCCTACACGAACATTGATTGCAGAACTTCGTCGGCCTTGAATGGTCAGCATGCGCTCATCCAAACTGATATCGACTCGTTCCGATGGTTCCGCCAAACGTAGCGAAGTGAACATCTCAGTATCACTATCACTCGTTGGTACAGAATCCTGCCCAATTTCGTGCATCCCAATTCCACGAGCATCGGGACGCGGTTATCAATCCACCGCAGAACGCAAGGAAAGCAAAGGCAAATAGTTCACTGGAAGTTCTTCGCCGAGTTGGTGTTCAGTTTTGTTTTTCAAGCGTGGCTGAGCCCATGATTCTTGGTTTTGAATCCAGTTGAGCAATTAAGACCTGTGGAGGGTTTGTTTTGCGAATAAACAGAGGGCTCTCCCATGTCACTTCCATGCTCGAACCTTCTGTGGCAGTTACGCGACCAACAACAAATTGCAAGTCAACACTGGCGTGGATTACATCGCCTACGGCAAGAGCGCGCTTTTGGAAGGGGGACACCGACAACTCAACAGCGGAGTTTACGTGTTGTTCTACCGCTAATGGAACTGAAGTGTTGGTTCGCTTATCTTCTACTGCTGGATGAACAATAATCGTACCTCCAGTAAGGTGTTCCTCCTTTGCATTTCGAAGTGCTAATCCAACTCGGTCTCCGGCAGTGGCGCTGGGGACATCATCGTCCATTACTTGGAGGGATTTTGCACTGCCTCCTCCGTTAGCAGGGAGGAGAATCAGTTCGTCGTGAACGCTAACCGTCCCTGACTGAACATAGCCGATGGCAACCAATCCAATTCCCTTGACATTGAAGTGCTGGTCCACAGGGATGACGAGTGGGGCTTCAGCATTTGCAAGCAAATCTGGGATGCGCTGGTCCATCAGAGTGTAAAGACACTCCCGAAGATGTGGGCCGTCATTCTTTTCAAAGGTCCAGTCTGCTAAACCAGCCTGCTTGAAGAGCATAGCGACCTGATCTTGGTCAATCCAAGAACCCTCTCAGGGTTCAGAACCGCCACTCCATTCTTTATTCCCGAACTTGCGAAAGCGACGAGCACTTCTCCGAGGGTAGCATTGACTTCTGTGACCTCAATGATTCCAACCTGGGCCGTAGAGAGAGCGTTGAGGAAGGGAGGCAGCCGTTCTGGGTATTTGGCAGGGCGAATCAACGAGAGGATGCGTGCTCCATCGCCGTCCATCTCCTTGTGGACATAGGTATGGACGTCCCTTTGGTCTGCGGCTTTTGCAATGCTCTTAGCCAGTTCATCCGATCCAATCATAGCGATGTTGAGTACGACCATATGATGCCCACCGGAGACCTGTTCATGAAGGTGGGGGTGATTTCAAGACGACCGTTTAGCCTTTTGAGCCAACATATGTTCACGAATGGCCTTTGCTTTGTCCCATTCGCTCTTTTCTTCATCTGTTCCCGGTGTGTATTGCGGAATCGGGATTGGCCGCATCATCGAATCAATCGCTACAAAGAAAAAGTAACCCTCGCAAATAATCTTCTTATCCCAAGTGGCCTTGCTCATCGTATAAGCCGTTACTTTGGTACACGCCGTATGGCTGCTGGTGAAGACGACTTCTCCAGTCACTTCCAAAAGGTCACCTTGGCGTGCAGGGGCGATAAAGGTCAACGTGTCGATCGAAATGGTGACAAACTCACGGTGTGCAAATTTGGCACAAGCGATACCTCCTGCTTTATCCATGAGGGAAAGAAGCCGACCGCCAAAGAGGGTGTTGTAGGCATTGGTGTCTTGGGGAAACACTTCTTCAATGAGAGTGACGGGTTCAGTTGAGTAAGGGTCCATGTTTCTCCCAAGTCGTTCTCCCTCATAACTCATGTTAAACAATAGGATGTGAAATCATTCTTTATTAAAAGGCGATGACAGGAGAGCGACGAAGTTTTATGGGGATGAATCCTCCGAGGAGCGTAGGTGACACCATGCCGAATGAAACACCCCGTAGAAGTACACCATTTTTCCTCGTATTTTTGATGCTCCTTGCTCCTTTTGCTGGTGCAAGTGTTACCACCTTTGCAGATGGCTCTTCAGAAGTTGATATTGAAATTCGCGATGGTGCGCCAATGACAAACATTGTTGATGGAGCGATTGACCTTCCAGTTGGAGAAACCGTGACCGCAGCAACCATGACGATATCAACAGAAATGATTGAACATGCAGCTCACTCAAGAATTGACCTGGAAACCAGCGATCGTGTTTGGAACCCTGCTCATAACAATCAACTGACCGAATTTTCGGATGAGACCTTGTTCCAATACGAAGACAGTTCAGGAGATGCCACTCCTCTCTCGCTCAAGGCTGAAGGGTTCTTGACTGATTTTGAAGGAACTTTTGCTGGCTTCTTGGATTTGTCAAATCCACCGCCAGGGGCCCAAGGATGGGTTCATGGCGCTCCGTCTTCAACCGATGTACCTGCGAATTGTGCCTCAGGAAATGATTGCTGGGGGACAAACCTCGGTGACAACAATTACACCGACGACAACGGTGAACTTCCCTTTGAACTCTATTTGAATTCACCCGAAATGTACGTCAATCCAACACTCAAGAGCAAAACAGCAACCTTTTCATCCTGGCATAATTTTGAGGCATATGCTGGCGGTGCACAAAACTCCGTTCGATATGCTGATTGTGGGTATTTGCAAATCCGTTCTTCTCCAAACCCCGGATTCCCACCCGATGATTCAGGATTCCAGTTTTTGCCAATTGATGCTCAAAACAGCACGGGTATTGGGTTCGGTCAAGGCTATGTTCAACGGGCACAGTATTCCTGGCAATCAGATAACAAGATAGACAGAACCTGTGGCAACGATGCCATCTTCGGCCAAGGTGCAAATCAAAAATATGGGCTAGCCGGTTCCTCGACATATGCTCAGAACCCAACTGGATGGGCAACAATTGCAGTGGACTTGAACGATTTTATTGGTGATTATGTTCAAATCCGTTTTGTCATGGAGCACAATGGTGTCCAAGAAGCAGAAACCCCTCTTGATGACAACATGTCCGGTTGGCACATCGACAACTTCCGTCTTGGTGATGTCCTGCCCCAAAATGCTAGCATGACAGTACGTGGCATTTCTCCATCTGTTTTCGGAGGAGAGAATCATCCCAACGGCTATGGTTTGCTAAGCATCGAAGCATCGACCTCACTGACCGCCCAACTTTCAGTTGACGTCCTGGATGCAAATAACAGAATCATCAATGACACGTCTGGTGTGCCAATGGTTGGACTTACAGGGGACATCATTGAACTCTGGGACATTGACACATCCAGATACTATTCCGTTAACCTTCGTTTCAATTTTGACTCGGGACCAGATCGTCTTTCGACCGCAGTTATGCACGGATTTAGCATGGGCACGAGAGTTGGTACCGGATTCAATGCCTCATCTACTGCCATCGGTTCAGTGGCAAATGGAATTTGGTCAACCCCTGGAGGGGGAATGCCGATGATCTATACTCCATCATTGATTCAAGAAGGGTTTTCGACCAGCGTAGAACGCAGTAAATTCAGTTATCCAATTACATCGGTAACGCCCTACATACAGGATGGCTGCAGTGAATCTCCAGAGATTAGCATCGTCCCAGTTGGTCAATCTGACTCCGTGAATTTGACCGCTGATGTCAAAACTTCATTTGGGGCACCAATTCTTGGTTTCACCTCTGTGGTGTCCTACATGGGCTCTTGCGAAGTGAGTGGAATTTGGTTTGACCTTGAATTTGGCCACCACGCAAAACATCTACGAATCGATGTAGCCAATGATGGCGATGTTGACTACGGCTTCACCGAACCGGCTTTTGGAATGTTTGGGCGCCAAACGAACTTCATTCTCAACAAGGTGGACAACATCAACTATGCAGCAGATGATGCAAGTATGACGCTCAACGTTAACGGCGATGCTGAGGGGGCGTTCTTCATGCTTCCAGCCGGTGCCGAAATCTCATCCGCAGATGTCTCGTTTGATGACAACACCATTCGCTCAAATTCCAACCCCGAGGAAGGATTTGCGCTTTCTCTCATGGCTGGATCACAATCTGTTGGATTGGGTGATATGCCGAACAGAAGCATCATCATCACTGAGGCACTTCCAACTCCTCTTGAATTCAAAGATGCCCTTAACAGCCTCTTGACCAATCCATCAGTCGCTGGTAACCATCAAGATGAGTTTGGCCGATATTGGGTCACCTTCCGGTTTGCAGTGAGTTCACCAAACGCCTCATCTGGAACTTCTCTAAATGTAGTTGGACTTGATATTGTTTACAATTACTCCACAACCATCAACACGCTTGACGGGTTTGATATTGAACTCAATCAAGGTATTGCACTTTGGACGGGTGGCGGTGCAAATGCACGCGTCCCTATCGCTGTTCATTCCGATACCGGGGGCGGCGTTGAGTTCAGCGGATTGTCGGTCTCCTCAAGTACAGGTTACAGCAACACGCTCTCAGTAACAGATAACCCTGCAGGACTTTATCCAAATGGGGAAATCTATGAAGTTATTACAACACATGCGGTTGATCCATTGACTGGAACAGCATTGTCAGAGGCTTGGGTGACTTTTGAATCTCCAACAGATTACATTAAGATCTCATGGTCCGATTTCATGCAATTCTCTGAAGCGAGTGACGAACATGACCTCATCACCCTTGAATCAACATCTTCGGTTTCAGAATATACCAATGGTAAGCAAGTGAAATGGCATTTCCGAGTGAATTCAAACTGGGACGACACTGAGGCTGTACGAATGTACGCTGGACTAACAACAGTAAGCAACGTAAACGGTCTTCCAGACGCTCTTTTGTTCGATCCAAGCGTCGGCAATGCTGTAGAAAACGATGCAGGCATCACTTCCTTTGAGTTGCAAAACAGCATCGGAGTCGCACAATCGCTTACAAATGCTGAATCCGGTCAGGACATCAATCTCGTGGGTGAAATCCGTCTTCAAGACTTGCCCTACTCTCCAGACCCTGCTGCTTACTTCCTCGTTCTCGAACTCAAGCATGTCAACAATACGGATGGAAACATCACCATTGAATGGGAGGAAGTTGCTAACCGCTCAGGAACTATCGGTGGCGACTTTAATTGGAATGTTGACCTTGGTTCAGCAGCTGGTAGCGAAACTTACCGTTTTGCTATCCGAGGATATGAAGGAGGAGATATTCTCTGTCCGCCTACAGTGTATAATCCCGATGAGACATGCGCAATTCCATTCGACATCACCATCGATACTTATGAGCCCAACTTGCTGGATATTGAAGTATTGAGCCCGGGAACAGACAACGATTGGCGTCTTTTGCTTGACGATACATGGGTTGTTCCTCAAGAATCCCAAGAGATTCGAATGAACAGCCAAGACTTGCCTAATCCACCAGCAACACTTGACTTGCATTACTGGGTTCAGCACGACCATGACGCTAACAGCGACGGAATACCCGACGCATCAGAATATGCAACCATTACATTGCAAGGCGACGGTGAGGCTCCTACCGCTAACTACACCGGTGTTTTCAATGACTATGCTAACGTTGGGCAAGACCCTGAAGGAAAAGTATCGCTTTGGATTGAAGGCTACGACCTAGCGGGCAACCCGATTGATGGTGGCGCCCCTGGATTTGAGAACGACAAGGTGACCTATGTTTCTATGTCTTCTGAAAGTCCAGTCATTCGCAACTTCTTCATCGAAGATTCAATGGGAAGCAGTTTCCTTAACTCTGCTTCAATGCAATGGGAAGGCAAATGGAATCAAACCATGTATGCCGGAAATACCTACCATCTTCTAGCAGAAGCAAACGACGATAACGGATGGAGAGATATTGACTACTTCAAGGTCGTTCTTGACAAGACCCGTGACGACATGATTGTGTGGTACTTCCCGCGCAACGACACAGCATGGACTGACAGCCCTTACATCGAAATCGTCCAAGAAGACGACGATAGCGTTGGGCCATCTCTCCGCGCAATGGATGGAACAGCCCTCATCGATCCGTTCGAATCTGACTTCATTCTGGACATCCCTATCCGAATCGACTGGGGAGTTGTTGGTCTTACAGCAGAAAGTACACCTGAGTTATTTATGCAAGACTTGGATAACGCTCTCTACCGAATGCTTCCCTCTCCTGGACGTTACATCCAGAAGTGGTATTACAGCGACGGAATAAGGCTCGATGTTCGTGACGATTCTGCAAATGACCTTATGATTACTCCGTATTTTGAAGACATGAGTGCGCCTTACACACAAGACGTCCGTCGTGGGTTCATTTATTCCGGCGATACCATCCACTTCTCCGGTCAATATGCATACCGTGACGGGATATTCAACAGCGTATTCGTTAATCCCGAAGCAGAACTCACCATGGAAATTACTCGCTTAGAAACACTTGACACTCAAGAAAGCCGAGACAAAGGGTATGTTTTCCAATCCAGTGAAACAACATATCATAATTTCTCTGGCGGGGTGTTCGCAATCAACATCACTGCACCAGTGTTTACCAACGAATATACCTATGAATTCAAATTGGTCAATCTCCCAACAGGAGCTGAAGACTTCACTGCTGGTTTTTGTGAAGATAATCCGCTTTATGGATGCAGTACGTTCAATATCAAGGTAGACCGAACCGCACCTACAGTTCTCGCAAATTCATGGTTGGCTCAAAAAGGTGAAACGAGCACCATCATCAGCGATGTA
>Ga0257114_1002823_pt1 | contig 11312 bp, 8 predicted proteins | sample SI112_10mmetaG_FD_190149 | JGI IMG/M metagenome (GOLD analysis project Ga0257114, IMG submission 190149) | Marine microbial communities from Saanich Inlet, British Columbia, Canada - SI112_10m | ecosystem: Environmental > Aquatic > Marine > Inlet | place: Canada: British Columbia | collected... | reverse complement strand
CTTCTGCTTTATCACCAAAATTTTTAATTTGTTCTTTTAGTATCTTTGTTACTTCTGAAGGATTTATTTCCATTTATGCCTCTATCATTCTGTTTTCGATTTGTTGTAATTTATTTTTAATTGAGGTATCCACCATAGTGCTTCCAACTTGCACTACTAAACCTCCTATTAAACTTTCGTCATGTTTGTAGTTTAATTTTATTTTAGAACTAAAGTTTTTAGTAAGTTCATCTGTGATTTTAGAAATCTCATCACTAGATAGTTCTTTTGCAGACTTTAATTCAGCTTTTAATTCTCCTCTTTTTTGAGAACAAGTTTCTATAAAACTCTTTAAGATTTGCTCAACATAAAAAAAACGTCTTTTTGTAACTAAAAAACTTAAAAAACTTTTTAATAAGGTTTCAAATTTATTATTATCAGAAATACTGCTAATAACTTTTAAAAGATCATCTTTGTTGTTTGTTGGATCCTTAATCAAATTTGAAAAATCTTTACTAGAGGAAATCAAATTTAAGATAGATAAGGATTGATCTTCTACTTGTGCAAGAACATTGTTTTCGCTAGCAAGCTCATATAAAGCTAAAGAATATCTTTCAGCTGAAGTTATTGAAAATCCCTTATTTTTACTCAACTTGGTACCTCTGTTATGTTGAAGATTATTTTAAAATCACGCTCTAATTAGCATATGACTATTATGTCTTCAAGTAGCACATTCGATTAAAAGGCCTTTTTTTAAAGGTTAATTGAAGTTTATTGGATCAACATCAACTGAAAGTTTTATTCCTGATGAAAATTTGTAATTTGGGATAATTTCAGCGATTGAATTCTGTAATTTGAGAGATTTTGAGCCCCTAATTAACATTCTTATTCTAAATTTTCTTTTTAATCTAAAAATTGGTGCACTAACAGGTCCTAACACTCTTGCATTAATTTTTTTTTCAATAAAATTTTTAAAATAAAAAGCTTCTTTTTCTAATTTTGTTTCATTGTCACCTGTTAAAATTAAAGAAATAAATCTTTGAAATGGTGGGAGCTTGTTTTGTCTTCTAATATCTAATTCTCTATCAAGAAAGATATCAGGATTACTATTTGTTAAATCAGAAATCATTTTGGTATTAGTATTATAAGTTTGAAAATACACAGTTGCTGGTTTCCCAGTTCTTCCTGCACGTCCAGAAAGTTGATGATATAACTGTAAGTTTTTTTCAGCTCCTCTTAAATCATGTCCTTGTAAGGAAAGATCAATATCAACTACCACAATACAATTAAGGCTTGGAAAATGAAAGCCTTTTGAGATTAGCTGTGTCCCAACTAAAATTTGAACTTCATTATTAATTATTTTTTCTAATTTATCACTAGAGTCTTTTTTATTCATCGTATCACTTGAAAAAATTTCAATTTTTTTTGATGGAAAGTTTTTTTTAACTTCCTCTGATATTCTTTCAACACCAGGACCACTAAAAATAAATTCACAATCCCCATCTTTTACGCAAGTTCTTTTTAAAGAAGATTTAAAACCACAATAATGGCACAATAAATTATTCTTTTTTTTATGATAAACTAAATAAATTGAACAATTAGGACATGAGTAACTATTGAAGCATTTGTTGCAAAGTACATGTGGAGAAAACCCTCGTCTATTTAAAAAAAATAACACTTGATCATTTTTATCAAGATGAAAATTTACTTTCTCAATTATTTTTTTTGAAAGCCATGATTGTTTTTCTAATTTGGTATCATTTAGATTTATTATTTCATAATTTGGTAACGATGCGTTTTGATAACGTTTTTCTAATTTTGAGATACTATATTTGCCTTTTTTAATATTTTCATAAGTTTCAATTGATGGAACTGCAGTTATTAAATTGATAGGGATATTTTCAAATGATGCTCTTGAAATAGCCATATCTCTTGCATTATAGGTAACACCCTCGTCTTGTTTGTAAGATTGATCATGTTCTTCATCAACAATAATTAAACCTAGTTTTTTAAATGGTAAAAATAATGATGATCTGGCACCTATAACAACTTTAATTTCTCCATTTGCAATTCCACTCCAAATAATTTCTTTCTTTTTTTTTGTAATACCGGAGTGCCAAACTGCTGGGGTAAAACCGAAAAATTCTATAAATTTTTTTTCAAATTGACCTGTTAAGCCGATCTCTGGTAATAAAATTAAGCCTTGAAAACCTTTGTTTATTAAATCTTTAAGGGCTTCGAAATAAACCATAGTTTTTCCTGAACCTGTTGTTCCTTGAAGAACATGAACTCTAAATTTTTGATTGGAATCATTCATTTTTTTAAGTGATTTTTTTTGTTCTTCAGACAGCTTTATTGAGTTTTTTTTGGTATTTATGTCAAAAATTTTATAGGCATCTTTATGAAACTTTTCTATAGCATTGCTACTTAATAAAACCAATTTTAAAGCCATTCCTTTCGGAATTATATTGTACTCTGAAAACCAGTTAAGAAATTTTATTGTGGTTTTTTTTAACGGAATAACATCTAATTTTTTTAAAACATTCTTAATCTTAAAATTTCTATTATTTTTCTTCTCAAATTCATCCCAAACTACTCCTGTGATCTTAGATTTACCAAAAGGTACCACCACATAATCACCTACCTTTAAATCAATATCACTCTCGTAAGTAAAAGGATGATTAAATATATTTGGTAAAAGAATCGGTACTTTCATATTTTAATAATATGAAAATTTATTAAGAATGATACTTAAAGAGTGGGTTTATTTAAAGATTAGTTAAAGGAGAATAAAGCTATACTTTTCTATTTAGAAGGGTTTAGAAATTCTTTTTTAATGAGTCTCAAAAATTAATAACCTAAATTAATCAAATAATCCTTTTCCAGATGAAGATACTGGGATGACAAAACTAGGTGGGTAAGTCCTTGATTTATCTGTTATTGCATCAGTTATACCTAAATCAAAAAAAACAACACTAGCAGCTACCTTTCCACCTTCCATGCCGCTTGGAATACTTCCCCAGCCGTACATACCATTTGCTGTTTCACAATCAAAATCCAATGCATCATCAGATCGTCTAATCATTGTTGTTGATGGAACATCAACTAAATATTGTGCTCTTTTATTTGATAGTTTACATTTTCCTGAACTTCCATCGCTAAAAGAAAGTGATACTGGCACATTAGCATCATTAACAATAGTGCCACATGAATTTAGGATAATTAGTATTGGTATTAAGATATATTTGAACATGCTTTGTTCATATCTATATATTTTTTTAAATTCAATTTCTTTATGTCTAATATGGGTCAAATATTATTCTTTAAGAATTTGCTTTAATATTGTAAAAAAATAATACACACCAACACCATTAAATATGAAATGAATTTTTAAGAAAGTGAGTTATTTCATAGATTAAAAAAATTAAGTAATTTTCTAATAATTGATTATTATTATTGTTACTAAAAGATAATTTAAAAATCTTATAGGATAATGTGGGATTAAGAGTGTATTGCTCTTTTATCTACTGATAATGCTGCTTCTTTAACAGCTTCTGAAAATGTTGGATGGGCATGACAGGTTCTTGCTATATCTTCTGAACTTGCACCAAATTCCATAGCAACTCCTATTTCTGCAATAAGTTCTCCTGCATGAGGGCCAATAATGTGAGCACCTAAAACTTTATCGGTAGTTTCATCTGCTAAAATTTTAACAAAGCCTTCTGCATCATCTATGGCTTTAGCTCTAGAGTTTGCCATGAATGAAAACTTACCAATTTTATATTTTGTGTTTAATTCTTTTAATTGTTCTTCTGTCTTACCAATTGATGCTACTTCGGGTGTTGTGTAAACAACTCCAGGAATTGTATCATAATTAACATGACCTGATTGACCTGCAATATTTTCAGCAACTGCAACTCCTTCATCTTCTGCTTTATGAGCAAGCATTGGTCCGCTTATAACATCGCCTATTGCATAAATATTATTAATATTAGTTTTAAACGTATTGTCTGTTTTAACTCTTTTTCTTTCATCTAATTCAACACCAGCAGCTTCTAGGTTTAAACCATTAGTGTTTGCTTTTCTTCCAACTGAAATAAGTACAACATCACAATCAAAATTATTTTTTTTACCATCTTTATCAACTGTTGAAACAACTGCTCCTGTTTTATTATTTTGGATAGCCTCTACTTTATTTTGCATATTAAATTTGATGCCTTGTTTTTTTAAAATCTTCATAAATTCTGAGGAAATTTCTTTATCCATGCCTGGAGTAATATGATCTAAAAATTCTACTACTTGCACTTCTGCTCCTAATCTTGACCAAACAGAGCCCATTTCTAATCCTATGTAGCCACCACCAACAACAACCATTTTTTTTGGAACTTTATCTAATTTTAATGCGCCCGTTGAAGATACAATGACTTTCTCATCAATTTCTATTCCAGGTAAAGACACTGCCACAGAACCAGTTGCTATCACTGTTTTTTCAGCTTCGATGATGGTCTCTTTATTTTGATCGTCTTTAATTATTATTTCATTTTTAGAGTTAAAGCTTCCAGTTCCTTTGTAATAAGTAACCTTGTTTTTCTTTAATAAAAACTCCACACCTTTTGTAAGTATAGTCACTGCTTTATCTTTACTTTTCATCATTTTTTCAAGATTAAGCTTAACTTCACCGACTTCAATTCCTTTGCTAGATAGGTTTTGAACTTTGTGAAATTCTTCAGATAGATTTAATAAACTTTTTGAAGGTATACATCCAACATTTAAACATGTTCCTCCAAGAGATCCTCTGGATTCAATACACGCTGTTTTTAATCCAAGTTGAGCAAGTCTAATAGCACAAACATACCCACCAGGACCTCCTCCAATTACTACTACTTGAAATTTTTCTAACATTTAAATATCTAAAAACAACCTTCTAGGGTCCTCTAAATTTTCTTTAACCATTTTTAAAAATGAAACCGACTCTTTGCCATCAATTATTCTATGATCGTATGATAAAGCTAAATACATAATGGGTCTTATTTTTATTTCTCCATCAACAACAACAGGTCTTTCGACAATATTATGCATTCCAAGTACTCCCGATTGAGGAAGATTTAGAATTGGAGTTGATAACATTGATCCATAAACTCCTCCATTACTTATTGTAAAAGTTCCTCCTTGAAGATCTTCAATAGTTAATTTTCCATCTCTTGCTTTTTCTGAAATTTCTTTAATATTTTTTTCAATATCAGCAAATGATAATTCATCAGCATCTCTTAATACAGGCACAACCAAACCTTTTTCCGTTCCTACAGCAAAACTAAGATTATAATAATTTTTATAAACTATTTCATCCCCGTCTATTTCAGCATTAACCGCTGGGAAATTTTTTAACGCAACTACGCATGCTTTAACAAAAAATGACATGAAGCCCAGTTTTATTCCATAACGGCTTTGAAAATCTTGCTGATTTTCTTTTCTCATTTCTATAATATTCGTCATATCAACTTCATTAAATGTAGTTAATAAAGCTGCATTTTCTTGAGCTTGTTTTAATCTCTTTGCTATTGTTTGTCTTAGTCTGGTCATTTTAATTCTTTCTTCTTGACCATACTGAGCTTTTCTTTCTGAGGGTTGTGGATTGGTTCCCATTAAACTAATAAGATCTCCTTTTAAAACTCTCCCATCTTTTCCAGACCCTTTAATTGAATTAATATCTATTTTATTCTCAACAACTATTTTTCTAACAGCTGGTGAAAGTGTTTGATTATCTTTATCTTGACTAATTTTTTTTTCTTCAGGCACTTCATCAGTCAAAACTAATGGTTTTTCTTTTTGACTTTCTTTCTTTGGTTTTTCCTCAAAAACTTTTGGCTCTTTTTTTGGGGTGTCTAATTTTATAACATTATTTTCTTTCGATGTAGGTTCAATTTTTTTAATTTCTTCTTTTTTAACTGATCCTGAAGATCCATTATCAGAGACTGAGCCCAATAAAGCTCCAACTTCTACTACCGAACCATCTTTTGAGTTTATTTCTGTCAACACACCAGTTATTGGTGATGGCACTTCTAGATTAACTTTATCTGTTTCAAGCTCTACAATTGGCTCATCTGCTTCAACAGTATCACCAGCGTTCTTTAACCATTTTGCAACAGTTGCTTCAGTGATACTTTCACCAAGGACAGGAACTATAATTTTTTCACTCATCTATATTATTCAAAAACCTTATTAATTATTTCTTGTTGTTGAGAAATGTGCCTTTTTGCATATCCTGTTGCAGGCGATGCATCCGGACTTCTTCCAATATAAGAAATTGAGTTATTATTAGCCTTAATAGTATCTAATGTCCATTGGATATAATCTCTTACTGAAAACCAAGCCCCCATATTTTTAGGCTCTTCCTGGCACCAAAAAAATTTAGCATTCTTCGCGTACGGTTTAAGCTCTTTTACAAGAGTTTTTGCTGGAAATGGATAAAGTTGTTCTATTCTAAATAAAATCACATCATCTTTTTTTAATTTTTCTCTAGCTTCTAGTAAATCGAAATAAACTTTACCAGAACACATAATTACTTTTTTTATATCAGAACTTTTTTTTAACTTTATAAAACCTTTGGTTTGCGGATCTACGGCATGATCCCATAGTATTCTATGAAAAGAGTTTGTTTTACTAAAATCTTCTATATTTGAAACACAATATTTATTTCTAAGTAATGATTTTGGGGTCATCATAATTAATGGTTTTCTAAAATCTCTAAGCATTTGTCGTCTTAGAGCATGAAAATAGTTTGCAGGTGTTGTGCAATTCATTACTTGCATATTGTCATTTGAACACAATTGTAAAAATCTTTCTAATCTAGCTGATGAATGTTCTGGTCCTTGACCTTCATATCCATGTGGTAATAGCATTACTAATCCAGATGCTCTTCGCCATTTTCTCTCGCCTGATGCTATAAATTGATCTATAACAACTTGTGCTCCATTTGCAAAATCTCCAAACTGAGCTTCCCAAAGAGTAAGCGTATTTGGTTCCACTAAACTATAACCATACTCAAATCCTAAAACAGCTAGTTCAGATAAAAAGCTATCAACCACCTCAAATTGTTTTTGATTGTTTGAAATATTATTTAAAGGAACATATCGGCTGTTATCTTTTTGATTTCTTAATACAGAGTGTCTTTGACTAAAAGTTCCTCTTCCAGAGTCTTGACCAACCAATCGTACTGGATATCCATCTTCTAATAAGGATCCAAAGGCTAAAGCTTCTGCAGTTGACCAATCAATATTATTTCCATTTTTAACAGACTCTCTTCTATTTTTTAATATTTTTACAATCGTTTTATGTAAATTTAATTCATCTGAAGATACATTTATTTTTTCTGAAATTTCTAAAAGTTTTTTAATATCTGCTCCAGTAATTCCTCTCTTATCTTTACCTTTTTCAGGTTTGTAAGCTGACCATGTGCCCTCAAACCAGGCAATTTTTGGCTTGTAGTCTTTTGCATTTTTAAATTGATCATCGAGTAAATTTTTAAAAGTTTTTATTGAGTTATTTAAACTCTCATTTGAAATAATATTTTCATCTACAAGTTTCTTTCCATAGACATTTGTAGTTGAGGGATGTGACCTAATTTTTTCATACATCAAAGGTTGAGTAAACGATGGTTCGTCTCCTTCATTATGGCCAAATCTTCTATAGCAAATTAAATCCACTACTACGTCTCTATTGAATTTCAATCTAAATTCAGTTGCTATTCTAGCCGCATAAACAACTGCTTCTGGATCATCTCCATTAGCGTGAATTATTGGAGCATCAACCATTTTTGCAACATCCGAAGGATATGGAGAAGATCGAGCAAATCTTGGGCTTGTTGTAAAACCTATTTGATTATTAACTATAATATGAATTGTGCCACCTGTGTTATGACCAGGTAGTCCAGACATAGCAAAACATTCGGCTACAACACCTTGACCAGCGAAAGCAGCATCTCCATGAATTAATATTGGTATAACTTTATTTCTTTCTTTATCTCTATGAAAATATTGTTTTGCTCTTGTTTGACCAAGCACAACTGGATTAACTGCTTCTAGATGTGATGGGTTGTCTGTTAAGCTTACATGAACAGAATTTCCATCAAATTCTCTATTAGATGAAGCTCCCAAATGATATTTAACGTCTCCGGCACCTTCCTCAGAAGAGTTGCCAAATTCTCCAGCAAATTCATTAAATATTCTTTTGTATGATTTTTGTAAAACATTCGCTAAGACATTCAATCTTCCTCTATGAGACATTCCAATCTTAACTTCTTTAACTTGAGATTGTCCGCTAATTTTAATTATTTGCTCTAAAGCTGGTATTAAACTTTCTCCACCATCTAATCCAAATCTTTTCGTTCCAACATATTTTGTGTGAAGAAATTTTTCAAAACCTTCAGCTTGAATTAATTTATTTAAAATAGCTTCCTTGCCATTTTTTGTAAAATTTAAATTATCTTTTGATTTTTCTATTCTATCTCTAAACCATTTTCTTTCTGTTGGATTCGAAATATGCATGTATTCATAACCAACGGGTCCGCAATAAGTTTTTTTTAAGAATCCAAGTATTTCCTTAATATTTGAAGTTTGCTTATTGATTACTCCACCAAGATAAATATTTTTGTGATAATCTGCTTTTTTAAAACCAAAAGAATCAGGATGCAATTCATCTAAGTAATCTGACTTAAGTAATCCAAGTGGATCTAATTTAGCTATAAGATGTCCTCGTTGTCTGTATGATCTAATCATCGAAACAGCTTTTATTGAGTCCTCGTTTGATCTAGATAAATTTAGGTTTTTATTATTGCTAATAGAAACATTACCGTTGGAATTATAATCCTCTTGATCAATTTTTTTTTGAAGTTCATCAATATCTATTTTATCATTTTTCGGTCCCCATGACGGACCATTAATTTCTTTTGCAATTATATTTAATTCATCTCCAATACCTTCAAAATAATCTCTCCAACTATCAGGTAAATCTTCATCTTTATTAACAAACTTGAGGTACATTCGTTCAATAAATGCACTATTAGATTTGTTTAAAAATGAAGTTTTTTCGTATTCAAGATTTTTTGGTGCTGACATCTATTTATTTAATATAATCCTCTTAAATTATTTTTCAATTTGACAATTTATTAAATAAAGTTTTTCCAATTATTGATGGCGATTTAGCGACAGTAATGCCCGATTCTTCCATTTTCTTAATCTTATCTTCAGCACCACCTTTTCCTCCTGAGATGATAGCCCCTGCATGACCCATTCTACGTCCTGGAGGAGCAGTAATTCCAGCAATAAAACCAACAATTGGTTTTTTAATTTTGTGATTTTTAACAAACTCTGCGGCTTCTTCTTCTGCTGTGCCTCCAATTTCTCCTATCATTAAAATAGATTCTGTTTCTTCATCATTTAAAAATAAATCTAAACAATCAATAAAGTTTGTTCCATTAATTGGATCACCACCAATACCAATACAAGTTGATTGTCCTAAGCCATTCTCAGTCGTTTGTGCAACCGCTTCATAAGTTAGAGTTCCAGATCTAGATACAATGCCAACTGATCCTCTTTTATGTATATTTCCCGGCATAATTCCAATTTTACATTCATCTGGAGTAATTATTCCTGGGCAATTTGGTCCGATCAATCTACTTTTTGAACCATTTAATTTTTGTCTAACTTTAAGCATATCCTGAACAGGGATGCCTTCTGTAATACAAACAATTAATTCTACTGAGGCTTCTATAGCTTCAATAATGGCTGCCGCTGCAAATTTAGCAGGCACATAAATCATTGTTGCATCTGCACCAACACTTTTTTTTGCCTCCATAACACTATTGAAGACAGGTCGATCTAAATGTTTTTGACCACCTTTTTTGGGAGTTACTCCACCCACTAAATTGGTCCCATATTTTATTGCTTGTTCAGAATGAAAAGTACCATGAGCACCAGTGAAACCTTGGCAGATTACTTTTGTATTTTTATTCACTAAAACAGACATATTATTTTATTGCCTCTACAATTTTTTTTGCAGCATCATCTAAATTTTCAGCAGATATTAGTTTTAATCCTGAGCTGTCTAATATTTCTTTTCCTTCTTTGAAATTTGTTCCTGCAAGTCTTACAACCAATGGAACGCTAATATTTATTTCTTTAGCCGCATCAACAACTCCTTGAGCAAGAACATCACATCTCATTATTCCACCAAAAATATTTACTAAAATTCCTTTAACATTTTTATCTGATAGAATTATCTTTAGAGCTGCAGATACTTTCTCTTTTGACGCTCCACCACCAACATCTAAAAAATTAGCTGGTTCTTTTCCATACAATTTAATTATATCCATAGTTGCCATAGCTAATCCTGCACCATTTACCATGCAACCAATGCTTCCATCTAACTTAATGTAAGCTAAATCATGTTTGCTTGCCTCTATTTCTGTTGGATCTTCTTCATTTAAATCTCTTAGTTCAACAATTTCTGGATGTCTAAATAAAGCGTTAGAATCAAAATTTACTTTTGCATCTAAACAAATTATTTTTTCTTCTTTAGTTAAAATTAGTGGATTAACTTCAACCATATTTGCATCAGTGCTTATAAACATTTCATAAATTGATTTTATTAAAGCAATTGCTTGTATTTTTGAGCCATCGCTTAAGCTAAAGATCTTAACTATCTCCTCGCAATCTTTGTCTGAAATTTCATTATTTATATCAACTTTAGTTGTGATTATTTTTTCTGGTGTACTACTCGCTACTTCTTCAATATCCATTCCACCCTGATCACTAGATATAAAGGCTATTTTTGAACTAGCTCTATCAACTAAACAAGATAAATAAAACTCTTTGTCTATGTTGGATGACTCTTCAACGTATAATCTCTTTACTTCTCTTCCTTCAGGACCCGTTTGATGAGTGACTAAAGTTTTTCCCATCATCTCTTTTGCTGCATCACTTAATTCTTCAATAGTGTCTAAAATTTTTACTCCTCCTGCTTTTCCTCTTCCACCTGCATGTATTTGAGCTTTTAGAACGTATTTTTTTGTATTTAATGATTTTGCTTTTTCTACTAACTCATCAACAGTTAGAGCAAAGACACCCTTTGGTACAGTTGCACCATATTTCTTTAAGATTTGTTTTGCTTGGTGTTCGTGAATATTCATTATTACTTTGAAAGATCAGGATCTATTTTAGATGCTGCTTCCCAAAGAGCTTTAACTGCATCAATAGAATGCATAAATTCTTTTTTTTCTTTATCATCTAAATCAACTTGCTCAATTTTTTCCACTCCATCTTTTCCAATAATCACTG
>Ga0257114_1002820_pt1 | contig 11318 bp, 13 predicted proteins | sample SI112_10mmetaG_FD_190149 | JGI IMG/M metagenome (GOLD analysis project Ga0257114, IMG submission 190149) | Marine microbial communities from Saanich Inlet, British Columbia, Canada - SI112_10m | ecosystem: Environmental > Aquatic > Marine > Inlet | place: Canada: British Columbia | collected... | reverse complement strand
CCCCAGTAACTTCCAATACCACCACCTTTTGCAGCTAGCCAAACATTTTCACTCCAAAGATCAAGAATTCCTCCTAAGCTATCTGATGCTTCATTTAAAAAACATGAAATAGGCAAACCTCTTTTAGTTCCCCCATTTGATAAAACAGGTGTTGCAGGCATGAACCAAAGGTTGCTTATGTAATTATAAATTCTTTGTGCATGTAAATTGTCATCTGCATATGAGCTTGCAACACGCGCGAACAAATCTTGAAAAGATTCGTTATGACCAAGATATCTGTCTTTTAAAGTTGCTTTACCAAAATCAGTTAAGTTTGCATCTTTAGATCTATCGATCTTAATTATGATTCCTTTATCATTTTGAAAAAGTTCAGTTTCAGTACTTAAAGAAAATAGATCAGGTCTATTTCCTTTTGATACTTCTTTTACTTCTGGGCTGTATTCAGAGACAGCTTTCTTTAGGGCCTGTGATAGAATCTTATTCATAATTAATACTATATTTTGTTATTGTGACGAAAACAACTACATGTTGTATGCGTTTGTTGTTAATATACTATATAAACAACTATTCAATAGAACATTTATAGAACGCGACAAAATATATTTCAATAAAAAAATATAAAAAAGGTTAAGTAATTAACAAATGAGTAAAAATATAAAAATAGACCCCTATGGCTTTAGAGAATATGACGCTCGCTGGTTGTACGAAAAGGATATTAGTAAAGAGGGAATCACGAATCTTGGTAAGGGTTTGGGCTCTCAAATAAAAATTCATACTAAAAAAGATAATCCAAGGGTAATAGTTGGACACGATTATAGATCTTATAGTGAGGAAATTAAAAGTGCTCTTAAAAAAGGTTTGATCTCAACAGGCTGTCATATTGAGGATGTAGGTTTATCGTTGTCACCAATGGTTTACTTTGCTCAATTTAATTTAGATGCAGATGCAGTTGCCATGATTACAGCAAGTCATAATGAAAATGGTTGGACCGGTGTAAAAATGGGTATCAAAAAAGGTTTAACTCATGCACCAGAAGAGATGAAAGAATTAAAAGATATCACATTAAATGAAAAATTTTCAAACGGTGAGGGTAATGAGAAGCAAATAGAAAATTTTCAACAAGTTTATAAAGATGATTTAATAAATGGTAATAAGATCAAAAAAAAATTAAAGGCCGTTGTTGCTTGTGGAAATGGTACTGCTGGAGTTTTTGCTCCTGATATTTTAAGAGGAATTGGTTGTGAAGTTATCGAACTTGATTGTGAATTAGATTGGACTTTTCCCAAATACAATCCTAATCCAGAAGATTTAGAAATGCTTCATGCAATTGCAAAAGCTGTTAAAGATAATAAAGCAGACATAGGTTTTGGCTTTGATGGTGATGGAGATAGAGTTGGTGTTATAGATAACGAAGGAAATGAAATATTTTCAGATAAAATTGGTTTATTAATAGCAAGGAGCTTATCTACTAAACATAAAAATTCTAAGTTTGTGGTAGATGTAAAGTCAACAGGATTATACTCAAAAGATAAGGTTCTTTTAGAAAATAACTGCAAAACTATTTATTGGAAAACAGGTCACTCTCACATTAAAAGAAAAGTAAATACTGAAAAAGCTTTGGCTGGTTTTGAAAAAAGTGGCCATTTCTTTTTTAACCAACCTTTAGGTTATGGTTACGACGATGGAATTAATTCAGCTATACACGTATGTCATTTACTTGATAATCAAAATAAAAAAATGAGTGAAATTATAAATGAATTACCACCCACTTATCAAACTCCTACTATGGCTCCTTTCTGTAAAGATGAAGAAAAATACCAGGTTGTAGAAGATTTAGTTAAACAAGTTGAGGAAATTAAAAATAACAAAACTAAAATTGACGATCAAATAATAGCGGAAGTATTAACAGTTAATGGGATAAGATTTTCTTTTGACGATGGTTCTTGGGGACTGATTAGAGCATCTTCAAACAAACCATCACTAGTGATTGTAACGGAAAGTCCTACATCAAATATTAGAAAGAAAAAAATATTTGAATTTATTGATGATTTACTTCAAAAAACTGGAAAAGTTGGTGAATATGATCAAAAAATTTAGCCTAATTTTTCTACTATTCTTGCTAGTACCCTTAAAAAGTTATGCTTTTAGCGAGCAAAATGAGCAGCAAATGTATATTGGCTGCTATCAGAATTCAAAACAGTATTTAGGTGCAGACAAAGCAAAAGCTTATTGCGAATGCACTGTTAATAAATTAAGCGAAAAGTTTTCTGATGACGAATTAGATAGAGTATTCAAGCAAAAACCAGAGGATATTATTAAAGATACTGAATTTGCATCTAAATTTTGTGAAAATAAAATTCTTCAATAAAGTTATACAACAAATCAAAGATTCAATCAAAACGTGCTTAGTTATTTAGTGAGAATCAGATAATTATTTTAATGAGGTGATGGAGGGAGACTGAAGTCACCTCTTCTTATTTAAAAGCTTTATTAAACTTTTGCGTCATAATAGATAAGGCTGCTGTGGTATACTTTTTACCTTTTACAACCCATACAGATAGTGGCCATGAACTATCTTTTTTACTTCTTGCAATAATATGAATGTGTAACTGAGGAACCATATTACCAATTTTTTCGATATTTAGCTTTGAGGTTTTAAATAATTTTTTCATAATGTTGCTTACGTGAACAATTTCTTTCATAAGTAAAATTTGATCTTTAGAATTTAGATCACTCATATCAGTAATCTTATTTTTTTTGGGAATTAGAATAACCCATGGAAATTTAGAATTATCATGAAGCCTAATACTACATAATTCAAGTTCCGCTATATAATGTGAAGACTTTAAAAATTTCTTATCAATTTTAAAAGGCATATCTATAATTTTATGTACTCGTAGAAAAACTTAGCTGCAACTATTAATAAAAAAATACCAAGTAATTTACTAATCTTATTTTTATCTATTTTATGGGCTGTTCTTGCTCCTAGTCTTGCCATAAAAGTTGTAATAGGAATAAAGATTAAAAAAGCTGGAATATTTAAAAATCCAATACTAAAGGGTAAATTTGTTTTTAAATAACTTCCTGAAACAAAAAAACCTGTGGCACCAAATAATGCAATTAAAAAACCAATTGCTGCTGCGCTACCAATTGCTTTATTAATTGAATAACCAAAAAACTTGAGTATTGGTACATTCATGACAGCGCCACCAATACCCGTTATAGCTGAAATAAATCCAACAATAGAACCAAGTATAATTTTTAAATATAGCTTCATTTCAGATATTATATTTTTATCTTTCTCTTTGATTAAAAGTAAATAAATACCTAAAAACAATATTACGATTGAAAAGAAAAGCACTAGAGATTTTGTTTTAAAAGTTGCAGCAAATATTGTCCCAATAATTACTCCTATAACTACAAATATACCGTAATTTTTAACTACATTAAAATCTACTGCATTAAATTTATGATGAGTTAAAACTGAAACTATTGATGTTGGAATTATTATTGCAAAAGAAGTTCCTACTGCTAAGTGCATAATATATTGTTGATTAATTCCAAGTTGACCGAAAATATAATAAAGAAACGGAACTGTAATTAACCCACCACCTATACCAAATAAACCAGCAACAAAGCCAACAGGCACCGCTGTTAGTGCCATTAATAAAATAAAGTAACTATATTCGTTAGCTAGAATTGAATTAAGCAGATTGCCCTACACTTGTGTCGATATTATTGTATTTAATCTTATCCATGATGTGATCAATTTTTTTAACATCTGCATCTCTCACACACATATTTTCACTTAAATATCTTTTCCAATAACTGGCACCAGTTTGTCCATGAAATAAACCTATGGTGTGTCTCATTATTTGATTTAATCTTGTACCTTTCTTTATCTCATCTTTTACATATGGAATTAATTGTTCAATGACATCTTGTCTGCTTAAAACTTCTTCGGTACCAAAAATTTCTTTCTCAATATCTGCCAACATATAAGGCGTGTGGTACGCTGCCCTTCCAATCATGACACCATCTGTTTTTTGTAGAAGCGGCTTTATTTGATCAACAGATGTTATTCCACCATTTATAATTATTTCTTCATTTGGAAAGTCTTCCTTTAATTTGTAAACATAATCATACTTTAAAGGAGGAATATTTAAATTTTGTTTTGGAGTAAATTTTCCCAACATTGCTTTTCTAGCATGAATAATAAATGTTTTAACACCAGTTGATTTTAGAGTTGCAATAAAATTATTAAGATTTTCATAATCTTCAACATTATCGTATCCAATTCTAGTTTTTATGGTTACTGGTAAATTAGTTGATGCTTGCATTTTACTCAAGCAATCTGCAACTAAATTAGGTTCTTTCATCAAGCATGCACCAAATTTACTTTTTTCAACTTTTTTACTTGGGCAACCTAAATTTAAATTAATTTCATCATAACCAAAATCTTCCCCTATTTTAGAAGCTTCAGCTAATAGTTTTGGTGATGATCCTCCCAATTGAAGGGCGACAGGTTTTTCGTTGATATTAAATTGAAGTAATCTTTTTTTATCACCTCTATTGATCGCTTCATCAACGACCATCTCTGTATAGAGAAGTGTATTTTTTGAAATCAGTCTTAAAAAGTAACGCTCATGACGATCTGTGCAATCCATCATAGGAGCGACTGATACTTTCCTATTCATGTTTTGACTTTATATGATTTTATTATGAATTTGAAGCGTCTGAGTCTTCTGTAATTGCTTCTGCTTCTTGATTTTCTTGTTCTGAAACTTCGTCTAATGAAACTTCACCTTGTTCATTCATTGTCTCTTCACCAGCTGACACGTCTACATCTGGCTTAGCAGTTTCTGATAATTCAGCTAAATCTTCTTGAGAAACTTGAATTTTTTCTGGAGTTTTTCTCGCTCTTTTAGATGGCAAAATAGGTGTGCCACTTTTTGAAATTTCACCTTTGTACATGTTTTCAAAATCATCACCAACTTCTTCATCATCCTCGGAACCATCGTCAACTTGTTCAACATGTTTTCTAAGTTTATAAACTGCACTATCGGTTAAATCTGAAACTTTGATTTTTTCTTCTGCGATTTCTCTTAATGAAATAACTGTATTTTTGTCATTGTCTCTGTCTAAAGTTGGTTCAATTCCTGAATTTAATTGAGTGGCTCTTTCTTTAGCAACTAGTACTAGTTCGTAAGGGCTATCTACTTTATCTATACAATCTTCTACTGTAACTCTTGCCATGGGCGATTATTTATACCCCAGACTTTAAAAATGCAAGGATTTTTTAAATTATTACTGGATTAAGCTTTTTTCGAACAAAGAAAAGGAGAATTAAAGAAACAAATATATAAGAGCCTGACACAACAGCTATATCACCAACTGTAAAACCTGTATCTATCAAATGCCCGAATAAAGCAGTTCCAAAAGCTGTTGCAAATACCATTAAAGCAGTGGTTAAAGCTTTAATAGACCCAAGATACTTAACCCCATACAATTCAGCCCAAGTTGAAGATCCTAAAATATTAGCAAAACCATTGGATATTCCAACTAAACCTAAAAATATAAATGCTGCTATTGGAGTGTCAAAGAAAAATAAAACTACTACAGATAATAAAAGCGGAATATTCATATAAATCAGTAATTTTCTACTCGTAAACTTATCAATTAAAAAACCTGATAAAAATAAAGTAAGTACTGAAAAAATTGAATAAGACATAAATGATTGAGCAATTACATAAGGGCCCCATCCTTTTGAAGTTTGAACAAAAGATTGAAAAACTGCAAAGCCAGTAAATATCCAGGGCATTGCTAACATGTTAGAGCTAATGATGTAAAATCTATAATCTTTTATTACTTCTCTTCTCTTCCATTGTTTAATCTCAACTTCTTTTTTATTTTCATCATTAGTCTCTCTTGAGTCTAAATTTAAATTTTTTATTAATAAAAATGAAGTAACCGGTAGAACAATTAAAACTGTTAATGAAAAAATAAGCCAAAGATTTTTCCAATCAATAATCGTTAATAAATAAACCATTAAGACTGGCATGATAAATTCTGCAGACGAAAGGCCAAACCAACTTATACTTAAAGCTCTACCTCTGGTTCTGGTAAAGTATCTTGAAATAGTTGTTGAGGCTGTGTGAGACATCATTCCTTGTCCTGAAAATCTCATTAAAAAAATTGCCACAAATAATAAAAAAACTGATGATATTTTTGAAAAGAAGAAACATGCAAAAGATAAAAGAATAGTTACAAAAAAAGCAAATTTGAAAATATTTACATCGTCAATTTTTTTACCAACCCAAATTAATAGAAGACTACTGCATAAGGTTGCTGAGGCATAAATTGAGCCAAATTGTCCGTGGGTAATAGATAGTGCTTCTCTAATACTGGAATTAAATAACCCTAAAAAATAACTCTGTCCAAAGCTAGAAAAAAATGTAAAAATAAATCCAAATAAAATTACTTTAAACTTCAAACTATTAAACATAGGAAATAAAAATTATGTCTTTTAACGTTGCTTTCATAGGTCTTGGTGTCATGGGTTATCCGATGGCAGGTTATATATCAAAAGCTGGTCACAATGTAACTGTTTATAATAGAACGAGTGCTAAAGCTGATAAATGGATTGCAGAATATAAAGGCTCTAAAGCAGACACACCAGCAAAAGCAGCTGAGGGCGCTGACTTTATTTTTACCTGTGTTGGAAATGATAATGATTTAAGAGAAGTGTCTCTTGGGGAAAACGGACTGTTTAATACAGCTAAAGAAGGTTCAGTTTATGTCGACAACTCTACTGTATCTGCGGAGATATCAAGAGAACTATATCAAGCAGCTAAAGATAAAGGATTTGATTTTTTAGATGCGCCTATTTCAGGAGGTCAAGCTGGAGCTGAAGGTGGAATACTTACGGTAATGGTTGGTGGAGATGAAAATGTTTTTAAAAAAGCTGAACCAGTTATTGATTGCTATAGTAGAAAAGTAAAATTAATTGGTAAATCAGGAAGTGGTCAATTAACTAAAATGATGAACCAGATGTGTATTGCAGGTGCGGTTCAAGGTTTATCTGAAGCTATTAACTTTGGAATTAATGCGGGATTAGATATGGATATCGTTATGGAGACTATATCCAAAGGTGCTGCACAATCTTGGCAGATGGAAAATAGATATCGAACTATGACTGATGATAAGTTTGATTATGGTTTTGCAGTAGACTGGATGAGAAAAGATCTAGCAATTGTTATTGAGGAAGCAAAAAAAAATGGTTCGCCAGTTCCAATTACAGAACTTATTGATGGTTACTATGCAAAAGTTCAAGAGATGGGTGGAAACCGTTGGGATAGCTCAAGCTTGATTGCTCTATTAAAGAAGAAAAAATAATCTGTGACCGATACAGTTCTTTATTACGAGGACTTTACTGAGATCAAAAAGAAAATTTGGTCAATGTTAACTAATGCAGTTAAAGATAGAGGCTCACCTTTTAGAATACCAGTATTCATTTGTGGAAACCAATCTGACTTTGATGGACGAATAGTAGTTCTTAGAAAAGCAGATGAAGCAAATAATCTTGTTCAATACCATAGTGATATAAGATCAGATAAAATAGCTAAATTAAAAGCCAACAAAAATGCTGCAATGTTATTTTATGATAAAGAAGAAAAGATACAGGTTAGACTTAAAGTTGAATGCACTGTTAATCATGAAAATGAAGTTACAAAAGAGTCTTGGTCTAAAACTCAACATATATCTAGAAAATGTTACTTAGTCGATAATGGACCAGGAACCGAAAGTGACATTCCAACTTCAGGATTAAAACCAGAACTTGATAACTTTGATTACACAAAAGAGCAAAGTGAAGAAGGTTATAAAAACTTTACTGTTATTCAGTGTAAAATTAAATCTATTGAGTGGCTTTATTTAGCTGCCAAAGGTCATCGAAGAGCAAGATTTGAATTTGCTGATAATCTTGGCTCTGAAAATACAATTAGCAGAGATTATTGGCTAATACCTTAAATTCCTTTTACAATTATATTACTTCCTTCAGAATTTTGTAAACGTATATCTTTAACAGGCTTATATTCGTCTGAATGATACCACTCTAAAGCTCTTTCATAACTTGGAAATCTAATAATTACTAATCTTGGAAAATTATCTTCTCCTTCTACAACTTGATACTCGCCATTTCTAACGAGATACTCTCCATCATATTTTTTAACAACCTCTGAAACTTTAGCTACATACTCTTTATAGTTTTCAGGATTTATTACTTTTAGTTGTGCAATTACATATCCAGCTGACATTTATTACTCCTTTAAAAAATTGATTTTGAATATTTTTTCCAATTATCTTGATAATGCTTATTATTCTCTAATACTGCTTTTTTTTCTTCCTCTGTTACTTCTCTAATAACCTTACCTGGAGAGCCAACTACTAATGAATTGTCTGGTATTTCTTTATTTTCAGTAATTAAAGCTTTTGCACCTATAATACAGTTTTTTCCAATTTTTGCGTTGTTAAGTATTACTGCTCCAATCCCGATTAAAGTATTATCCTCAATCGTGCATCCATGTAACATTACTAAATGTCCAACAGTTACATTTTTTCCAACCTTTAACGGGAAACCAGGGTCTGTGTGCAAAACACTTCCATCTTGAATGTTTGACCCCTCACCTATATGGATATTTTCAATATCTCCTCGTAATACTGCATTAAACCATACGCTTGAGTTTTTTTCCAAAGTAACATCCCCAATAATAGTTGCATTTGGAGCAACCCAATTTTCGCCTGAGTTTTTTGGTTTTTTATCTTTTAAATCATAAAACATAATTTATATAGTTTACATTATGCCCATACAAACTCCAATATGTGATTTTGGTAAAAAAGCTATACCCTTTGAATTAAAGTCAACTGACAACAAAACTATTTCATTAAATGATATCAAAGGAGAAAACGGAACTTTGATAATGTTTATTTGTAATCATTGTCCATATGTTAAAGCTATTACAAAAGAACTTGTAGAAGACTGCAATGAATTAAAAAAGATTGGAATAAACTCAGTTGCTATATGTTCAAATGATTTTGTTAATTATCCAGAAGATTCTTTTGATAATATGATTAAATTTTCAAATGATAATCAATTTAATTTTCCTTATTTACATGATGATACACAAAAGATTGCAAAATCTTATGATGCTGTCTGTACACCAGATTTTTTTGGATATAACAAAGATTTAGAACTTCAATACAGAGGTCGATTAAGAGAGCTTAAAAATTTTGTGCCGGTAAAAGATGGGGAAAGTGATTTGTTTAAATCTATGAAGCAAATTGCTGAAACTGGCAAAGGACCTCAAAATCAAATCCCTAGTGCTGGCTGTGGTATCAAATGGAAGTATGATTAATGTATTTAATTGTTACTAGATCTTTCCCTCCTGAACTAGGCGGCATGCAAAGCTTAATGTGGGGGCTTGCAAAAGAACTATCAAAAAACTTTATGATTAAAGTTTTTGCTGATTACATTGAAAATCATAAGGAATTTGATGATCAAGCTTCCTTTTCTATTGAAAGAGTTGGGGGACCTAAGTTGCTCAGAAAATATCGAAAAGCATATCTCATTGATGAATTTGTTAAAAAAAGTAAAACAAATGGAATTATAGCTGATCATTGGAAAAGTTTGGAGCATTTAAAAACTAATAAAAAAAAATATTGTTTAATTCATGGTAAAGAAATTAACCATACTAAAGGATCAGGGATCAACAAACGTTTATTAAAAGTTTTAAATAATGTTGAAAAAGTAATTGCTAATTCAAAATATACTAAAAATTTAGCAATTGAAATTGGAGTAAAAGAAGAAAATATTATTGTTATTAATCCAGGGATAGATCCAATTAAAGATCTTGATAAAAAATCATTAGATAAAGTTGAAAGCTTACTTGCGGTTAAAACACCAAGATTAATTACAGTTTCAAGATTTGATAAAAGAAAAAATCATGAAAAAGTAATAATGGCTTTAAGAAATTTAAAGCAGATTTATCCAGATATTGTCTACGTTTGTATTGGTTATGGAGATGAAGAGGAAAATATTAAAAGTCTTGTAAAAGAATTGAACTTAGAGGGTCAGGTAATGTTTTTTAAAGATATAAGTGATGATTTAAAAAATGCCTTAGTGGCTAAATCAAATATATTTGTAATGCCATCTATTGTTCATAAATCTTCAGTTGAGGGTTTTGGAATAGCTTACACTGAGGCAGCACAATATAGTATACCCTCTATTGGTGGTGAAGTTGGAGGTGCATCTGATGCAATTGAACATGAAAAAACAGGTCTAATTTGTGATGGAACCAATTTAGACTCAATTTATTATTCAATAAACTCAATGCTAGAAAATAAAAAATATTTAGAGTATGGAAAAGGTGCCAAAGATAAAGTCTCAAAATTTTATTGGTCTAATATTATTGAAGAGTATAAAAAGATCCTAAGCTAATTTATGCTTATTTTTAAATCCAAAGAGTCTATTGGAATACTTTTTGGAATTTTTGCTTATTTATCTTTTTCTATTTTAGACACTATACAAAAAACTCTAATTATTCATCATTCAGTTTTTCAATTACTTCTCTTTAAATATTTTTTTGTTTTAATGTTAAGTTTATTCGAGTCAAAAAGGAAAAATAATTATTTATTTTATAAATCTAAAAATATTAAATCCCAAATATTTAGGAGCTTATTATCTGTAATGGAGTCTGGGTGTTTTGTTTTGTCATTTAAATATTTGTCTCTAGCTAATGCTCATAGTATTGGATCATTAGCACCAGTAATAGTTGTTGCGTTATCTGCAATAATCTTGAAAGAAAAAGTGTCTGTTAAAACATGGATTGCAATTTTTATTGGCTTTGTTGGAGTTTTAATTATTCTAAGACCGACATCATCCATTTTTGATCCAAAAGCCCTATTACCATTGATTGGTGCATTTATATTGGGACTTTATCAAATCATTACTAAAAAAGTTTCCAAATATGACAAAAATGAAACATCCTTATTCTACACATCAATAGTTGGTATTATAGTTATGTCATTATTGGCTACTAATTTTTGGTCTCCAATTGATAAATCTTCATACTTAATGTTTTTGGGTATAGGTATATTTTTTTCTCTAGGTCTATATCTTCAAATAATTGCGTTGAGTAAAGCAAGAGCAAGTATTATCCAGCCATTTCATTACACATTGATTTTTTGGGCAATAATTTTTGGATATATATTTTATAATGATATTCCAGATATGTTCACAGTTATTGGAGCTATAATAATTA
>Ga0257114_1002818_pt1 | contig 11333 bp, 10 predicted proteins | sample SI112_10mmetaG_FD_190149 | JGI IMG/M metagenome (GOLD analysis project Ga0257114, IMG submission 190149) | Marine microbial communities from Saanich Inlet, British Columbia, Canada - SI112_10m | ecosystem: Environmental > Aquatic > Marine > Inlet | place: Canada: British Columbia | collected... | reverse complement strand
CCGCGTCCGCGTCCACCGCGCGCGCCGCGCTCGGGCGCCATGTCGACCGACGCGACGCCCGGTCGCGCCGTCGTCGTCTCCCGTCGTCCAGCCGTCGTCCGCGCGCGCATCCGCATCCATCCACGCATCCATCCATCGCCGCATCCATCGCCGCGCGCCGTTCGTCGTTCGACCGCGCGCGGGCGTCGATCGCGAGCGATCGCGACCGATCGCGACCGATCGCCGGCCCCGTTCGCTTTCGCGCGGCGCGCTTTTTCGAGGTCGAACGCGAACGAAAATCGTCATCGACCGTTCGTGACTCGTCGTGACCCCCCCGCGATCGCCATCCGCGAATCGAATCCCGCGCGCCGAATCCGCACTTCCCGCACGCACGCACGCTCGCGCACAATGTTCACCATGTCCACCTCGATGACGGCGCTCAGGGCGCGCGTCGCGACCAAGTCCGCGCAGGTGCGCGCCGCGAACGCGAACCGGAGACCGCGTCGCGTCGGGGGGACGCGCGGACCGCGAGACGCGGCGAGGGACGACGCGCGAGCGCGCGATCATCGCGGACCCTATCCACGAGGCGCGGGCGAGGGACGCGCGAGCGAGACGGGACGGGCGAGCGAAACACCCGCGAGACGCGAGAGAAACACCCGCGAGAGGACTGACGATGGGCGAAACGCGAACGCGACGCGAACAGGGACGCAAGACGCAGGCGAAGAGCTTCACGGTGCGCGCCGCGAAGGAGGAGGGCGAATCTCAAGGCGCGTCCTTCGCGCGGGCCGCGTTCTCGGCGGCGCTCGCGTTGACGCTCTCCGCGACGTCGGTCGAACCGTCCTTCGCGACGTCCACGACGTCCCCGGCGGCGCGACGATCGGGCAAGAGCTCGGCCGCGGCGGTGTCCCCGAAGACGGCGAAGCCGGCTCCGGCGGCGGCCCCGGCGGTGAAGGCTAAGAAGGCCACCGCGTACAAGGCGAAGAAGACCACCCCGGCTGCGACGACCACGAAGCGCACGACGAAGCGCGTTCGCTCCAAGACGAGCACCGCCGCCGCCCCGGCCGCGCGCAAGACCGTCAAGCGCACCGTCAAGTCCGCGCGCAAGCCGGTCAAGACCGTTCGCAAGTCCTCCAAGACTGCCCCCGTCGCGGCGAAGAAGTCCAAGACGACTTCCCCGGCGCAACGCAGAAAGTAAGGTATACGCGTGTGATCTCTCAATTGCGCGCTGTCGATATTTGATCGCGCGTCCACAATGGCAAATGTGGCTCTGAATTCTCTCGACTCGCCGGGGCGCTAGCGCCCGCGGCGCCTCGTCGACTGGCGAACTCGAGAGTACTTTCTCAATACGCATTCTGTCCATATCCTCTATCTACGATCACCGCGCGCGCCGTTCGCTCGCTTTTCTCGATTCGAGCGTCCCGATGCTCCATCGCTCGCTCCGTCTTCCCGCGAGCGTCCCGCAAAGACCAAAAAGCGCCCGCGCGCCGGCGAGGCTGGGGACCGACGTCGGCATGACGTCATGGCTTTCGCTATTTCTCGACGCTCAGACGATCATGTTGGCCTCGATGAACGCGCTCACCGCGCGAGTGACGCCCGCGAAGGTTGTCGAGGTACGCGCGCGCGCGCGCGCCCGCATCGCGCTCGAGAACGCGCGCGAGCGTTGCCGATGGTTGTTTCGAGGCGAAGACGATCCATCGGGACGCGTCGCGACTTTATCGGCGATTTGCGACGCGTCGCGAGCGAAGACGCGCGAGACGGACGACTGACGGCGAAGATAACTATTACACGCGTAGGTTCGACGTTCCAACGCGCGAAGCGCGGTGGTCGTGCGCGCGAGTGCGAGCGAAGAAGGCGCAGCGGGGAAGGCGTTCGCGGCGGCGCTCGCGCTGACGCTCGCGACGACGTCCGTGGAGCCGGCGTTGGCCACGACGGCGACGTCGCCGGCGGCGCGAAGAGCGGGCGTTCAGTCTGCGGCAAAGGTGAAGTCCACGAAAGCTAAGGTTGCGCCGGATGTGCAAATCAAGGTGAAGCGCACGTCGGCCAAGGCGACGCTCACTCCGAAGCAACGCAAGGAGTTGGAGCAAGCGGCTGCGACGCGATACCAAAAGGTTGCGCCGAAGCGCGCGGAACCGAACCGATTGAAGGGAACTGCACTTAAGTCTGCCGCAGAAGTGAAGAAGACGAAGACTCCGGCCCAAACGAAGGCGGCGGCAGCGGCGGGCGCTGCGACCAAGAAGCCGACGACGAAAAAGCCGGCGGCGGCCAAGAAGTCGGCCCCGACTGTGACGGCCCCGGCGCCGAAGGCTGCCCCGGCGACTAAGTCGCCGGCGGCGACCAAGGCGGCGGCGACAAAGACGCCGGCGGCGACCAAGGCGGCGGCGACAAAGACGCCGGCGGCGACCAAGGCGGCGGCGACAAAGACGCCGGCGGCGACCAAGGCGGCGGCGACAAAGACGCCGGCGGCGACCGCCAAGCCGGCCAAGGCGGCGACCACCAAGCCGGCGGCGGCAAAGCCGGTGACGGCGCCGATCAAGACCACGACGCCGGCGGCGGCAAAGGCGACGACCACCAAGCCGGCGGCGGCAAAGGCGAAGACCAAATCTACCAAGAAGGTTACCAGACCGGTCAAGTCCGTCACGAAGAAGGTTGCCAAGCCGGCGGTGAAGAAGGCGGCCAAGCCGGCTCCGCGCCCGAAGAAGGTGAGCCGCGTGAACCCGCTCTCCATCATTGCCACCGGTCTTGGTCTCGGTCTGTTCGCATACTCAAACCGCAGAGAGGGTCAACCGTCCGTATCGACGGCGGCGACGAAGACTACCACAGTGTCTAGCACCCCGGCGAAAACCGTGGCCAGCGCTCCAGCCAAGCCGACCAAGTCTGCCACTAAGGCTGATGAGGCACAAGCGTGGATCGAGAACTGGAAGAACAAGTAATCGCAACGCGCTCGATGTAAATCGATCAATTCATCAATAACTCTTATATTATCACACGAAATATATGCTGCAGCTGCCTATTTCCCCTCTTCCGGACGCAAAACATCCATGCCACCGAGGTACGGTCGCAACGGCTCGGGTACGACGACGCTTCCATCTTCTTGCTGGAAATTTTCGAGGATGGTGACGATCATACGAGGAATCGCGCACGCCGTCGCGTTGAGAGTGTGGCAGTGCATAAGCGGCTGCTTCTTGCCATCGACGGCATTCGGTCTGTACTTTATATTCAGCCGCCTCGCTTGATAATCCGTGCAGTTCGAGGCACTCGAAATTTCGCCGTACCGTTCGAGCGCGGGCATCCACGCTTCGACGTCGAATTTGCGATATGCCGGTGCGCCTAAGTCCTCCGTGGGCATGTCCAAAACTTTGAAGTGGAAGCCGAGCTCTGCAAACATTTCAGTCTCGATGCCGATGAGCTCCTCGTGAAGTGCGTCAGATTGCTCAGGCGTGGCCACGACGAACATCTCCACCTTGCTAAACTGATGCAAACGATACATGCCCCGAGTCTGCGCGCCGGCGGCGCCGGCTTCAGTGCGGAAACAATGACTGAAGGCCGCCATTTTGATAGGGAGTTGCGATTCTTCCACAACTTCATCCATGTATACTCCACCCAATAATAGTTCAGCCGTACCCGCCATACAGAGATCGGAGTTTTCAATGCTATACACTTGCGTGTTCTCTGCCCGCGGCTGGAATCCGCACTTCTCCACCACGCTGCTACGCACCATGTCTGGCACCATCATGGGCTTGAAACCTTTGCTCAAAACCTTGGCGAACGCCCAGTTGATCAGAGCTAACTCAAGCATAGCTCCAACACCGGTGAGGTAGACGAAACGACTACCACTCACCTTGCTTCCAGTCTCGAAGTCGAACATCCCAAGCTTTTCGCCGACGTCGACGTGATTTTGCACTGGAAACGTAAACGCGCGCTGCTCACCCACCGTCGCCCGAGTCACCGTATTTTCTTCGCTGCCGATCGGCACATCCGGGTGTGTCAAGTTTGGCAACCTCTGCGCCATGGTTTGTAACTCGCTCTCGAGTCCGGCGAGATCGCCTTCGAGCGCCGCGAGCTCGTCCTTAATCGCCTTGCCCTCGGCAATCAACCCGTCCCGAACCTCTTTATCCATCTTCCCCTTCATGCTCTTCGCGTTCGCGTTTCGACGCTCGCGAAGTTCATCGCACTTAAAGTTCAACGCGTTCAACGCCTCGTATTTCGCGATGATTTCCTGCACATCCACGTCCACCTTTCTCGTCGTCGCGTTCTTTTGCACCAACTCGGCGTTGTCCCGCACAAACTTGAAATCGATCGCCGCCTTCCACGCCAGCGCCTTGTTCGTCTCCCCCGACGCATTCAACGCGGGCGCTTCGCTCGTTGCGCTCGCTCGCGTGGCGAGCGTCGCGCGCTGCGCGGGACGTCCGGGCGTCCAACGTCGCGCGACGACGCTCGCGGCGAGCGGCGAGGACGAGGACGAGGATGACGTCGTGCGCGTGCGCGCGGCGGCGGCGGCGACGACGCGGCGGTGCATGGCCGACCTGACGAATGTTCTGTGCATCGCGCGCGTCCGGCGCGACGTCGATCGTCGACGAGCGCGGTGTGGCGTCGCGAGGCGCACGAGCTATGGTGGTGACGTCGAGCCGTCGGGTTTTTTTCGCTTTTTTCTATCTCTATTGCACAACACACGACGCGCGGGGAAACAATGATGAGCTAGGACGGGTTACGCCGGAGGCGACCGCACGACTTCGGCGATGGTGGAGACCTCCGCCATGGCGCCGACGCCAAAGTCACCGCACGCGAGGTGCTTCTCGATCGGCGGAACGACGACGACGCCGAGCTCGCGCGCCGAGCGCAAATGTCGCTCGGTGAACGGGCTCTCCCACATCTTTGTGTTCATCGCGGGCGCTATGAACACGCGTTTGGCGGGGTCTTTAAAATCCCACGCGCGAAATACACACGTGAGGAGATTATCACACAACCCGTTGGCGATTTTAGCCAGGGTGTTTGCGCTGAGTGGCGCCAAGACGAAGACGTCAGCCCACTTGACCAACTCGATATGCATCACGGGATCGCCCTTTTCGCCCCATTCACGCCACTCGTCGTGATCGGTGAAAGTTTTTATGTTATTTTCTTCCGCTCGTGCGATATCTTCCGCATCGATGAACTTCAACGCGTTATCTGTGAACACGAACCGAACCTCACACTCGCCGCTCGCGCTCCACCGCTCGCGCGCGAGCTCGTCGAACTTGATCGCCGCCACGGATCCTGACACTCCGATGAGAACCCTCGTCATCGCTCGAGGTCTCACTTCGCTCGCTCTTCCTCGAGTTTTTTCGCCAATCGCGCCTTGGACTCGCGCGCGAGCTTCAAGTTTCTTCGACTCTTCCACAGCTTTTGCTCCTTCAGGCACGCGTCGAGCGTCCACTTTTCTTCGTTGCACTTCCCGAGGAACTTGCCCAGGGCGTTTTCGGCGTGACAGCGCTTGAGAGCGATGACGGCTTCGCGGCAGATCGGGTGCTTGTCCAGCGTCAGCGGCGGGTGCATCGCCGACACGCGCGTCGCGGTGTCCCGAGCGTGCGGGCAAAAAAGTGTCTCGAGCGGGACAAACGCGTCGGACGTCAAAGTGCGCCGCGTTGCCGCGCATCAGCGCGTTCGCACGGTCACGAGGACGAGGTGCGCGACGTAAGCGTACGTGCGTCACACGTCGCGCGTCATGGGCGACACGCGAGATGCCCTCACGCTTTGGTTCGCGCCGGCGTTGGGGAGCGCGTTGGCCCAGGTCATGTTTCTGAGCCCGTTCCCGGAAATCGAGCGGTGCAAGACGAAGCGCTCGCTCGGACACCTGAACGCGCTGCCGTATCCGTTCGTGGCGGCGAATTGCGCGGCGTGGATGATTTACGGTGGTATCAGTGGGAACTATTGGGTGTATATTCCAAACTTTACTGGATACTTTTGCGGGACGTATTACTCTTTTGTGGCGTATGCGCTCGACGAGAAGATACGGGGAACGATGGAACGCATAGTTGCGGTATTAATCATCTTGGTTAGTTTCATAGGGATGGTAGTGAGTTGTGTGATGAAGAATTCGAGCGAGAGCGCTCGCCTTGTGGTGGCTGGGATCTTGGCAAACTTGATTCTGGTGGTGTACTACTCGGCGCCGCTGTCGACGATGGCGGAAGTCGTCAGGACGAAGGATTCAAAGTCCATGCACTTTCCTCTGGTGTTTTGCAACGGACTCAATGGCCTGTGCTGGACCACGTATGGCATAGCGTTGAACGACTGGTGGATCGCCGCGCCGAATCTTTTCGGTTCTGTGCTCTCCATCGTACAGGTCGTTCTTATTTTCTTGTACCCAAGCTCAGAACGCTTACGCAGTCGGATCACGCCGACTCCCTCCGTCGAAGGGCTAGTGTCGATGAGTTCGGATTCTTCTCCGCTTTGATATTATCAAAAGCGTCGATATTCTTTGGTAGAAACGAAATGCAAACTAGAATTAGGCGGAGAGTTGAGCGCGCAGTGACGGCGCGTATCCTCAACAATCCGCGAGTGTATCAATTAAGCACAGACTTTGTCATTCAAAAGCTAAGGCCTAACGCGCCGCAGAACACACCAGTCCCGTCGCATCCGCTCCGATTTTGCCTAAGTTACACACACCGCAAACGTTCCCTGCTTCTTCCACGACGTAGTGCGCACCACACGTAGGGCACACGCAGTCCTTCGTCCCCTTGTAAATTGGAACAAAGGTAGCAGAGCAAACGGCGAACGGATTGTGAGGATCGTAGTTGACCTCGACCTCATCCTTAGGTGCTCGTTCGCACGCTTGTAACACTTGTTTCGCTTGCGTAGCCACCTTGACAGGCGGGTTGAGTTCAAGTAATCGACGGCAGAACGTTGCGGCGGTGACATAGTTCTTCAGCTTGAAGAAAATTGACATTGCCGATCGCAGAGAAAGAGACAGGTGAATCGGCTGCATCTCAGAGTGCGTAAAATACGCGGCGAGCTCAGCTTGTCGAGTCGCGTCATCCTTGACTTCCTTTCTAGCAATCTCAATCCTCAGCGCACACGCGTATTCGCGAGCCACCTTCAAGAGCTGTTCCACGTCCTCAACTTCGCTCGGATCCTCCACGCTCAACAAGGTGATCGCGTGAATGATACCGACAAACACTTTCAAAGCTTCCACAAACTTGCCTTCAGTAGTTAACTTGAAAGCGGACTTGAGGCGTTCCTGGAGAATTTCCGGAGAACAGATCATCGCAGGCGGCAAAACACCCGTTGCGCGCGAAGACCAGCCGCGGCCGAGCGGCATCGGTATCTTGGGACTTGCGGGCATGCCCTCGAGGGTCACATGCGACGCATACGCCAAATCCACGAAATGTTGCTTGAGTGGAGCGAAATTGACGATCCCTAACTGACGGCTAAGCAATTTCATGGCGCTATCGAAATCGCCCGCAGCCACGTGCTCGCCGGCAACGGCACTCTTCTCAGTCCATCGTCGCGACGGCGGAACGCCGGCGGTTGGTGCGATGAAGACATCGCTATGAAACGTTTCAGCGCCAGTGTCATCCACTGCACCACCCATCAACTCTTCCGGTAGTTCTAATTCATCCATGCCCCAGCCATCGTTTTCATTGTCGACGTCGTCGAACTCAACATCGGGCGCAATACCAGCCTTGGCGAGCGGATCGACGCGCTCGTCGTCACCGATATCAATGTCAGCGTCACCCCATCCAAGACCAACACCACCCATGCCCATGACATCATCTTCAGCGTACTCGTCGCCAGCGATCTCGCCAGATAGAACACCTTCGAAGAATCCCTTGGACACCGGCAACAACGGCCAGTTATCCCCTCTAAACAAGGGAGCGGGCGGTTGAAGCAGCTTTCCTAAGCCACTCACGTCTGGAATAGCGGCACCGTTCTCGTTTAATGTTTCTGCTATGCGCGCTGCATCGTCTTCCAATCCATGTGTCTTGGCGGTTAAGTACGCGAGCGGGTAGTGGCCAACATTCTCAAGCACCTTGACTCGCTCGGCTACGTCACCCAAGTAGAGTGCGTTGTGGAACTGTCCCATGACATCGGCGCGCATTTCCGAGATCTTCAACATCTTACTCAACTTTTCGAGGTTACCGGTGATGAGGTACAAGAATGAAAGACGCTCAAAATTCTTCGTCTTTTGGTACGCAAACTCAACGATTTGGTGGTTACCTTGATTCAACGCCGCAACACCAAGCTTGTGCCATGTGTCTTTGTCGTCGATCTCTTGAGCGCTAGTGAGGGCGACTTCGATGTTACCGCATTCCAACGCCAACTCAAAGCGAGTGCGTTCATCCTGTTTTATGAAAAGAATAGAGACGTTAGTCAAGCCGCCGTCGGCGAAAAAAGAGCAGCAAATGCAGTGTCGCTGGAACACTCATACAAAAAAATAGCGAACAAGAAATCTTCATAGACTCTCGGCATTCACCAAGGAAGGATCCGTAAGGTTGTAGATAATCATCGTGTGCCAAAAGGTCGTCGAGAAAGCGCCGAAAAAGTTGCACGAGAAACTCACCTGAACGAAGTGGAGCGCGATCTCCGGGTAACCCTTTTGCTGCAAGTACGCGATGATCGATTGGCCGCAGAGCTGTCCACTTTTGATCATCGAAAGCACTTGATCGAACCTCTTCGCATTGAGCGCGAGCTTGAACATGTACTCTGACGGGTCAAACTGAAGCTGACGGTTACGTCCATCACGATCCAAACAGAAAATGACATTGCCAAACACCTTGGTGAGGTACACGGGGTTATCCAACGTGCGAATAATGCCCGAGTCACCATTTGGTAAGGCGTATTTGATGTGGTTGAGCGTAGTGTAGATGAAGACACCGTGATCGTCCCAGGCTCCCGACTTTACGCGAATGGTTTCGTGCACCGTGACAGAGTGACCAAGCTTGCGATCCGCGAGAACGATGGCGTGCTTACTCAGCAGAGCAACACGGCTCATATCTGACGCCCAGACGACGTACTTGATGTGTGGTGCAGCAAGCTCGGCGATAGCGGCGCGCTGTTGGAGATCAAACAACACCATCTTCTCATCGGAGCGGCACAAGAGCGATCCTGTGCCAGCATAGAAGATCATGTCAGTGCCCGGGGTAGGGCAGGCACACTTCTTGGTCATTTCGTTGTCCAAGTTCTTGATGATGATGTTATTCGATTGCTTATCCAGTGTCGCAAATCGGTTTCTGGCCACGAAGACCGCGCCAATACCGTTACCGCGACGTGAGTCGCCACTGACTTCGCCTCGGCCGCTATCCTTTGGTAACATGAAAAGCTCGTAGTTTTCACCACCGGCATCGTACGTAATGAGCACCGCATTCTCCGCTGGGTTGTATGACATGGATCTCGGGCTCGAGTTGGGACCTCCAACGGTGCGTCGGATGGACACCAACGGATTATCCCGCTGAGACTGAAAGTCATAGCAGCGCAAGTAGCGATCCTTCACGTAGAACAAGCTACCTTGGTGGCTGGTGTACGCCGGACGTTCACGTTCGAGCTTGAAAACAATCATACCACTGTCATGGCCTGCGGCTAACAAATTGACTTCAGGATGCGCGGCCAAGATCCAGAACCGATCATTCTCTCGTCGGAAGGTTTGCGCGTCGGCTCGCTTTGACATGTCCCACACACGGATCGACTTGTCCTCTGAGTTCGACACAATCACATCCTGCCTGGCATGGAAAGCGACACAACTCACGTTGTTGACGTGTCCACGAAGAGAGTCAACTTCCCAAGCCTTCGTGTCGTTCATGCGCCAAAGCTTCACTTGACGATCGTCCGCACCGGACACAATCAGCGGCAACGTCGGGTGGAAAGCCGCCCAATTGACGCCGCGGTCGTGACCTTCTAGGATGTACTTCACCACAGTGTCACCTCCACCAAACAGATCGTTGTTCATTTGCGGCATGCGGAGCTCATCCGCCGGACTCACAGCCTTGCGCCGGAGACCGCTTATGTCCCAAACTCTCACCGTCTGATCCAATGACGCCGAAACCACCAAGTCATCCTTGTGATGGAATCTCGCGCACATAACGTAGTGATTATGTCCCGTGAGAACCGCAATCGAGCTTCTGCTCTGCCAGTTCCAGATCCGAATCGTCTGATCATCCGAAGCGGAGACGATCCACGGGTACTCTGGGTGAAACTCAACCGTTCTGATGTAGTCCAAGTGACCCAAAAGCGTGAACATACACCGTCTGAGCTTGTAACTCCAAACCTTGATCTTATAATCATCCCCTGTTTCAGCGCAATAGCGCGCGGTCAGTCTCAATTTCTCCCCCCGTCGCATTTTCCTCGCCTCGCGTTTGCGATCGCGTCTCGGGTCGATCGCGCGCGTCGCCCTCTTCGCCTCGCCCCATCATCACGCACCTCCTGACACGAATAACGGCTGCGAACTGTGAAAGTGTACCCCCCGCACTGGACCCTCGTGCTCATCGAATCGATCGATCAGCGTTCCCATGCGATAATCCCATAACTGAATCACCCCGCTGTGCAGCGACGCCAAAATCCACGGTCGCTTGGGGTGAAACGCCAACCCTTTCACCCGGTTCGATTTCGTCTGCGGTCGTCGCGCGCGTCAGTCCCGCTCGACGATCACTTCTCGCGATCCACGCGTCGTCGCGGCGCCACATCGCGCGTCGTACCTCGAACTTCGTCAACATCTGTGTTCAGATCGCGACCAAACGTTGCGATCGAATCGCGCGTTCGCGCTCGCGCGCGCGCGCGTAAACGGCGACGTACGACGCGCGGACGCGTGCGTTTGACGCGCGCGCGTGTCGTGCGTTCGTCGCACGCGCGTCGTTCGCGCGAACGCCGACGACGCGCTCGACGTCGAGTGCAGATCCGAGGTCAGGCGAGCGCGAAACCGCGGAACCGCCCGTTGAGGAGAGCCGCGCGCGCGAGGTTTCGCGAACGAAGCCCTCGGCGAGCGGTGAATGGAGGCTCGAGACCAGAACACTGAGGAGTTGAGACGAGAACACTAAAGATGCTAAAGATACTATTAGAATCAACATCATCGCTAGGGGGCGTAGGCGTCCATCTTGGACGAGAGAAGCTTCCAGACGTCGGATTTGTAGGAGCGCTCGAGCGCGCCGGCGGCGGAGAGACGGTCGGGATGGAAACGAAGGGCAGCTTTTCTGTACGCCGAACGCACGGCGGTGATAGAAGACGACGACGGTTCAACGCCGAGCGCGGTGAGAACTTGTACCAAACCTTCGCGCTCGAGGGTGGCGAGTGAGGGGTCGGACGCGCGAGAGGGTCGCGGCGCCGAATGCGAAGGCTTTGGCGGTTCGGATCGCAAAGTCTCGCGAGCGTGCTCCGATCCCGATGCCGTACGA
>Ga0257114_1002817_pt1 | contig 11334 bp, 6 predicted proteins | sample SI112_10mmetaG_FD_190149 | JGI IMG/M metagenome (GOLD analysis project Ga0257114, IMG submission 190149) | Marine microbial communities from Saanich Inlet, British Columbia, Canada - SI112_10m | ecosystem: Environmental > Aquatic > Marine > Inlet | place: Canada: British Columbia | collected... | reverse complement strand
ACTTATACTTATAAAACCATCAACATAGTCATCTTTAGACTCAATTGAAACTCCAGAAGTGTTAATATTAATAACAGGAAGTCCTGAGGAACTATTAGCGTTAATAAAACTAGCCGTAAGTGTTAGATTCTCACTTGCTGATATAACTCTTGTAGACTCAGTAGATCCATCCGACCAGAAAATAAATTCATACCCCTCATCTGGAGTGGCTGTAATAGTAACCTCTGTTCCTTCACTATACTCTCCTCCCTCACTTGATACGCTTCCTCCATCTTCTGCAGATATAATTAAACTATAAACGGGGATCTGTTCAAAGTTTGCTGTAACACTAGTATTATAATATAATGTTACTGTTAATGGATTATCTGAAGAGCCATTAGACCAACCTGTAAAACGATAACCAGAACTTGCAGTAGCAGTTATACTTACCTCAGTACCTGCAATAAAGGTTCCTGTAGATGGATCTACGCTTCCTCCTTCTTCAGCTGAAGCTGTTAATATGAGTTTTGGAGTAATATTAGTAGGTGCAAGCGAGTCCTCCTTAGCACAGGTTAGTATGAATAGTAAGCTTATGTATATAGAAAGTTTTTTCACTAATTAATTTTTAAGTTATTTAAATTTTTAGTTACACTATCAAGTTCAGTATTCAAAGTTCTTAATTTTATTCTAATCATACTGTCTTGGATTTGAACTTCTTTCTGAATTTCATAAAATCTATCAGATAATTCTTGATAAGTTGTTCCGTATTTAGGAAGCTCATATTCAACTACAAACTCTATTTTTTTTGCAGCAAAACGATCATATCGTTCAATTTTTTTTAAATCATCTTCAAATGAAATGGGTTTGTATACTTTATTTAAGGGATTATTACAACTAGAAAAGATTAATATAATAATTAAGTATATAGAAAGTTTTTTCATTAATTAATTCATAAGTTATTTACAGTTATAAATTCCCATCTATGAAAAGAGATTTTATAAAGGAGATTCTATTAAAACAAATCTACTGCCATTCCACTCCCATCTAAAATAGTATCCTCCTAAGGGAAATGTATGCACTAAATCTACAAAACCGTCTTCATCTACATCTGAAAAAATTGGTCTAGCTCTTTTAGCTGTATCAGCACATCCATCTGCATTAGCTTGATAAACAATTTCATAATAATCATCTATTATATTTGAGACTTCAGTAAAACCTTCTTCTCCATCATTTCTTAATAATTGCAGATAATATCCCCAACCACGATTGGTTTGTACAAGATATTCATATCTATTTTCAAAATCATCTCCATTATTTATATCTATTTCACTTAAACCAATTCTAGTAATTAATATATCTTTATCTCCGTCATTATCATAGTCATAAGTAACTACTCCTTGAGGACTCATAAATTTTTCTACTATTGGTAAAACAGTCATGTTGTCTACGCTATATTCACCTTGGCTAGTTCCCCATAATATTAAAGGCGAACCTATTAAATTTCCTAGTGGAGAGTAATAACTACTATTATTTAAAAAGTTTTCAATATAAATTACAATCTCAACGTTTGCAACAATAATATCATCATAGGTATCATTGTTTAAATCTGATATTGCTAAATAATTAGTTGATGGAGATATGTTACCAAAACCAATTCCATCAGAATAGTAATTATAATTTGAGTTATTAATGTTTTCAATATCTGATTCTCTGACAACATTAATTCCATCTTTTGCTGTAAAATTAAACCCTCCATTATTAATCAAGAAATTATTTCTATTTCTAGGAATCATAATATCTAAATCGCCATCATTATCTAAATCACCAGTTGCTGAGTGATGAAGATAACCATCAGATGGACCAACTGGATGTGCAAAAAAAGTACCATCTGTAGAATAATTATTTTCAAGTATATATGATTGTTCCCCGATTAAAGGTGCAACATCAGGGCCAGTTCCACTTAGGAACATGTCTACATCCCCATCATTATCAAAGTCTCCTGGAATAATTTTATTACATAAATACATTTTAAAGTCTGGATAATTACTAACTATTAAATCTTCATAAACAAAACCTCCATCTCTATACATATACATTTCAAAAGAGGTAGGAATTGTGGTAAACGTGTCCCAATTATCAGAATCATTGTATTGCGGATGCATAAGAAAATCTTCATACCCATCTCCATCTAAATCAAGTGGCATTCCACCTCCAACATCTTGTCTTAAACCAAATTGATTTAGATTAGGTGTTGGAATAGGTAGGTCACAAAGAAAGTAATTGTCTTTTTGATTTAAATACCTAATAGCACCGGTATCCATTCTTAGATTTTTATTATATAAATCAATGCTAGGTTTGCTATAATCATAATATTTACTATCGGGTTGAGTTTTTATTGTAATATTGGAATCATATTCTAATCCTGAATTAAACTCAATTAAATAATCTATTTTATCATACCCTATGTATGTGGTATATTTTTCTTTAATTGTCCATTTATTATAAATTTCTATCAGACTATCATTAATAACATTATTTGGTATATAATTGAATATAATTACACCATCGTTATCACCTTCATTAGGTTGTGATTCAATAGTTATATTACCATGGTCTGCAGATAATGAAATTGCTTTATATCCTCCTGGATGAGAAAATTCTATAGATAGTGTATCTCCTATTCCTTTAGTGAATATTTTAGAATCAGTATTGGTTATTGAAAGGTCAGGAAGATTATCAAATAATGCTTCAATTGTTATATTTTCAGTTAAGGTAATTGTAATTGTAGAATTAGTAGAATTTAATCCACTCCAGCCTGTAAATCCATATCCTTCACTAGGTGTCGCAGTAACTGTAATTGATGTTCCATCATCATATGTGCCACCTGCTGTTGAGACGCTTCCACCCTCTTCTGCCGATACAGTTATAGTATACTGTGAGACTGAAGTTGGAGGTGTTGTATTAGTTGTATTTGATAGAGGTGAAACATAGACTGATGAGTTTTCTTCTGTGCTGTCCTTAGCACAGGTTAAAACAAATAATAAACTTAAATATATAGGTAGTTTTTTCATTCGTTAGTTTTTAGATAACACCGAATAAAGAAGAATTTCATTTGACCCATCTGCATTTCCAAATCCAATTAAACTTATATAATCTATCCAGCCTGAATTATCAAGATTAATAGGTATTGATCTTCTAAGGTTATTGAATTTAGGCAAACTTTCTTTTCCAGATAATTGGTTTTCTGTTGCATATGCAAATTGATTCATGTCAAATAATTCCAGATTGCCACCATTATTTATATAGAAGGAAAGACCATTTTCATCTCCATATGCACCTGAGGTATGAGCTATATCTAAAATACCATCATTATTTATATCTACTACTGATAACTGTCCTTCTCCATGGAAGGAGTCTAAAGATCCATCATTTGGAAGCAGGTTATCACCTGGAATAAACTTTCTGTTTCCTGTCTCAGAATCATAAGTGTTTAAAAATACCTGAAGACTCTTTCCCACATAATAAGGATCTCCCCTAGTTACTGCTATAACTATATCTTTATATCCATCTAAATTGATGTCATAATCTACAGCATAATTAAATTTTGTGTTCCCAATACCATATTTTGCCTCAGTAACAAAACCTACATCACTATCCTCATATGATGGTTTACCATCTTTACTTAGAGAATATGCGCCAGAAAAATCTTTATATTGTTCCCACGATGCCCCTGTAGTTTCAGCATAAGGAACAAAAAAATCATCAATCCCATCATTATTAAAGTCCGCTATAACTGATGACCACAAATTCCTTCCCCACGGCTTTATCTCTTCAGGTAGGAGATCAGTACTGTTGGTAAAACTTCCAGAACCATTGTTTAAAAGTAAAGTTTTACCTGTATAAATATCTACATCACCGTCACCATCAACGTCTCCAATTGATAATTCGTGTCCAAAAGAATGACCTTCAGGAGGAGAAATATTATCTTCTTGACCTTCAATGTTTGTACTGGCATCATAAAATTTTCCATCTCCAAGACTAAGTAATAAAGGTATTCTTTCCCATCTAGTATAAGGATCCTGGCCTGGTAATCTTTGGATAACACCCATTGAAGCTGATACTATGTCATCTAGGCCGTCACCATTAAAATCAGCTGTTTTAGTCCTATAAGCAAAATGGTTATTATGTGCAGTTGAACTTGCTATAGCTTCATGATCATATATCATTGAGCCATCACCATTGTTTAGAAATATACTGTAGGTATATCTACTATCTCTTTCTAGAGTATGAGGAAAGGTTGCCCAAGTAATAACAAGATCTTGTAATCCATCATTATTAAAATCTCCATGAGCAAAATTATGTGGATCCATACTAAAAGCTCCAGGAGGATTGTAGTCTGTGTTTGATGGATAGTACCATTCAGGATGAGTCTCTTGCATTTTTACACTAAACCAACCAAATGGTCCTACTTCGAATGAATTTGTACTATTGTATGATCTTTCAATTGAAATAGTTGCAGCACATGGGAATGTCAAATTAACTAATGAATATTGAATGTTATTTACAAAACTCTCAAAATTAGCTGTAATATTTTGGTCACCATTTATATTTACAGTTCTTTGTGGATTAGTGTTACCGTCTGACCAACTAGTAAAACTATAGCATCCATCTGGTATTGCAGTAATTACAACCTCTTTTCCTTGTGAAAAAGTTCCACCCCCTGTAACTGAACCACCAACTCCAGCAGTAGCTGTTAAAGTGTATTGCTTAACTATTTGTGTGGGAGTTGTATTGGGTGCCTGAGAATCCTCCTTAGCACAGGTTAAAACAAATAATAAGCTTATATATATAGGGAGTTTTTTCATTAGTCAACTTTTAAAAATTTTGAACCATTCCATTCCCATTCATGATGGATTATACCTTGATCAGGTAAATTGAAAAACTCAATAAAACCATCATTATCATAATCAAATAGACCCATATTAAATATGTAGTGATTTTCTCCTTGACAATTTCCACCAATTCTTTCTGAAGTAAAATTTAAAAAATAATCAGTAGTTAAATCAGTTATTTCAGTATTATTTTGAACTTTTAGTAATTGAAAATTCCATCCTAAATGAAAATCATCCATATTTGGACTATTGGATTCAGGATCTTCTAAAGTTGCACCGGTTCTGTTAATTATTATTTCTAATGTTCCATCATTATCAATATCATATAAATTATGTTCTAATGCTAAACCCCAACCATTTACAGAAGGAATTACTGAAAATCGATTTGGGTTAAAATTAGGCTGAGTTGATGAATCACAATTTGTGACTTCACTACAACCCCAAAAAATTCCCATAGCATGAGCAAATTCAGCACCAGTTAATAATATATCCATAGCTCCATCATTGTTTATATCAGCTATACTAAAGTCATTAGAGTAATTAAAATTTGGAGCATTTTCACCTCCATTAAAGAAATAGTTATCATCTTTTACAAGAGTTCCATTGTTATTTCTATATCTAATATTACCATTATCTGTATATTGATAAAAATCCATATAACCGTCATTGTCATAGTCATATATTGATTTTGAGTTATATCTTGATGAATAACCTAAATCTATGATTTCAAAGTTTAATTCTACTTGATCTGAATTATTTAATAATATTAAAGTATTAGTTCTTTCTATATTATTGTCATGATTAAATGAAGAAAGGACTATGTCCGGTTTAGTATCATTATTAAAATCTGTTATATATATTTTTGCAGGACTATATACAAGAACATCTTTTAATACATTATAATATTTGTATTCACCATTTTTATAGAGATATATCTCAATTGGACTTTTAAAAATACCATGCCCCTGAAAACCTATATAACCTCCATATGTAACAAGGTCAAGATAACCATCACCATTAAAATCTGCAAATACACCCAGTTCAGTAAGATCTGTTCCATAAGAATCATTAAACTGATTTAAACTTATTCCATTCTCACCCATTAAAGTCTCACTTCCATCACAAGTGTTTTTCTCAGCATAATTATCTCTTAAATTTTGATAACGAATTTTAGGTATATCAAACGGATATTTGATGTTTCTAAGAATATGAGTAGGTGTATTAAAGTCATAAAAATTCGGTTCTGGCTGAGTTCTAACCTGATATTCGGAAATCGAAGCTAAATCATCAACACCTGTAAAATTTATTTCAATATTATCAGTTCCTGCAATAGTCCTAGTCCAATCTACATTTTCAACTGTATTTACAGTATATTCTATGACTATATTTCCTTCAGTATCTCCTTCAGCAGGTTCAGATATTACACTAACACTTCCATACTCTGCAGACAATGATGTTGTTTTATAACCTCCAGCATGAGAAAACCCAATTGAAAGTGTATCCCCTACTCCTTTTGTAAACATTTTAGATGGTGTTTCTGGAAGGGTAAACTGAGGAAATAGTCTAAATATGGCTTCTATTGTTGTATTTCCTGCTAGAGTAACTGAAATGGTAGAGCTTGTAGAATCTGAACCATTCCACCCAATAAACCCATATCCTTCTTCAGGTGTTGCAGTTATTGTGACCTCCGTTCCTTCTTGATACTCTCCACCCTCAGTTGATACAGATCCACCCTCTCCTGCTGTTACTGATAGTGTATAGCTATTGACAATAACCTGGAAGTTAGCTGTAATGCTTGTATTTGAATTTAATGTAACTGTAAGTGGATTAGCTGTTGTTCCATTAGACCATCCGCTAAAACTATATCCTGAAGTAGGTGTTGCTGTTAAACTTACCTGGGTTCCACTTGCAAATGTTCCTCCACCACTAACTGATCCACCATCCCCAGCAGATGCTGTTAAGGTATATTGCTTAACTATTTGTGTAGGAGGAGTATTGGGTGCCTGAGAGTCCTCCTTAGCACAGGTTAGGATGAATAGTAAGCTTATGTATATATAAATATTTTTCATAATTAGTCTTTAGATAATGCTGAGTAAAATACAATCTCTGTGGGTTGATTCAATTGACCTAGAGATAAAATACTGATATAGTCAATCCATCCTGATCCATTAAGGTCAACAGGAAAAGCTCTTCCTAATGTTCTCCCATCATTTGGCCATTCTGCTCTTTCAGGAATTTGTTCAGAATTTAAATAAGCTAGATTATCTAAACTTACTAGTTCTAAAGAACCACCATTATTTAGATAAAATGATAACCCATACGCTTCAGTATAAGATCCAGATGTGTGTGCTATATCTAATATCCCATCGTTATTAATATCAATAATTGATAATTGTCCTTCACCATGGTACTGATCAAGAACTGATTCATCAGGAAGAAGATTATCACCACTAATAAATTTTCTACTTCCAGTTTCTGTGTCTTCTACATTAAGGAAAATTTGAAGACCCTTTCCTGTATAATATGGAGAAGCTCTTGTAACTCCAATTACAATATCTTTATAACCATCTAAATTGATATCATAATCAATTGCATAATTAAATTTTGTATTGCCAATTCCGTATTTTGCATCTGATACAAATCCCTTTGTGCTGTTATTATAAGAGGGGTTGCCATCTTTACTTATTGAAAAAACACCCGAATACAAAGAGGTACTAGATTCTGCATATGGAACAAAAAAATCTTCAATTCCATCATTATTAAAATCTGCAATAACAGAAGACCATATATTTCTACCTACAGGCTTAAGCTCACTTATTAAAAGATCAGTTTTATTTGAAAAATTACCTGACCCATCATTAATCAATAAAATCTTACCTGTAAAAATATCAATGTCTCCATCCCCATCTACGTCTCCTACTGCTAGTTCATGACCAAAAGTATGTCCTTCAGGTGGAGAAGATCCATCTTCTTGTCCCTCAATATTAGAACTGGCGTCATAGAATTGACCATCACCAGTATTAAATAATAATGGTATTTTTTCCCATCTAGTGTATGGATCTTGCCCTGGTAATCTTTGAATTACACCCATAGATGCTGACACAATATCATCATACCCATCATTGTTAAAGTCTTCAACTATTGTTCTATATGCAAAATGATTATTATGAACTGAGTTGGATGTGAATGCATTGTTATCAATAGACATTGAACCATCACCATTATTGAGAAGTACACTATAGTTTAATCTACTCTCTCTTTCCAAAGTATGAGTAAATGTTGCCCAAGTCACCAAGACATCTTGAAGGCCATCATCATTAAAATCTCCATGACTCATATTGTGTGGATCAATAACAAAGTAACCAGGGGGATTATAGTCATTTTCTGTTGGATAATAATATTCACCATATTGTTCCTGGACAGAAACGCTAAGCCAACCAGCAGGTCCAATCAAATATTTATTAGTTTCATTGTATGGTTTATCAGCGTTAATAAAATACGCACAAGGATATCTCATTTTTACAAGCGAATATTCAGTTTCATTGACAAGAGATTCAAAATTTGCAACAATTGTTTGATCACTACTTATATTTATTGTTCTTTCAGCATTAGTATCACCATCTGACCATCCACTGAATTCATAACATCCTTGAGGAGTAGCAATTACACTAACATCTGTTCCTGCTGGAAATTCTCCACCACTAGTTGAAACAAACCCACCTTCTAGAGCTGAAATTGTTAATGTATATTTCAATAATTCAAATTGTGCAATTAAATCTATATTTTGATCAGCTGTAATTGTAATGGTTTGTTCTGTCAAACCATTTGACCAGCCTGTAAAAATAAAACCATTTTCAGGTGTTGCAGTCACAGTAATTTCAGTTCCTTCGTTATATTCTCCTCCGGTTGATGACACAGATCCTCCATCCTGTGAATCAAAGGTTAAAGTAAAATAAGTTATAAGTTCAGTAAATGAAGCAGTCAATGATAAATCATCTACTACCTCTATAGTTCTGTTTAATTCTGAATTACCATCTGACCATCCACTGAATTCATAACCATCATCTGGAATAGCTGTGATTGTTAATTGTGATCCCTCCTGATATTCACCTGAGCCAGTCACAGACCCTCCTTCTTCCGCATTTAATTGAATATTATAAATTGGAATAAGCAAAAAATTAGCTGTAATTGATGTATTAGAAGTTATTGATAATGTGACAGGATTTGATGTAGATCCATTAGACCATCCGCTAAAACTATATCCTGAGTTAGGAGTGGCTGTTACACTTACCTGTGTTCCACTTGAAAATGTACCTCCCCCTGTAACTGATCCTCCATCTCCTGCAGAAGCTATTAAAGTATACTTAGGTATAATAGTATCTGGTGTAGAATTATCAATAGTATCAGGATTGTCCTTTGAACAAGTAATCAGTAATAGTAAGCTTATATATATAGGTAGTTTTTTCATTTGTAATTATTGTCTTATAAATATTCCATCGATTAGTTCCCATTCTAATTTAGGATTGAGGCATGTGGGACATGGTATATAACCTGAACTCCTATCTATTGCATTATTAAATAGCTCTATAATTCCATCATTATCAAAATCTGCAATATCTATGAAAGGAGGATAATAGCTTCCACCGAAGTAGGAATTATCATTAATATTAGTTGAAGACACATCTATAAAAGAACCACCTTCATTCTTTAATATTTGCATATACCATCCTTCATAATGAGAACCAGATTCACTATCAGGTATTCTATATGCAATAATATCTAAATCTCCATCTAAATCGTAATCATACATTTTAGAATGAAATAAAAAATCGTAATTAGTAACACCTGGAAGTTCTATTATTCCACTCATAAAATCAATTCCATTACCAAGTAATATATGAGAACCAGAATCTTTCGAACCACCAAGAATCAAATCTAAAAATCCATCATTATTGATATCCACTAATTCACTTGCAAACTTGCCAAAAGTTATACCTAAAGGTACTAGTTGATTTGAAATTTCATTAGACTGAGTTTCTCCATTAAAATTGGTCTCAATTAACTCCACTATTTCAAAGGTTCCATTACCATTATTTTTTAGTATCCTACCAACGCTCTTACCAAACTCTGCTACCCACTCAGGTCTATACCCAGGTCTAACAAACATAACGTCAACATCTCCATCATTATCATAATCTCCAGATGATACTGAATGGTCATAATGGTCAGATAATTCAAAAAAATTAATTTGTTCATAATTACCAACTCCATTACTCAATAACATGGTTGGATATTCGTGATTTAGATATTCAGGTGGAGAATTATTTATTGAAGGGCCGTGCCAACCAGTTCCAGCAAACAACATATCTGGTATACCATCGTTATTGTAATCATTCACATTTCCTTTATATCCATGCAGTAATCCCCAAAATTTATTTGACATTTCTGCATCTAAAGTCAATTCTCCAATTTCATTACCATAAAAAAATTGAATTTTGTTTCTATGTTGATTTCCTAATGGGTCATCATCAGGAATTGCAGCCCTAAAAGAGTTTTCCCAATCAGTTCCACTATGAACTAAGTCATAATATCCATCTCCGTTATAATCAATAACAACGGCATCTCTTGGTGGACCTACATAATTGTCTAATACTAATCCTGTTCCATATGTGTTATACATTTCTATATAATTTCTATGTAAATATGGGATTCTTGTAAGATGTGATGGATTTAAATAATTAGGTTGAATAATTGAAATAAATGGATTACCTCCTGTAACTGATCCACCATCTCCAGCAGAAACTGTTAAAGCGTATTGCTTAACTATTTGTGTGGGTGGTGTATTTGGTGCCTGAGAGTCCTCCTTAGCGCAGGTTAAAAAAAATAATAAAGAAATGTATAAGTGTAGATTTTTCATATTTAAAATTAGTACATTTAATCGATGTATAAAATAGTTGCATTATTATGATACTATATTTAAAATCATTGTCATTCCTACTTTTACTTCAATTATCAAATGTTGAATTTAGATACACTGTAGAAGATTATAATGTTATAAAAGAGAATTTAAACACCTCAGAGACTGAAGTTATATCATTAAAAAGAACTGATGATATTAATTTAGATTCATATAAATTAATAGTTAAAAATGACGAATATTTCTTTATTAATAAAGCAAGTGGACTAGTTTATAAAAATCAAGATAATACTTTAAAGAGAATTGATAATTCTCTCGATAATAGGCTACTTATTGATTCATACATATTTAAACATAATGATACTATCTTCAGATACGGTGGCTATGGTTTCTGGTCTCAAAGAAACTTTATGATATACTATGACGAAAGTATTAATGAGTGGGAAATATATAAAATTAATACTAATTCATATGCTCCAAAAGGAAGCTATAGTGGAGTTTATTTTAAGGAAAAAAATGATATTTATTTTATAGGGGGAAAAAAAG
>Ga0257114_1002811_pt1 | contig 11347 bp, 8 predicted proteins | sample SI112_10mmetaG_FD_190149 | JGI IMG/M metagenome (GOLD analysis project Ga0257114, IMG submission 190149) | Marine microbial communities from Saanich Inlet, British Columbia, Canada - SI112_10m | ecosystem: Environmental > Aquatic > Marine > Inlet | place: Canada: British Columbia | collected... | reverse complement strand
TCGCGCCATGCGCGCGACGACGCCGACGACGCGATGCGCGATGCGCGCGCGAACGGGGGCGGTGAACGCGCGAGTGCGGATGCGCGCGAAAGCGTCGCGGACGGTGCGCGCGGAATGGGCGCGAACGCGCGCGGGAGGGACGCGCAGAGCGATCGGCGAGGGCGAAGGCGAGGGCGCGGCGACGACGGCGGCGAACGACGACGCGGAGGAGGACGACGCGGAGGGCGTGGCGCGAGATTTTGATTCGCAAGCGTTGCCGGAGAATTATTGCATCATCGAGGGGCGGAACAGTGTGGTGGATTTCGCGGACATGCAGGCGGGGGAGATCGCGCAGAACATCGAGAGTCGCCGACAGCGATTGTTTTTGTTGATGGAGGAGTTGCGACGGTTGCGGGTGCAGCAGCGCGTGAAGACGATCGGGTTGGACGACGATGAGGTGAAGGAGACGCGGGAGTTCGAGTCCGTGATCCCGGGATTCCCGGTGTTGACGGAGGATAGCGTGAAGGATTATCGGATTTATTGGGGCGCGGCGGTGGGATTTTTGCTCCTCTTCGGAGGGTTGATCGCACCCATGGCGGAAGTGAAACTCGGGCTCGGCGGGACGTCGTACGCGGAGTTCATAGATAGCGTGCACTTGCCCGCGCAGCTCGCGCAGGTTGATCCGATCGTGGCTTCGTTCACGGGCGGCGCCGTGGGGGCGATTTCCGCCTTCTTCGTCATCGAAATTCAAAACGTCAAAGAGCAGCGCAAGAAGATTTGCATGTATTGCAAGGGGAGTGGGTACTTACAGTGCGCGGAGTGCTCGACGAGCAACCGCCCGGGGCGATTGATCGATCCGACGTCGAACACGAGATGTATTTGTCCGACGTGCAGCGGCACGGCGAAGGTTATGTGCACGTCGTGCTTGTGCACCGGGATGGCGCTCGCGACCGAGCACGATCCTCGCATCGACCCGTTCGATTAACACACATTCTTTAGTCGGTCCGATTGGCGTGCGCGAACGCAGCTGTGAATTCATTTACTGTTCATTTGTTACACTCGATCATCGCGTCGACGAATCGCCGCCGCTTCTACTGCCTCGATCGCGTCTTCGCCGCCTCTTCTCGTCCGCGGAAATCACTTGCGAGCGCACTCGATCCTCATCTTCGGCCGTGCGAGTCCACTTGTCTTTCTCCTCGCTCACTTGTCGACGCACCGCCTCTTCCAAGTCGTCGCAAAACGTCGGCGCCATGGGCGTGATGTGATGGTCCATGACGAGCGACGGTTTGCTGTCGCGAACCTTACCCACGACCTTCGCGGGCGAGCCAGCGACCATGGTGTGCGCCGCGACGGGCTTCAACACTAAGCTCCCCGCACTGATCATCGATCCGCGCTCGACTTTGATGTTCCCGAGCACGGTGCTGTGCGCGCCGATCAAGACGTGCGACTCGATTTTGGGATGACGGTCGCCGACCGCCTTCCCGGTGCCCCCCAGAGTGACGCCTTGCAAGATGCTCACCGAGTCTCCGATCACGCACGTCTCACCGATCACCACACCCGTGCCGTGATCGATCAAGATCCCTTTCCCCAACCGCGCCGCCGGATGAATGTCCATCGAGAACACGGCGGAGATTCGACTCTGCATCGCCAACGCCATGAGTCTCTGCCCGCGATTCCACAGCGCGTGCTGAATGCGATGCGACTCCAGCGCGTGAAACCCCTTGAACAACAACAACGCGTGCGAGTACCCCACGCACGCCGGATCTCGTTCCTTGAACGCCGCGACGTCCGCCCTCACCGCCTCGCGCAGCTCCGCGCCCGCCGCCGTCTCCTCCTCCTCCGTCAGCACCGTGTTAAAAATCTCCATCAGCTGCGTCGGCAGCAGCGTGCTGTCCGCCAACTTATTCGCCAACACGAAGCTCAAGCTCTGCTCCAGCGTGTCGTGACTGAGCACGCTCGCGTACAGGTAGCTCGACAGCATCGGCTCCCTCGCCGCGTCTCGCCTCGCCTCCTCTCGAATCGCCGTCCAAACGTAATCCACCCCCTCGTCCGCCCCCTCGTCGCCCGCCGCGCCCGCGCCGCCCTCCCGCGACGACGTCCCGATCTTCGCCGCGTCCCGCCGTCGCGCGACGTCGTCCGCGCGCTCGATCTCGTCGCAAAACGCGTCGTCGAGCGCGTCCGACTGCAGGTACTTCGGGTGCGCGCGCGCCCACATCGCGTCCATCGACGACGCCGACGCCGACGCCGACGCGCGGCGCGCCGTCTCCCTCGCGCCGTCCGCGCCGTCGTCGTCGTCGCCGCGCCGCGCCTCGGCGCGAGACGCGCGGCGACGACGCCGCGTCGAATCGTCGTCGCGAATCGTCGTCGCCTTCGCGCGTCGCGCGTCCGCGCGCGGCGCCGCGACGCGCGCCGCGGTCGCGCGCGTCGCCGCGCGCATCGTCGTCGCCGCGCCGCGCGTCTCCCGCGCGCGCGCGTGTGCGGCGCCGCAGATCGACGCGCGTCCGGGATTCGCGACGATGATTCGACGCGGCGTCGCGCTCGCGCGGCGCGCGGGACGGCGCGGCGCGGCGTCGGCGACGACGACGACGACGCGCGACGCTTCGGCGCCGTCGACGGCGCCGACGCGCGACGACGCGGCGCACAACGCGCTGATGCCGAACCTGCAGGGCAAAGTCATCGCGACGAGAATAGTCGCCGTCGACGCGCGGAACGGCGTCGCGAGCGCGCTGACGGGGATCCGGGGCGCGGTGACGTTCAAGTTGAGCGAGCTGGACGCGACGCCGCGGGTCGGGGACGCGGTGGAGGCGAGGGTGACGTGGATGAATAATCCCGCGGGGGCGCTGGACCTGGAGGTGAGGGGGCTGGCGAGACGGCGGTCGCTGGAGCGGGTGTGGAGGGAGCTCCTGCGAGCGCGCGACGCGGGAACGACGGTGAGGGGGAGGATATTGAACGCGGTGAACGGGGGGTACGCGGTGGGGATCGCGGGAATGATTGCGTTTTTGCCGGCGAGAGCGTATCGAGGTCGAGCGCCGCCGACGACGGCGGAGCGAGCGGCGGCGGAGGGGGGGAAGGTGGACGCGCCCGTGGTCGGAGAGCTGTGCGGATTTAAAATTCTGAAAATGACGTCGAGCGGGGAGAATTATAAGAACGTCGTCGTGAGCGGGCCGGTCGGGGGGGGCGCGAACGAGCGCAGGGCCGCGGCGAAGGCGAGGAACGAAAAGGCGCGCTCGTGGGGGACGAAACGACGCGGCGACGACGCGGCGGAGGCGGCGACCGAAGACGAGGCCGCGTCGCCGGATGAGGAAGAATAGCGGCGAACGAATCGAACGAGCGGTGTGTGTAGTGTGAGATTGAACTTTTAAACTCGACGTCTCGCGAGAGCGCGCCCTTGACGAAGTTTGGCTGGTAAACGAAAGTCACGCAATTCGTATCATTTCGTATCTGACAACGCTAAGAGAAAGCTACAAGAAGTACACCGGCGGCGCGAGCGCCGCGGGTAAAAAATCTACCCCCCCTCAACGTGTCTGTCTTTCGGCGGTCGCCGTCTCCCAGTCGCGCGTTTGCGTCGTGTAACGTGTAAGTAAAATTTTGGACGTCTCGTCGCGTCCGTCGTGAAATCACGCGCGTGAGATTTTAACTCCCGTGCACCTTGATCAACGCCTTTTTAGAAATCTTCGCCTCGAGAAGGAACGTCGCGATTTGCTTACGCTGGTCTCCTTGAAGCTGAACGATGTCTCCGTGATCGGGATCCTCAACGATGCATCCGTTGCAGTTGAACTTCTTCTTGAGATCCTTGAGCACCAATTTCTTGTTGATCTTCGGGTTGAGTCCTTGCACCGTCGTCAAGCTCTTACGTCCGTTACGCTGTTGCACGCGAATGTGAATGTAGTTCTCCTGAACCGAGTCCGCGGTTTCCTTCTTTTCCTTTTTTGGCTTTTCTTCGTCTCCAAAGTCAAGCGCTTCGTTAGCAAAGGGATCGTTGGCTGCGTCTCGCGGATTCGTCGCGCGCCTCTCGTCAGTCTCTCGTTCGCGTCGTCGTCGTCGTCGTCATCGCGCCCCATCCCTCGTCATCCCTCGTCATCCCTCGCGCGTCTCGTCCGAGATCCGCGCGCTTCCCGCGCGCCTCGTCGTCTCGCGCGCCCTCGCGCCGCGCGATCCCTCCATCGTCCCGTTTTCCCGTCCCGCGCGCGTCGCGTCGTCCCCGCTCGCGCCGCTCGCCGTCGCGCGCGACGATCGCGCGTCCATCGCGCGCGCGCGCGCGCCCTTCGCGCGCGCGCGCGCCGCGAACCGCGCGACGCCGAAAGAATCGTTCGCGATTCGAGGTCGCGATCGCGCGTCGCGATCGCGTCGCCGCGCGCGCGCCGCGACGCGATCGCGACGCGCCGCGCGCGTAGCGTCGACGCACCGAACACTAAGTCGTCGGCCATAAAGAGAAGGTCTCGCGAGGGTCCGAGCGTCGACGCGGTCGACGTCGCGCGCTGTGATGTGACGAATCGTCCACACTCATCGCCGCGTCGCGTCGCGAGGCGCGACCGGGACCGCGCGCGCGCGTCGCGGGCGACGCCGCGCGTCGTCGCCGAGGATGTCGTGGCACGATCGCGCGCGCGTCGACTCGAATCCGGTGGTTTTCTTCGACGTGACGATCGGCGGCGCGAGCGCGGGGCGGGTGACGTTCGAGCTCTTCGCCGACGTCGCGCCGAAGACGTGCGAAAACTTCAGGCAGATGTGCACGGGGGAGTTTCGCTCGCGCGAGGGCGCGCCGCGAGGGTACAAGGGGTGCGCGTTTCATCGCGTGATCAAGGATTTCATGATTCAGGGCGGGGACTTCGTCAACGGCGACGGCACGGGGTGCGCGTCGATATACGGATCGAAGTTCGACGACGAGGCGTTCGTCGGCAGGCACACGGGTGCGGGGTTGCTGTCGAGCGCGAACAGCGGGCCGGACACGAACGGGTGCCAGTTCTTCGTGACGTGCGCGAAGACGGAGTGGTTGGACGATAAGCACGTGGTGTTCGGACGCGTGCTGGGAGACGGGATGTTGGTGATTAGAAAGGTGGAGAACGTGGCGACGGGGGGCGGGAATAAGCCCAAGCTGCCGTGCGTGATCGCGGAGTGCGGCGAGATGTAGCGGACGCGCGCGAATTTTACGATGGAAGCGGTCGACGCGCCTTCGGGGGCGACGGAAGTCAAACAAAAAAAAGCGTCGGTCGAAAGAAACTCCCTACCGCATCGTTCGGATGCGCGCGCGCGGGTCCGTGGATCATCCCGAGTGCGCGCATTCGAGATGGTGCGCATCGCGGTCAGGGATTTCCCTCCTCCCAGGTGGGTGGTCGCCAGTCCCGAGGGGCTGTCGGCGCCGCCGCCGGAAGGCGAGCGATCGTTCGTTCGTTCGCCGAAATCGGGCGAAGGCGTAGGGCGCGAGGTCCGCTGCGGAGCTCGCATCTCCAAGAATTCCGAAGAATTCGATTGAATCCCGAAGAAAACAATCCGTTCGACCTCGCGTCCTCCAACTAGCCTAGACGTTTATTTTGTAACGCCCCGCGCGCAACACCTCGCGTAACACCCTCGTTTTTTTTTGAAAACGTAACACCCTCCCCCAAGCGCCGCGTTCGCGTTCGTCGCGCGCGCGACGGCATCGCGCGACGCGAGCGCGACGAACGCGGAGCGAACCGAAACCCCCGACGCGCGACGACGCGGCGCCCGCGCGAGGGCCGCGCGCGAGGACGGACGACGCCGCCGACGCCGACGCCGACGCCGACGCCGATGCCGCGTCAGCTTCGCGAACGACGCGCGCCGTCGCGGTCGACGACGCGCGATGGCGCCGGACGTCGATGGGACGCGACGCGAACGATGATGCGCGGGTTGGTCGTCGCGAGCGCGCTGTCGTCGCTGCGAGGGGTCCACGGGGGGTCGTCGCCGTCGCCGCCGAAAACGGATTGTTCGGGCTTTTGGCAAGGGAGTTGCATGGCTTCGTGCGGACCGGCGACGTACTCGCAGACGTTCACGGTCACCGTACATCCGCGACACGGAGGACGAAGTTGTGCGTCGATTTACGGAGCGAATAATGGACAAACACGAACGGTGAATTGCGAGAAGATAGAGAATTGTTCGCCGCCGCCGAGTCCGCCGCCGCCGCCGAGTCCGCCGCCGCCGCCGAGTCCGCCGCCGCCGCCGAGCCCGCCGCCGCCGAGCCCACCGCCGAGCCCACCGCCGCCGAGTCCACCGCCGCCGCCTGGTGCCGGTGCTGCGATTGAAGTGAGATTTGGTTCCACCACGGAGAGGGTTGCGGCGTACTCGTACGATTTCCAAGTCGCGGTGCATCATCCCGCGTGCTCTGAAGCGAGCGATTGTTTACTGAATGTGAATGAAGAGACCGTGAGCAATCACGCGCTTGGTCTTCGATGCGATGTTCGCGTGAAACGAGACGATCAGTCGTGTTCCGAGTCGGATTACACGGACAACTTACCGTGTCTTAAATGGAATGATTTTTTCCCGAAGGCGCTCGCGCTCACAGAGTTGGATGGGACGCACTCGGTTGGATCTCACACCATAACTTATAACTGTCACTTTGTTACGGTCGATGGCATCGTTCCAGGTTCGGAAACCGTTGGTCAACACTCTTTCGAAGTTATCAAGGGTTGCGATTTGCACCTGCCTCTCGGATTCAACGCCGCCGGCCAAGCGAGCGCGAATCAGAATTCGGGGCTTGAAGAACTGGTCCGGTACATATTGCTGAGTAACGATCAATTCAACAACGTGCTGTGCGATGATGGCGAAATTTACAAGACAAAGGAAAGCATCTTTCGTAGGCACGACGTCGATCCCAGCGACGGACTGCTGCGACTGAATGAACTTCAGGCCATGTTGGTGGAACAAAGCGTTTCGAGGTACATTCTCAACGTTTGGAATGACCAATTTCGCGCCGCGCACGACACAGATCTGGCAGTGTCTATTGTCGACGTGATGGAAATCCCCGTTCGACCCGTCAAGTGCAGCGGAGCTCCGTCGAACAGTTTCAGTATCGATAGCATTACCTATCCGACTCTCGACTGGCAAACGGAGAATCGCTGTGTGAGTGGCCTCAACGGGCTCACCACTGCATGGTCGTACAGTCCTAAGCCAACGAACGGCGATTACGTCTGCGCATACGTGGATGGTATACTCTTCAATCAGATCAACGTTGCCGACGGTACAGTCGACGACGTCGTCGATGTGCGCTTTGAAGAGTATGAAGTCGGCGGCACGACGCTTCAACTTCCCATCTCCTTCACGGACATTCGCCCAGCAACGAGTGACTTTCTCGACGAACACGCTTCTCTCGTGGCAGCATTTACGTTTGATGAAGACCCTTTACACGACGGATCGCTTGTTTCGGTCGCGCCAATCGTCGACGGACAGTCTTCCGTCCCGATGAGATTGCAGCCGAAATCCGTTCGCACAATATCGGGATGTTCGGGGGGCAACGGATTTCGCTGCCTTCAAGCAGTGGATGATCCTGGGACGAACGATTATTCATACTCTCTTGATGCAGAAGATACGCTTGGGCAAGACATCGCGATGAGCACATGGGTGCGCATCGATCGAAGTCGTTGTTCGCAACCCAAATCCTCCAACGACGAATCACTCATGACGGTCGCTCAGTTTCAAGGACAGTTGGGACTTCACGATCATAGACTCCGGGTATACCTCAAGATACGTACGAGCGACGGCATGGTCGAACTGCGGGCATCTCATCAGGTCAAGGAGTCTGTGGATCCTCCGAGCGCTTTCACATCCTCAAAGGATGTGCAACTTGATTTTGCGTGCGACGGGGAGTGGCACCTCATCGCCTTCGCCGTGAACTCGGTGAATTTCATGACATTGTACGTAGATCCAACGAGTGACGCAAAGGCCACAGTAATCGATTATACGACTTACACGCGCGATGAAACTTGGCCGCTGAGCTCGCTCGAGTCAATGACGGACGTTAGAATGCTTGGCGCGGTGGATTTTGAATTCGACGACGTTCGAGTGTATACCGGAGTGATACGAGAAGTGATGTTCATTGATACCGTAAGATGTGGACATCACAAGCGCTGCGTGCTTCGTCAATCATCCGCACCAAAAGCTCGCCGCATTGTGTGTTTAAGTGGCGTCATTTCGGACGCTCTCGAGGAAACTTACTCAAAGTTTGAATGTGGAGGTGGATTGTACTACGATGGTTCTACTATTGACGTCAACGGAAAACTGGAACCAATAGGAGTCACTTTCAGCTTCCGTGATACCGCCTGGAATGAGGTAGGGTTCGAGATTCTTCGTCAAAGCATGCAGGATTCTCTGTCGGATGCACCTTATGAGTCAGTGGTGATGATTGACAGTGGCATCACGTACTGTCATCGATCGTACGCGCCGTTGCTTTTCGCCGACAGAGAGGCGGCGGCAATCCCAGGACAGATTTGGAAGTATAAGGTGGTGACGAAAACATCATCCGGTGGAAGTATAAACTCTGTCCCTTTCAAATTCATCACGCCCTGGCACGGAGAGGTAGGTGGTTACGTGTACGCCGGTGATTCCGCTGTTCCAGTACCCGACGTCCGAATATGCGCTAATTTTCACGACCCGATCGTAATAGATGGGGAGGTCGCAAATTACCGAGGGTCCAGGCCTCCAGACGCGGATGAAAATGAGAATTCGACGATAACTTTACGGCCGAGCGACGACGTCGAATCATCTTCCAGCAATGTCGCACTTTTCAAGCACGCATACTCAAACCCTTTGAATGAACAAGCGTACACGCTCACCGATGGGAATCACATACCTACCGGTGAATCTGTCGTCGTATCGACGGGTGGCTACGCGCGCGTCGATCTTGGTCTTTGGATGTCAATAGGCAGTGTTCAAGTATGTCTACAGCCGCAATCGATCAAGGCACGCCAACTTGCCGAGGGTTCTCTCACCGACCGACTGGGGTATTCTGGCGATACAAGCGATGATCCAGACGTGATCGTTGATCCACCTCGTTACGAGAATGATGTCATCCGACTCGTGCGAGCAGACGAGAAACTCCGGGCGAAAAATACTGATCGACTAGACGCCGAAGCTGGTGATACAGTGTTGTTGGAATGCTGGGTACGCGCCGTCGGGAAGGAGGCGATTATGACTTTCCAGATTTTAGGGTATGAACAACAAACTACAGCAGCAGGCCGTCAGACCGTTGGTGACGCGCTCGTCATTACGGCTGAACCGAATAAATGGAGGAAAATAAGGCTTAAGCACACGTTAGAGGACGCCGCTTTCGTCGGATTTAGCGTATCAGCTTCGTCGGAAAGTACGTTCTACTTCACCGGAGCTCGTTTCACTCTTAATACTCTCACCGAACGCCTCGCGCTTGTTCAGGAAAGCACAATCAGTGCTTTAACCGCGAGCCCAACTGCGCCTCCACCTGGTTTCGAGGACGTTGTAAAATCGGTGGACGCAGGCGTTTCAGTCATGGTGCACGTTCCTGGCGAGTCTTTGCGCGCTCTGACTGGAGATTCCGTCGTGGTGTCGTTTTGGGCGAAGTCTTTGGGAGGTGAACGCGCGGTGTCAATCAAATTGCGCGGAACATCCGCCATTGACGCCAGTACGGAATCATTCTCCATACATGAGGCATCGTGGAGACGTTTCAGCGCCACCCTCATATCATCTCAAGATCAACACATACCTTTCCCCGAGATTTCTTTTGGCGCGGAATCGAGCAAAGTTGAAGTAACGGGATTCGAATTTCGGCAACAGGCGAGCCCGACGCTTAGTTTACCGATGAAAGTGTACGTGCATGACATCGATCCCGAAGACACGAGTAATTATGGATATGTATGTAACCACGATCCGTCTGATGTCAGTGATGGATTCGCAGATTGTTTGACGTTTATGTGCGGGGGCGACACTCTGCAGGCGATGCACGGGCAGTTCGTATCAGTCGTGGCGGTTCGAGATGTCAATTTGACTGAAATAAGAGTATTGGGTGGTGAGACGCGATGCCCTTTCAGCGCGGTCACTGATTCGGAAGGATCGTTTGTTGTTCATGTCACAGACTCCACGGGTGCAACGCCAATGAAAACTCACGTTGACGTCGGAGCGTACAAAGCGGAAGTTTTTGAAAAGACGACGCAGCCCATCTTGCAAACGTCGGACGTGACAGACCCGCTGAATGTACCCAGTAAAGTCTTATTGGTCTTAAAGGAAGATGATTCATCATCATCTGAAAGCACGACGTCACTCTTGGGTAGGCAGCGCTGGGGGCGCCGCCTCCTGGGGAACATTGCGCTGTCGCCGCCGCCGCCGCCGCCGCCGTCGCCGTCGCCGCCGCCGCCGCCGCCGCCTGTTGGAAAAGCACATAAAGCCGTCGCATGCGAAGGCCAAAGTAAGACGCTTTCGTGTCCAGCTGGTAAGATAAGCGTGAACGCAGCGTCGTATGGGCGACATGATGGAACCACGTGCCCGCACAGCGCGACTTCGAATCAAAATTGCCACTCCGCCAATTCGCTCGAAAAAGTGAAGGAAATGTGCGAAGGCGAGACCTCCTGCACGGTCACGGCGAGTCATGGTACTTTCGGTGATCCCTGTGGAGGTACGTACAAGTACTTGAGTGTTGACTACGAATGTATAGAGACGAAAACAGCGCTCGCGTGCGAAAGCCAATATACCGACTTGTCTTGCCCGGAAGGTCACACCATCAGCGTGTACACTGCATCGTATGGGCGACACGATGGAACCACGTGCCCGCACAGCGCGACTTCAAATCGAAATTGCCACGCATCTGGCAGTATGAAGTATGTCAATGAAATGTGCGAGGGCAAGAATACGTGCAAGGTTCGGGCAGATAATAACATCTTGGGTGACCCTTGTGGCGGAACCTACAAGTATCTGGAGGTGACATACGGCTGCGAGGTTAGTGTCATAAGTAGATCGACTCTCGCGTGTGAAGGCGGTTCCGATGCTCTTGAGTGTCCACCTGGGTACATAATCGATCTGCAAGATGCGTTCTACGGTAGAGTCGATCGTGACGTCTGTCCTCACTCCGCTATTCACACTGTCACGTGCAGTGCGAACGGCGTCTTCGACAAGATTGCAGCCGAATGTAACGGCAAGTCAACCTGCTCTCCCAGTGCGTCGAACTCAAGGTTTGGAGATCCTTGCGGTGGGACTTATAAATATTTGAGCACTGAGTACCAATGCGTTGGCGTCGCGTCGCCACCGCCGCCACCGCCGTCGCCGCCACCGTCACCGCCACCGCCGTCGCCGTCGCCACCGCCACCCCCACCACCAGGAAAGGCGGTGGTGGGCAAGATAAGTGGTCAAGTTGTATGGGTGTCGCAAGTCGGCGTCGAATCCACAGAAAGCGGCCAAG
>Ga0257114_1002808_pt1 | contig 11351 bp, 11 predicted proteins | sample SI112_10mmetaG_FD_190149 | JGI IMG/M metagenome (GOLD analysis project Ga0257114, IMG submission 190149) | Marine microbial communities from Saanich Inlet, British Columbia, Canada - SI112_10m | ecosystem: Environmental > Aquatic > Marine > Inlet | place: Canada: British Columbia | collected... | reverse complement strand
GACTTGAAGAAACAAATTATAACACAAACTACTGGACCTTGGTATTTCAGAAAAGCATTTAATAATATTGGAAAAACTAAAGTTCATATTATTAAACCTGAATTAATATATCCATTCTTAACTCATAAAGATACTGTTAAACGAAAACAAGAACCTAATAAATGTTTAACTAAATATGATGCTTCAATTAAAGATAAATTAATTGAAATAAATAAGAAAAATGATATGTATATGTACAAACCACAATATTGTGCGGATATGTATAAAAATTCATGGGTAATTTATCATAGTGGTTTAGGTGGAACTTGGAGTTATTGATAAGGTATAACATGTGAACCTCTTTTATTTTGTGTTTGATATTGTCTCAATTACACTATATAATTTTTTTGCTTCTTCTACATCAATAGTATTTAATACTTGGCATTGTGTTAATAAGAATGCTGCGTATTCTTGTTCAAATGGTGTATTTGGATTATATTGATCTCTACGTTTATACTCTTCACTTTCATAACAATAACATAATTTATTTATATCTCCTTTATTTATAACTTCATTTATTAAATGATTACATATATTTGTAATATCTATTTTCGCTTTTGCGCTCATTCTAAATGGTGCAACTCTCTCACTTGCTTTTGTTGATAAATATTCATCTTCAAAGTCTATTATTTCCTTTTTTCCGGTTGCTTCAAATTCAATTAATTTTTCAAAATTAATTTTAAGTATATTATAATATTTAAACTCTTTCTCTTCATTGTTCTTGTCGAGTACTAACTTAATATTATTAAAGTTTATAAAACCTTCCATAGATTTATTATTAACCATTAATTGAAATACTTTTGATAAAGATAACATTTCTACATTACCACATGGTGCACCACCAATTTGTTTCTTCTTTTTACTTCCACCACCTTGACCACACAAATCATAATATTGACACTCATTAACAAATTGTTGTAGAGAACCATTTTCATTAATATCAGCATATAGATCAATATACATCTGACGCATTTTTTCATCATACTCAGAATCTTCTGATGATTGACTTATTACATCTTCTTGACTTATTACATCTTCTTGACTACAATGTTCATCTAAATTTATTAAATGATTATCAGAATTACTTAAATATTCATAACTATCTTGTGAATCAAAAATTAATTCTTGTGATTGTAGTAATGGTTCTTGTTGTAAAGTTGTTAATCCCGCCAGACGTTCTGATATTTCTTTCTTAAATACTATATATTCTTGTCTATCAGGAATGCCAGACAAAATCTTTACTACAGTCTTATTAATATCATCATTAACTTGTTTATTCTGTGATATTAATAGTATTCTATATCTTACTAAATCTTTTAAGATTTTTTGATTTTTTGTTCTTAATCCATATTTAAGTAATTTATTTAGTTCTTCTGTGTAATATTCTACTGTTATATTATAACAGTTTTGTGTATCTTGTAAATCATTTCTACAATGATATGGTAATATATAACCAATATGTCCTGGTATTGATACTACTATATCTAAAATTCCTGCTAAACTATCAAAACCAGTTTTTCCATTAAATGGTAAATCTAATGAATATAAGAATACATCATGTAATTTATATGGATTATTTTCTTCTGGTTCACCATCTATTCCTCTTTTCATTAATGTTTCTCTCACAAGTACTTTTACAGTGTTTTCGTTAAACTCTTTTTTCCATATTCCTTTTTCATTTTCATTTGGGTCTAGAGATTTTAAAAATGGTATATCTTTTCCAGCCATTTCTTCAACCATAAGGGTTTTACAATACTGATATAAATTCTTAAACATATTATTAAATTTGTTTACTTGTGGCTGTATTATTAATTCACTAAATTCTTTTGCTTTATCTTCCATGACATTAAATAGGTGTGTTCTAACAATTAATAATTGTCTTGCGACTTCCATTTGTAGACTTTCAATATCTTCAATAACTATTACTTGAGTCATATGTTCATGTAAATCAATTGCTTCTTGTGTATGTAAACATAATTTAACATCAATATCTGGTGATACTGGACGATTTTCTTTTTCTATTAAATTATTAAAACCACTGCCACCTGATATTACTATTCTAACTGGTTCTATTCTAACTGGAGAAACGTCTGGCCAAATAAGTTTTCCATATATTCCTGATTCCTTCATTTTTATATTTATATTTTCCTCAATATTTTTAATCAATAATAATATAACGTCACGCATATGATCAGTAAATGCTGCTATTATAATTTCTTTAAAATGTTCTAGTTTATCTTTATTTAATTTCCCTTTTGTTTCTTTTAATATTTCTAATTCCCCTATTATATCTTGATTTCCATTAAAATTATCTACACTTATTTTCTTATAGTCGTCAGATTCTTTTCCTTTATCTTTTCTTAATTTTTTTAACTTTTTTAATAATTCATCTCGTTCCGTAAATGGGTCTCCAAAGTTTTCATAAGCTTTTTTTTCTGCAATTCGTAAACTTTTAAAGATTTTAAAGTTTTCATAAGCTTTTTTTTTATCTTGAGGATTTTCTATATAATCTATATATTGAGCTTGAGGATATATTATAGAATCAATTAATTTTGTTAACGCATCTGTTTCTTCCCCTTTTATTATTAATTTTTTACAATATGTTGTTAAAAAATCATTTACCTTATCTTTATCATAATACTTCTCGCTAAAAGGATATATTGGTTCTGGTTGTTGTTGTTGTTGTTGTTGTTGCCATTGTTGCCATTGTTGTTGCCATTGTTGCAATTGTTGTTGTTGTTGTTGTTGAAGTTGTTGTTGTTGAAGTTGTTGTTGTTGTTGTTGTTGTTGTTGCCATTGTTGCCATTGTTGTTGTCGTTGTTGTTGTTGTTGTTGTTGTTGTTGGGGTTGTTGTCGTCGCCGCCGGGGGTGGTACGGGTGGCTGGGAGAAGGATAGCTTGTCTTGTTGGGGCGAGCTGGTCCACCACCACTCTGTATTGGTTTTAAAACATTATTACCAAGTTTTAATTTCAATCCATTTTTATTTTTTTTTATTAATAGAAATAAATCATTATCTCTATTTATTAAATACAATCGTTTTGTATATTTTTTATTTTTGGTAGATGAATGTAAATTATTAAAATTATTATTAAATATAGAAATATTTAAATGACATAATTCGGCAAATATATCTAAATCTTTTTGAGCATTAGCATTTACATAATTTTTATTAAATTTCTTTTTAACAAATTTATTTATATTTTTTTTAAATATTTCAACAACAGAATTTAAATCTTTAAAACTTAATTCATTTAATTCAGATGGAACTAAAGAATACATTAAATATGTATGAAATGGATTAATTAATTTTGAGTTAAATTTTAATAATCTGTAATTTTTTTCACTTAAATCTTTTAGGAGTTTTTTATTTTTATAAATACTATAAGACATTATTTATTTTAATATAATTAAACAAATTAATTATATAAAAAAGAGGAAAATCTTGTTTATAATTGTTTTCCATATTTAATTAAATCTTTTGAGGCGAATAGTACTATAGATTAAAAATTTGAATTTATATTTTTATCTAATAAATTTATAGAAATAATGTTTATAGAAACTCATAATAAAGAATTAATATATAATGAATTTAAAGGCTTTCAAGTAAAGAAATCATATTTAGATGAAATTTGGGATAATACAAATATTAATATTTACTTATATTTATTAAACAATATGAAAGATAAAATAAATTATAATATTATTTTACAAAAGGATGAATGGAAATTCATTATATCTAAATTATATTTTTGTAAAATATTATTACGAGATTTAGATATTGAAAAAAATTATAAAAAAATATTATTACATAACTTAAAAAAAAATTTTAAACACTTTGAAATATAATAATACAATAATAATGGTATTATTATTACTTATTTTTATTATGATGATTTGTAAAGTTTTAATTGTTTTTAGTAATAATTTTATTTTTATAAAAATTGAATATGAATTCTAGTTGATTTTATCTAGATAAAGTAATTAAAAGTATTCAACAAGAATGACCCGTATTAATGAACCTCCTAGACAATCTGGAAATAACAAACGTTCAAGATGCTATAATGAAAATATTAATAACACAGAAAACTCATCTTATAATGATACTACAAATTATATTATTGATACTAATAAAAATTTATTAGTAGAAAATAAAAATTTAGAAAAAGAAATTATTACATTAACTGAAAAATTTGAAGAATTAGAAGACGATATTGGAAGAACTGAAAAAACAAATACTCATCTTAAAGGTCTTCTAAAAAACTTTCAAGCAATTTCTGAATACAACGAGAAAATCTCAAAAAGTAGAAAACTAATTTGTATTCAAAATGAAGAAGATGTTTTAGAATTTGTTAAAGAACTTATGTTCACGAAAAACATCACACTATTATTTACTTTTAGTTTAATTTGTTACATGTATTTATGTTACATGTATCAAATTATGGATTTATTTACAGCATTATTCACAACAATAATTATGATGATACATGCTGGTATAACTAATCAATATTCATTTTATAAATTACCTAAACAAAGTAAAATAGAATTAACTATCAATGCTTTCGAAAAAGAGATTACAACAATTAAACAATCTTTAGATTTTATTAATGAATATATTGATTCGATTTAAAAAATACAAAAAAACTAAAAAACTAATAAAATAAAAAACTATTTTTTATTATCTTCATTCTCTTTTTCAAATGTATGCCAAAGATAATTTTGTTGTGTTGCTATAGAATGACCCATAATTTTAGCAACTTCATCTCTTTCAAGACCACTCTTCTCTTCTAATTTTAAGTCTCTTCTAGTAATATAAATATGTCTAAAAGCAGTTAAACTAAAGTTTTCATTTATATTATCCTTAAGTAGTCTATTCATTTGTTTATTAAATGAATTTGGTTTATCAAATGGTTTCCCATTTTTTTGTATAAATAAATACTCGCGATGTTTTTTATTTAAACTATCTTTTATTTCTTTTTCTAAATTTTTTGGAATATTTATTTTGATTGTATTATAGGTTTTTGATGTTTTATATTTTCTTAAACCTATATATGGTTTACTATTTAATACAATATAATTTGTATCATCTTCAGGTACAAATTTTTCTTCCTTATATATTTTAACTTTGTGATAATCACTTCTTACTGGAGGTATCATAGTATATAATGAAATCAATAGTCTTATGTCACTCCCTTTATCAAAACTATCTCTTATCTTTTCTAATGCATCAAAAGGCATATATGCTTTTTCTTGTCTAATAGTTGGTTTATTTGATTTATATTTTTTACTTATAGGTTCTCTCACATCTTTATGAATATCTAACCATTTTTTATATAATTCATGCTCTTTCTGTATCATACCTGGTGTATGTCTAAATATAGCACCTATAGCAGATACATAACTATCTTTAGCATGAATACTTAATTTATCTTTTTCTAATCTTCCTTGTGTTTTATTTACATACTCATCTAATTTTTCCATAAACGCTTCAGGGTGCTTAATTATATAAAATAAACATTGACCTTTTCCTACTTTATGTTTTATCGATTTACAATTATTCCATATATCATTTTGTATAGTATCTAGTCTTTTAAGATATATCTTTTTTGAATTATCATTTAATAATTTAGAATTATTAATATGTTTTATATACGTTCTATCAAGCATCTTTATTTTAGAATATATTATTTTAAATCTCAATAAGCGATAATGAATTGTTATCAAGATAATTATTTAATATACGCGTTATTACAGAATTTAATAGTTCATATGGAGATATAGGTTTAATTTTACTTATAATATTTGTAAAAAATATATACTCAAACATAGAAATTAAGAATAAAATTGTAAATATATCTAACATTAAGTATTTTAGTTTTATTTTTTTATAATATAAACCAAATAATACAATATAGATTGATAATAAACTAAAAAATGAAACAATAATTAATGAGTTATTGAATAATTTTGTCTTTGTATTCATTCTAACATTTTTATCTTCAATTGCTCTTGAATTTATATAATTTAAATTAGTCATATTTCTAATAAAATCATTTATAATTATTTTTGTTGTATCATTTAATTGATAATAATCATTATTTGTAATATCATCTATTAAATAATCAAATAATTCATATTCTTTTTTAATAACATATAGAAAATAAAATAAAATTTCAAATATTATAATTATAGATACATGTAAAATTAAATATAATATTGTTGTAAATTTTACATACTTTTTATTTTTTATTTGTTTTAATGTAATTCCAAAATTATAATATGATGAATTTGTATTCATAAATATACTATTGATAAAAGTATTAAATTTATAGTTTAAATAATATTTAAATTGATTTATCTACTCATTACTGAATGAAACATAACATTTTCTGATTTATTATTTATTTTATCAGTTTGATGTATATTATTTTCAGAATTATTAACTGAAATATTTAAATCAATTGTATTAATTGTACTATTTAAATCAACTGTATTAATTGTACTATTTAAATCTTCTTCTAAATATGTTGTATTATTACTATTATTGAACTCTTCTGAATAATTATTATATCTATTTGGATTTGAATAATTATTATAATTATAATTTTGGGTTTGATTATTTATATTGTGTGATGTTAATTCTATATTATCAAATTCTTGATTATTATTAACTTTAGAATATTTTGTTTTATTTGTTTTATTTGTTTCATTTGTTTCATTTGTTTTATTTGTTTCCATGTTACTTTTTTTATAAATATTTTTAATACTACTTACCATCTTATCTAATCCTTCATTCATATTTTCTTTAAAGTTATGTATTTTTAATCTTAATAATGTTTGATTATTATTTATTTCAGTTGGTACTATTATTTCATCTAATAATAATTTATTTAAATTATTTGTTTCATTATCATTAAATAAGGAATATTTAAATTGATCAGTTTCAATAGTATTATCATTATTATCAATCTTATAAATATATTGATATCCTTTAAAAAAAACTATTATTGTTATACCTAGATAAGTATAAAATATATATTCATACATAATATTTTAAAATTTATATTATATTTTAAAATTTATATTATTTTTAAATTATATTTAAAAATATTTTTTATAAATAAATGATAAAACTTGTAATTGAAGCTGTTATTGTAGGTTTAATAGTTGCTTTAATTGGAACTGCTGTTACATTTGTAGTTAGCAAAATAACTGCTGTTGATTTACCACCAACATGCAGAGTATGGAAAAAAAATTATACTATGGAAATAGTATTATTCTTAACTGGTATATTAACACATTTAGCTTTTGAGTTTGTTGGTGGTAATACTTGGTATTGTAAAAATGGTGTAGCATGTAAAAAATATCATTTAATTAATTTATAATGTCCAACTAAATATTGAACATTTACATATCCCATTTTTCTCATTATAGCTGCTGCTATACTAGCTTTTTGACCCTTATTACTATATAATAGATAATTTGCTTTTAATTCATATAGTTGTACACCATCATATATTTTTTCTAAAGGAATATTTATTGAAGTAATTAATCTATCTTTTTTCCATTCTTCTTCATCTCTTACATCAATTATATAATCATAATAGTTATTCTTTATTAATTCTTTAGCTTTATTTATATAAATAGCTTGAGTTTTTCTATTATTTGCTTTAACATTTTTTAATGTTAAAAGTAGTATTATTAGTAAAATAAAAATTATTAATATATTATATGTTTTCATTTATTAATATATTATATTAATATTTTACTCAATTGTATTGAACTTTGTACAGCACCTTCACCCCAACCTTGATTTAAACTAAAACTTTCGCCACCAATTAAAACATTATCACGTAGTTTCATTATCCTCTTATTTAATTTTTTTTCATTTACATTTGGTTTCCAAAAATGTACTGCATTTTTCCAATAAGTCTTCTTTATCCAATCTGGATCTGTTGGTGTTTTATGTATTGCTTCAGTTATTAAATTCTTTAATATTGCTTTTGTACTATCTATATTTAAAGAACCCCAATAATCAGCAAAATACCAATCACTATAACTTATTTGTAAAAAACCAATATTTTTGTTTAAAAGATTTTTTTTAGGAATTATTTGTCTTATTGGATTATTAATTGTACTAAATTCCATATCTTTTATCCAAGGATTTTTATTTAAATCATATTTAGCAAAAACACGTGTTAAACTTGATGAACTTACTGAATCAAATAATTTAAATTCTTCTGTTGTAAAAGAACTACATAATTTTTGTAGTGCTTCCTTAGGTATTGCGAATACTACCTTTTTTGTTTTAATAATTTCTTTATTTTTTAAAGTTAATGATATTATATTATTATTTTCTATAAATGATATTACTTCTGTTTTAAGTTTAATAGGAACATCATTTTTAATCTTATCTTTTAATGAATTTATAATTTCACTATATCCATATTTTTTATCGCTTTTATTTTTTTTAGTAAAAAAAAACATCTCTTTGCTATTAAATAATTCATTTTCAATATTCTTTCTAGCAATCACCGCATTTGCTATTCTAAACTCTGCTGCATAACCATAACAAAACTCTATAAACCTTGTTTCATCAAATGTTAATACTTGTAAACACAATTGTTCAAATGTTAATTTTCTACATTCATCATCAGACATTTTATCCATATGTTTAAAAACCTTTTTTACTAAATTAAAGTATTTATCAGTTGTTTCACTTCCTAGTGGTTTTTTTCTTTTTTCTCCATCATAGTAATGTTTTTGATGTCTACCTTTTTTATCCAAAGGTAAAGCCATAGTATTAACACCTAATTCTTTTATTAATTTCTTCATATTCTTCTGATAACCAAATACAACTGCTCCACCATTTTCATATTTTACTTTTATACTTTTATTTTTTTCATTTTCTTTATAATTAAAGTTTACAAATTTAGTTTCTATTAGTCCACCTAATCTATTACTTTTTTCTAGAATACATATTTTTTTATTTGTTTTTTCATTTAAAATTTTTGCTAAATTCATACCACAAATACCTGCTCCAACAATAACAACATCGAACATTATATTTAATTTATTTATATTTTATTTTTTTGAAATTAATATTTTTTTATATTAGGTAAAAATGGATGAATATGACGATTTATATGCCACCTCTCCTACTAACTCTGATATCTCACTATATTCTAATAGTACAACTAGTTCTAATATGAATGATGATGCTAATTTGTATATTTCTAAACCAAAAAAATCTGGAAAAAAGAAAACTAAAAATAGAAATAAACAAAAGTTTCAACAATTCATTCGAGAAGAAAATAATATTTTTGAAATTTTTAATCATAATGATGATATGTATCAAGATTTTTCTAATAAAAAAAAAAATTATACTACTCCATCAAATGAAATAGAATTCAAAAATAAAGTACAAGAAGAATATATGAGTTATTTAACTGATGATAATATACCAATAGTATTTTCTACTGGTCCTGCTGGTACTGGTAAAACTTTCTTAGTTTGTCATCACGCAATTACCTCATTCCTAAAAGGAGATATTGAAAAAATTATTATAACTCGTCCTACTGTATCCGTTGATGAAGAACATGGATTTTTACCTGGTGATTTAAATGATAAAATGAAACCTTGGCTACGACCAATATACGATATATTTGAAAAATATATTTCTCATACATATATGGAAAAACTAATTAAAGAAGAAACAATAGAAGTATGTCCATTAGCATTTATGAGAGGTAGAACTTTTGAGAACTGTATTATTATTGCTGATGAAATGCAGAACTCTACTGAAAGTCAAATGAAGATGATACTTACACGTATCTCATTTGGTTCAAAACTTATTATTAATGGTGACTTAAATCAATCCGATAATAGAAGAAATGGTTTAAAAGATTTTTTAAATAAATATGAACATTCAAAAGATCCTAATAAAGATAATATTAAAATTGTTAAATTTAGAAATAGTGATGTTCAAAGACATTCAATTATTGAAACAGTATTAAACATTTATGAATAATACTAATTTACTTCTACATTTTGTGCTTTTATTTTGTTATGTTCTATTATATCTTGTGTTTCATTATATAATTTACATTTCATAGATGTTTCTACTTTGTTATAGTATTTCTTATTTTCACCCTTCAATAAGAATTCATCTAACTTTTCATACAATTCTTCCCAATAATTTTTAGAAGTATCTATTAAGTGATGTTTACTTTCTATAAACTCCATTAAACTTTCTATTATTATTTTTATTTGCTCGGAGAATGGTACTTTTCTCCATTTATTATTTGTATAAACATCCATAATTGGTGAACTAATATTTGTTAATTTTAAATTTTGATTTTCTGGATATTTTGGATTAAAATGTTTTTGTTGCAATACGTGATTTAGAGCATCCCAAGGAACACCTCTAATATTGTTACATTTTTTCATAGCAACTTCTACTAATCTTTTAATCTCTTTCTCGGTCATTTCCTTTTCTTCTCCATAATTTTTGATTATAACATTTATGGTATTGTTATAACTATTTGTATTATGACTTTGATTAGTACCACTATTAATTATTTTAGCATTAGATGTATCAATATTATCTTTATTTTGTAATACTAATTGTTTTTCTAATTCTTCTTTTTCTTGTTTTATTATCTCTAATTCATTAACTAATATCTCTTTTTCTTTCTTCTCTATTATTGCAGGATTTAATAGACATTTCTTTTTGTGATTACATTTACCAACAGCAGACTTATATTCCTTGCCACAGTTTTCACATTTATAACAACCTTTTCTAACTTTATATTTTTCTTTTAATTCTTCTATTGGTATATCTTTTATTAGAGGTTCACATAGTTTTTTATTATTGAAATGTGTTCTTAAACTAGTTAATCTTGTAAATTTTTTTCCACATCTATCACATTGTATAACTTTTAACTCATTTTGTTTAATAATTAACATAATTTATTCTTTTAATTATACTAAATATTTTATTTTTAAGTTATTTGTTTAATAATTAACATAAAATGTTTAACCATTTACTTAACTTGTGTAAATTGTTAATCAATTTCAAAACTAGGGAGGGAATAAAAAAATTTGTAAAAAAGTATTTCAGTTTTACATTGCTTAATATATAAATCAATATTTATACATTTAAAAAATAAATAATTTTACATCTATCACATTGTATTATTTTTGTCTTATCTTGTATGATTTTTTTATCATTTTGTATGATACTTGTCTCATTATATGTCAGTTATATAGTACAATATATTAATTTTAAGTAAATTGTATGATAATAATCTTAA
>Ga0257114_1002805_pt1 | contig 11357 bp, 11 predicted proteins | sample SI112_10mmetaG_FD_190149 | JGI IMG/M metagenome (GOLD analysis project Ga0257114, IMG submission 190149) | Marine microbial communities from Saanich Inlet, British Columbia, Canada - SI112_10m | ecosystem: Environmental > Aquatic > Marine > Inlet | place: Canada: British Columbia | collected... | reverse complement strand
TGATATTTCACAACTTACCCCTTTATAACTATCTAGACAATTACAATAACCATTATCACTACAAGTTCCACCATTTTGACATGGATTTACTTCACAAGGACGTATACATCTAAATGATGTTTGAATATTATCATCTTCATCATCTCCATAAGTAATGTCAAGATATTCCCTATTATCACCACAACCTGTATTAGTGTGATTACAACCTATTATATATTCTAGAATATTTTTTCTTTTATTTAAATCATAAGTCATATAATCTGTATTTTCTTTTAAAAGATTTTGTATTATAATCACTTGATCATTTCCAATATTTAAAAGTTGTAATTTTTCATTAATATCTGTACAGCAATCATAATCATTATTAATTCCTCTAATTGCATAATCTCTCATTATACTAAAATCTTTTCCATCACAATTATTTGTAATTTCATTATTAAAATTTACTAATATACTATCTACAAGTTCTTGTGTTCGACTACACATGTCAGGACATGTACTTTGAACAGATGGTTCATTGCATCTTTCTTCGCTAATATTTGTACAACTTGGATCATCTGGTACACCAATACTAAACTTATTTATACGATTCCATAATAAAAATAATATTATACCAAAAAATATAAAACATATATACATATATATAAGACTCATTATATTATTACATATATTTTTTTAAACCTTCAAATCTATCAAAATTTTCACTCATAATACCTTGATTGCCATTTTCTTCTAATTTTTTTTCACAATATTTTATTAATTTAGGAAATGAATTGTATACTTTACAATTATTTAATATATCTGTAATATAACTTTCAAATGTTGCCTCACTTTCTAATAATTTAACACTATTAAATGTTTCTATTAACTGTAAAAATAACAACATACCATTTAAACATGTACTTGATATCATTATATCATTTTTTAAACAAAAATTCATTAATATTTGTATATATGAATGTAATTTTGGTGGTTGAATTAATATATATTCATCCATTACATGATGTATCCGACTCATAATAATTTCTTTATCTATATGTGCATTGTATGATTTATTTAAATAATAATCAAAAAAATTTTTATTAATATCAGTTTTATCATCTTTTGAAATTAATTTATTTATTAAATCATATTCTAAATCATCTATCTCAAATACATAACCAAAATCATATACAATTAAATTTTTATTATTATCTATTTTCCAATTACCATTATGTAAATCTCCGTGACACATACCATTTAAACAACAATTATTTGCAAATAATACTAATTTTATTAAATTTTTATATGATTCATATTCCCCCGATGATTTAGTATGATATTCACTTCCTTCTAAATATTCCATTATTATTATTTTTTCATCATGACTATATATTTTTGGTATATTTATATTTTCACAATTTTCATATAAATTATATATATTTTTACAATTATTACTTTCTTTATTTAAATCAATTTGATTTTTTATACTTTTTAAAAATATGTCTAAATCATATATTGGCAAATATTTTTTAAAATTTACAAATTTTGATATAATATATACAAATATACTAAATACTGTATATTCACATTCTACATTTGGATGTAATACTTTTAATGCATAGTATTTATTTGAATGTATATTTTGTATTTTATATACTTGTCCAATACTTCCACTTCCTAAAACATCTAATACATCATAATCTTCATATATATATTTTTTATAATTATTGTAATAAATATGTTCAGTATATTTTATGTCATGTATATTACAATCTTCATAAAATATATTTAAAATATCATATAATTTTGTATTTGGATATATTAAATTATATGATGGCAATAACCATTGGACGCTTTTTATCATCATAAATCCACAATTACTTATATCATCCTTTAAATTTTTTAATCTATCATTGTCATTTTTAATATCTATTTCAAATAAATGATAATAAGTTATTTTCAGTGTAATTTTTGTATAAGTATACAATATTTTGAATAAATTATACATAGTTTATTATTATATATATATTGTTTAAATATTTAAAAAAATATAAACTTATTTTAATATAATGTCAAACAATACATCTTTAAAACTTATTAAAGACCTTATCATATTTTATGTTAAAGAAAATTATAATGCTTATTTACTAGAAAAAAATATTAAAACTATTGAAAACTCCGATTTAAATAGTGTTATAGATTTATTATATACACAAAAAAAAGAACATTTAAAAGAATTTATAAAAAATTCAATGAAAGAATTATTAAAAGATGAACATCCTGGAGATTTATTAATTAATAATATTATTATGGATATTTTTAGAGATGATATATTATGTAAAACAACACTTAAAACAGAAATAGAATTATACCAAAAAAATAATCTAAATAGATAATAAGTAGATGAAAAGTTTAAGTAGTAAAATAAAAGTTAAAAAACAAAAAACATTTAAAAAATCAAATGATATGAGTAAACGTAGTTATTTACAATTTTTAAAAAAACGTAAAAACAAAACACCAGTAGACAATATTGTAAAAAAAAATGTTGAATTAATGGAACAAAATATATCACCACAAAATATTCATGATGTTGATAAACCATTAAAACAAAGTACAGTCAATCGTGTTAAATTACTAGAACAACCTAAAATAGATATTAAAATGCCAAAAAAGGTGCAATCTGAAAAAAATAAAAATATTAAAAGTGTATTTGTTGAAGAAGATTTAAAACAACCTAAATTTGTTTTTGATCGCACAGATAAATCATCTGATAAAAAAGATAAATCATCAAAAAATAAATCATATGATAAAAAAAGTAAACCTTTTGATAAATCAAAACAAAAAAAGAAAAAATCAAAACCAAAAAAAACAAAACGTAAATCAAGAAAAGTAAGTTTTACAGTAAAAAAACCAAAAAAATCTGAATGTGACAGATTTAAAAAACAAACTGAAGAAATAGATAAAAAAGATGATATAGAAGTTGATACTATATTAAAAGGTAAAGGTATCAAAACAACTGGTAAGAATGGTAAATTAAAACGTGATTTATTAAAACATGTTATAGATGATAAAATGAATATTAGTAGAGAATAAAATTAATTTCTTGCCGATGAGGCACATAAACGTTGCCACCAAGATCTTTGAGCAGGTGCGGGGCGCACCCATTCATAATTATCTACTATTTGTTGTGTTGTTAATTCTAAGTTGTTTAATCTTGTTCTTTCATGTAGTGTATAATAATTAAATAAATGTCCACCAACTTGTAGTGTACCTTCATAAGTATCTCCCTGATTTTGATTAAATGATGGATACAATACTAGATTTATGGTATCATATGGAAAATCATCTCTAACTATTCTATTTATATCATTAATATTAATAGTGTCTGCACTACGTAAATAATAATAATTATAATCTTCATCATTTGTTGCATCTCTATTTATATTTGGTTTTAATTCTTTCCAAGCAACTATATTTACACCAATATTAAACTTGTTTATTGTATTATCTAGTATATGATACAATATTATTCCAAATAGTATAAAAAATAAATATTTTAGTATTTTTTTCATATAATATAATATATTTAATATTTCCAATATAATTCTTTACTATCACATTCTAATAAATTTTTATAATCATCATCAATATATATAGTTAAATTTTGTTCATTTATTTTAGGTGAATTTGAAGTCCATTTTTCATCTTTTAATAATAAATTCAAATATAGGATACGACCTATATCGCCTTTATATTTTCTCGCCAGTTTACTACGTTTACTTTTTAATTTCCATTCACATTGCATTGCTTCACTCATAGTAGTGAATCCATCTATGATACATATTGGATACCATTCACAACCCTTTTTAGTGTATTTTGCTCCACCACTAAGGATTCCATTGTGTTGCTGCCATCGTCTAAAAAAATTATTAGTCATACCAACATATGTCAAGTTGTCACATTTTAATATATAAACAAGATACATTAATATAAATATTATATTTTATATATAATATAATATGTATAAGTATTTATTTTTAATATGTTTTGGAATAATAATTTTTATGTTATTAAATCATATAGATACTTTTAATATTAGTAGTCAACAATATATAACTACTGGATGTGATGATATCAACTTGGCAAATCTAGAAAATATAAATGAAATAAAAGAATATTGGAAAGAAGGATATAAAACAAGTAATAATATACATTATATAAATATTAAAAGTTTTAATAATATAACATACAAATTAAGCGTTGTGTTAACAAACAAAGTTGTAAGTTTTATGGAATATTCGAGTGATTTTCTTACAAAAAATGTTGATAATTTTTTAAGTAATTTGTGTCGTTTGTTAGAAAAATTACAATATATAGTAACTGAAATGTGTAAAAATCTAGAAGAAATATATGTACAACAAATTGCAACAATATCTATAAATGCAACAACGCCAGATACAACAACATTACTAATTGAAAATGAGTATGAAACTAATCATTTTATATATGATAATATTTTAAAAAATATTCGTTGTATCTATATATATTTTGATGAATATACAGTTATAGATGCTAATATATATCATAGGGAGCATTATGGAACTATAATAGATGATATTTCTTTTGAAAGTTTATGTGATATTTGTCCCTTTACAGATTTAAGAGATGATTCAACCGAAGATGGGCGAAATTTATGTAGTATACAAGAGATATCTTGCCTCGGTGCTTCACGATTATTACCAAGTAATATAAATGCATTATCTGATATTTATCATTTTGATCCAGAATATGACTATTCAACAGCATATAGACCATATAACTCTATAGTTTTTGTTCATGAGTTTTCTCATAATATAATGGAAAATGGAATAGCAAATGGCAATCAAAGTAAAAGACTAGAATTTAATTCTATATATAATAATTATAAATCATTTATTGATTCTCATGATACTAGAATGTGTATGAAATCGGATGACACTTGTCAGGATTGCGATCATATATATGCTTGCTCTGGAAATTGTGCATTTTATTATGATAATATATGTAATTTTAAAGGACGAGAATTATTTGCCATATCGAGTGAAACATGGTTCGGAGTTAATTTAACAGCCGGAAACACAAATATATATATAAATACGACTGATAATATATTTAATAATTTTCCAGACTTATATTATTATTTAAAAAGTGTATATGGACCACCTAATAATTTATGTCAAAATAGTACAATATTGCAACATTATGAGATATGTTGGGATAGAAATCAAGATATGCTTACACCAATATCAGACCAATGTGGTGACAATCCAAATTTTGAAGATAGGTTTGGGAATTTATGTGATTTATGGAGTAATAATAATTTTGATTGTGATCAAGCAGAAACCGTACATAGTTACACATCAGAACAAGAAAATCGCATTAAATTAAATTGTCCTAGGTCATGTGGAATATGTAGTGAATCAATGCCTGATATAACGACATCTGTTTCATCTGGTAGTAATAATTTAATATTATCATTCGCATTAGGTTTTATAGTTTTATTAACAGGTGCTACTACTTGTGCCGCCAAACAAAAATATAATATAGTTGATGATTCCGATGAAATTAGTTGTAGTAAAGTTCCAGATATGATATAGTCACATTTTAATATATAAACAAGATACATACTTATTATATTATTTAATAGTTTTAATTTTTATATTGATAACAAGTTGGACATATTAATTTCAGATTTGTTGGATCGTTTGAACCTCCTTGATCTAATGGTATCAAATAACTCATTTTGTAACTATTTATATCTTCTAACATTATTGGATTAAAACAATTTTTACATCTTAAACCTTGTCTGTTTGCTATTTGATATTTAACATTGTTTGCATTTATTGTAGGATTTTGAAAATCTGGTATAGACGCATGTAATGGTTGACTTTGAATATCTTTAATATTTTTTGCCATTTTATAAACAAATGGTTGTTGATAATTCATAAAATATATAAATGTTAAAAATGTTAAACACCCTATACCAAAATATACTTTGTATTTTGTAGGTTGTGGATATCTGTTATTGTAAAAATAACCGACAAATACAACGATGATTAAAAGAGTTATACCATTCATATAATTAAATAAATATTTAATTTAAATCTATATTTTGTAATGCCTCAACAGTATTAGTATATGCATAATCTATATAATATGGTTTATCATTGTTGTTTGCTTCCTTATGTATCCAAACAGTTTCCCATCCCATAATATGTGCTGTATATAAATTGTCTTGTAAATCATCAAAAAATATTTTATTATTATAATCACTATGTTCATACATAATACTATTATTTACATAGTTAAATGATTTTAAATTTGGTTTCATATATGGTATACTATCTCTACCATATATATGATAATCTCTAAAATCTCTATCATTTCTTAAATTCAATCCTTCTAATCCATCTACACCATGACCATATGTTCCATTTGTATATAAATACTTTGGATTCCGTAAATTATATAATATATTTATTAATCTTTGGTCTGGAACAATATCACTATATTTACTATATGTACCACTCATTAATAATGTATCATCTAAATCAAAAATCAACGATTTCATAATATTATAATATATAATTATAAATTTGAAATTTTAAATAGATTTAAAAATTATCTTATAAATATAATTAAATATGGAAAATAAATCTGATTCTAAATCAAATATTCAAGATTCTGAATCAAATATTCAAGAAGTTTTACTTTCAGAAGAAGAAAATCGTTATGTCCTTTTTCCAATTCAACATGATGATATATGGAAAGAATACAAAAAAGCAATGGCAAATTTTTGGACACCAGAAGAATTAGATTTATCAAAAGATTATGATGATTTTATGAAACTAACAGATAATGAACGTCATTTTATTGAAAATGTTTTAGCATTCTTTGCAGCATCAGATGGTATTGTAAATGAAAATTTAGTTGAGAGATTTTGTAATGATGTGAAATTACTTGAAGCAAAATGTTTTTATGGGTTTCAAATAGCAATTGAAAATATTCATAGTGAAACTTATTCCTTACTCATTGATACACTCATTAAAGATAATGTTAAAAAAAATAAACTGTTAAATGCTATTGAAACAATTCCATCAGTTAAAAAGAAAGCAGATTGGGCATTAAGATGGATTGGTGATACATCATCATTTGGTGAAAGATGTATTGCTTTTGCTGCTGTTGAAGGTATCTTCTTTTCAGGATCATTTTGTAGTATTTTCTGGTTAAAGAAACGTGGATTAATGCCTGGATTATGTCACAGTAATGAATTAATTAGTAGAGATGAAGGTATGCATACTGAATTTGCTATATTAATGCATAGTTATCTAAAATATAAACCAAGTGTAGAAAGAGTAAAACAAATCATTACTGAAGCTGTCAAAATTGAAAAAGAATTTATTACAGAATCATTGCCATGTTCATTGATTGGTATGAACGGTGAACTAATGAAACAATATATTGAATTTGTTGCTGACAGACTGTTACAAATGTTAAATATTGATAAAGTTTATAATTCAGTCAATCCATTTGATTGGATGGAAATGATTTCAGTTCAAGGAAAAACAAATTTCTTTGAAAAACGTGTTGGCGAATATTCTAATGTTGCTAATCCTGAAATGGAGAGTAACCATGAATTCACATTAGATGATGATTTTTAAATAAATATATTTATATAATAATATGATACAAATACTAAAATATATATTTTTTTTGGTATTAGGAATAATAATATTTATAGTATATAATAGTGTAGATAATTTTAGTGTTGGTATACGTTATTTGCAATTAGGTCAACCTGATAACCCTACAGATTTAAGAGATTATGATGAAAATACAGAGATATTTTTTACTCTTGAAGATAATGTAGATACAGAAAATCCAAATATATTTTATTTTGATCCTGCAAGATATTTTTTAGTTCCTGGACAGAATGATATACTAATAACAGATGATATAATTGATAGAATTATAGAAGATAATCAAGATAATCCAAATTTTGAAATAATTCGTGATATTTTAAATAGACCAAGAAGAAATAATAGATTAAATTTTACAGATAATAGAAGAAATAGAAATTCAGGAATTAGTGGAGGATTAGATTTAAGTAATCCAGATTCAGGAATTGGTGGTTTAGGATTAGTAGATCAACCACCACCAGGAGGAGGCGGAGGTATGTCTGGTAGAGGCATTGGTTCTAGTTTAGTTAGAGCAATTTCAAGTTTATTACCCCAAGAAAGTGATAATGAATGTGCAGCAAAACGTCAAAAAAAATTATATAATAAAATGATAAATTTATATTCATATTTAGATTTTAAAAATATACAATTAAATGGTGCTAGATATTCAATATATTCTTTAGAATGTCCTTATTCTACATCAATATCAGATACATGTGATTTTCATTTTTTTATAGCAATAGAAGATCCAAATACAGGTCATATTATTACTATTGGTTATGGTTCAGAAGTTGAATCTAATTATGGAATTACAAGTAGTGGTTCACATCTATCTGGAACAGATCCAACTACTGGAACATTTACAATATTAGATACATATACATCTGATTTTTTTTGTAATGGACAAGGATTATTACCAAATGAAGAATATAATAAAGTTGCAATGTCAAATTTAGAAGAATTTAGCAGGATGTTATTTAGTAATTATGAAAGTTTAACACAAGATAAAAAAGATTTATTAACTACATTAGGTTTAAATAATATTTATTGGGATTTTAGTTATTATAACTTAGTTGTAGATAATAAAGATGTTTATAAATCTAATACAGATATTATAAATGCACTTATAAATAATTTTATGACACGGTATGACATTTTTAGTAAAAAATGGGATGAATTAACGCTAGAAGAAAAAACAGCAATACAAACACTTACTAATGGTTTAATAAATAATCAAAATTGGGATACAAGAAAATATGAAATATCACATCCGTATACAAATGGATGTAAAATAAGAAAAGTTGTAGATTGGGGCACTTTATCAGAATATCAAAAGTCATTTTTACAAAAAATAAAAGATATATCAAATCCAATTAGTAAAACTGAAAATTTAGGATTACAAGTTAGATTTAGAAATTTTGAAGCACATTCAGATGATTATAATACAAATAATGTTGAATGGATAAATGGTAATAGTTTTAGTGATGATGCACTATGTTTATCACAATGTACAGATGAAAATAATTTTTTTAGTTGCTTAGAAGGATCATTATTTTTTCATTCATTAAGATGTGATAATTCTCATACAGATATTTCTAGTATATTAGATGAATTAACTGAATTTGAAGAAATAGAACTTGAAGAAGATGATTATTAAATATTTATCTTCGTTTCTTACTATTATTTAATAACTTATCTATATTTGTTTTACTACGTGTTTTTGCATTTACTTTAACATCATTTTTTCCACTTATTAAACTATATGTTTTAGTATCACTATCATATTTCAATGATTTTATTTCAGTTATTGTATTTTGTAAACTATCATAAATGACATCACTTTGTTTATTTAATAAATTACCATTTAAAGATTTAATTAATAATTTTTTTAAATTATTTCCAGTTTTTTCATCTAATTCATTATTTGCTATTTCATTTTCTATGAAATTTTCTAGTAATGTTATTTTATTACTACGATTAATTTTAGACCATGATTTATTTACAATGTCTTTACTCTCCATATCCATCATATTTAAAATATCTGACATATCATCACTCGGTTTATATTTTGTTTTTTTTGGTATAGTTATAATATCTTTATTTTTACTTAAAATATTTTTTAAATCATTATTTGATGATTGTTCATCATTACTTGATGATTTTTCATCATTACTTGATGATTTTTCATCATTACTTGATGATTCCATTATATATATAATATAATCATATATCCTTTAAATTAATATATAATATAATATTAGATGAGTAGTCCAATTGATAAAGAATTAAATATTGTAAAAATGGTTGCTGATATGGCGCAAAAAAAATATTCAGAAAAATTAACTCCTAAAACTTTAGATGTTATTAAAAAAGTAGAACAATTTATTAAAGACAATGATTTGATATGTTATGGCGGTATTGCTATTAATAATATATTACCTAAACGGGACCAATTTTATAAATCTAATGAATTTCCAGATTATGACTTTTTTTCAAATGATGCATTAAATCATGCTAAAAAACTAGCAGATGTATATAGTAAAGCAGGATTTGGTAATGTTGAAGCAAAAAGTGGTATGCATTATGGAACATATAAAGTATATGTTAATTTTTTAAATATTGCTGATATAACACAATTAGATGATATTTATTATAATAATTTAAAAAAATCATCTCAAATTGTAAATGGTATTATGTATTGTCCGCCAGATTTTTTACGTATGAGTTTATATTTAGAATTATCTAGACCTAAAGGAGATGTTTCACGATGGGAAAAAATATTCCCTAGATTGCGTTTATTAAATAAAAAATTTCCAATTAAAAATAAAAAATGTAAATCTATCAAAGGTAATATTGATATTAAAACATATGATCATATAAAAAATATTTTAATTGATAATAAATGTATATTCATTGGTGGATTAGCACAGAAAATATATAAAAAATATACAAAAAATAAAAATATAAATTATAATACATTTGATGTTATAAGTTTAAATGCTGAAAATATATCAGATACAATTAAAACAAAATTTAAAGATTTAAATATTAAAATTGAAAATATTGATGCGATTGGAGAACTTATACCAAAACATTTTAAAATTTTAGTAGATGATATATGTTATGCAAATATTTATCAAAGTGATGCTTGTTATTCATATAATAAAATAAAAGTTGGTAAAAAATTTGTATATATTGGAACAATATTTACTATACTAAGTTTTTATCTTATATTCTTATTTGCTGGTGAAAGTGATTATGATAAAAATAGAATATTGTGTACTAGTCATATGTTACAAAATATATATTTACGCAATCGTTTTAAAAATAGTGGTGTTTTAAAAGTATTTACTATTCAATGTGAAGGACAACAAGAAACATTAGAAGATATTTTACTTGAAAAACGTGAAAAATTTAAAAAATTAAAACGTAATAGCAAAGAATATGAAAAATGGTTTTTGAAATATGCTCCAAAAGGTAATTCAAAAGTTAAATCTAAAACTAAAACTAAACGTGGTGGCAAACGCAATAGCAATAGCAATAGCAATAGCAATAGCAATAGCAATAGCAATAAAAATAGCAATAGCAATAAAAATAAAACATTTTATTATGTTTATATGAAGGGTTGTCCTTATTGTATAGAATTTGATAAAACCC
>Ga0257114_1002796_pt1 | contig 11390 bp, 10 predicted proteins | sample SI112_10mmetaG_FD_190149 | JGI IMG/M metagenome (GOLD analysis project Ga0257114, IMG submission 190149) | Marine microbial communities from Saanich Inlet, British Columbia, Canada - SI112_10m | ecosystem: Environmental > Aquatic > Marine > Inlet | place: Canada: British Columbia | collected... | reverse complement strand
TCTGAGGGTTTTTTTATGTTATTGTGTGAAAGTGAAAAACATAATTAAATATTCAATAATTTTTTTCTTTCTAGTTAGTTCTATTTCTAATGCAAATGATTATCTTTCAAGAGATCCAAATTATATAGATAGAGGTAAATTATGGGGTAATGCTCATATTTCCAATTTTACAAAAAATGAACTTTCTAAACATAATTATAAGGTAAAAAAAGATCCAACAGGACTATCTCCAATTAATTTAATTGAGGATTTTTCACCAAAAAAAGGAGATTGTGGCACAGAAGAGCACAGAGGTACGGGTATTAACGACTGTATATCTGGAAGATTAAGACTTGAAGTAGGAAGTAAAAAAATTAAAAAAAAAAATAAACCTTTTGAGACTTGGTTAGGATACTATATTTTTTTTCCAAAAAAATTTCCTGAAGATAAATATTTCAACCCTTACATAACTCAATTTTATCTTTCTTCAAACTTACAAAAAGGTGGATTTGCTCCTAAATTTGCTGCATCTTTAACTAGAAATCGTGAAATCACTGCTAATGGAAAAATAATTATTAGTAAGGAAAATCTAAAAGGAAAGTGGCACAAAATAGAGTATCACATTAGATGGTCGACAAAAAAAGATGGTTTTTTCAGAATTTATCATAATGGTTTACTTAAATCAGAACAAAACAACTTGATAACAATGACACACGATCAAGTGCAGATAAAATACGGCACATATATGCACAAGGATAACAACACTATGTATCCTCCAGAGTATAAATTTCCTAGTCACAGCATATACTATTCAGGAGTTAACATTTCAAAATCAAGAGATAAATTAAAAGTTAATCAATAAGATTAATAATAAGGTTTGCAAAAAAGTAATCTTTTAACTTGCTTTTAAATTGGAGGGTTTTCTCAATGAAGTTTTCAATGAAGTTCTAAAATAAGTAAGTATTGGTGTGCCTAAAATGCGAATGTAGGCGAATGTAATTACCCTTTTCGTACCTACGAAATTTAAAAACCCCAACGGTAGTAATACTTTTGGGGTTTTTTTGTGTTATAAGATTAGGATATGTCAAAAAGATACAGTGGAAAATCGTTCAAAGATTCGAGTGTTAGTAAAAAACCTAAATTAAGCTTAAAAGAAAAAAGAAAACTTAAAAAAGAAAAATCTAAAAAATCTTAAATTTTAGCTCTTTTTTGACTATGTTTTTTGAAGGTAAAATTTTTTGGCCTACTATTTCTACTTTTAAATTTTTTCTTTCCTTTAAAAGCAGAACCTTTTTTATCAAAATCTACTTGCAAATTATCTGATACTTTCTTTCCAAAATATTTTGGATTATTTGTAAAACCAGATGGTTTTGATTTATCTCCAAAACTAGATTTTCTAGAGTCATCTTTTTTAAAGAATTTTTTCTTATCTCCAAAACTAGATTTTCTAGAGTCATCTTTTTTAAAGAATTTTTTCTTATCTCCAAAACTAGATTTTCTAGAGTCATCTTTTTTAAAGAATTTTTTCTTATCTCCAAAACTAGATCTTTTTTCATCTCTAAATTTTCTTTTTTTGTTGTATGGAGCTTTGCTTCTTTTTTTTCCTTTTGAATTTTTTCTTAATCCACTTGGTGCAGGTTTGAAATTTGGATCAATCAATTTACTAATTGAGTTCCACATAGATCTATCATCTGGTGTAAGGAATGTTAAGGCAGATCCTTCAGATCCTGCTCTAGCAGTTCTGCCAATTCTATGAACATAATCTTCCGGAACTTGAGGTAAATCATAATTTATAACATGTTGAATTAAAGGAATATCTAATCCTCTTGCCGCAACATCAGTTGCTATCAATATTCTCTTAAGGCCTTTTCTAAATGAAGCAATTACTCTATCTCTTTTACTTTGACGAAGATCTCCATGGATAGCGTCAGCCGAATGACCTTCTTCTTTTAATCGCTTAACCATTTTGTCTGCACTTCTTTTGGTTTTAACAAAAACTAGAATTGATCCTTTTCTGGATAAAAACTGATCTATTAATTCATCGTATTTATTTTCTTTAAAAACTTGAAGGGTTGATTGTTTAATTTTTGCAATAGGAACTGATGTAGATCCTGTAGAAATTCTTTCGGGACTCGTCAGGTATCTCTCTGATATTCTTAAAATATTTTGTGGTAATGTTGCTGAAAATAATAGTGTCTGATGATCTTTAGGTACAAATTTTAATATCATCTCTATTTGTGGTGTAAAACCCATATCTAACATTCTATCTGTTTCATCTAGTACCAAATATTTTGTGGCTGAGAGGTTTAAGCTTTTTCTTTTTAAGTGATCATTAATTCTACCAGGTGTGCCAACTATTATTCTAGATCTATTACTTAGTTGCCTAAGTTGTTTTTGCATAGCTTCTCCACCAATAAGCAATGCTGTCCTGATATTAATCTTATCGCTAATAATGCTTTTAATGGCCCCCATTACCTGAGATGCAAGCTCTCTAGTAGGGCACATAACTAAAGCAAAAGCATTTTTGTCTAGTATTAATTTATTAATTAGAGGAATGCTAAAAGCTAAAGTTTTTCCTGTTCCAGTTTGTGCTGTTCCTAAAATATCTTTGCCTTCTAAAGCTACTGGTATAGCCATACTCTGAATAGGGGTAGGCTTTGTAAAATTCATTTTTTGTAATGAATTTTTTAACGAATCTTCAATCTTTAATAATTTAAAATTTTCCATTTGATTGTTTAGATTTTTTAAAACTTAAGGAGATGTGCTCTTAATCCTTTAATACGTCTAACTTATATAGCGATATCTATACGTTTTTATAACAATCACAAGAACTGAATTTTTAATTGAAGTACAGCTAGTGAGTAAATAATAGCTTTTTTTAAGTTTTCAAATGACTCAATTCATGTATAAGAACCACAAATTATGAGTAACAATATTCGAAACATCACAATTATTGCCCACGTTGACCATGGTAAAACAACCATGATCGACAACTTAATGAAACAAAGTGGTTCATTCAGAGAAAATGAAGTTGTTGATGAAAGATTAATGGATTCTGGCGAGCTAGAAAAAGAAAGAGGTATCACTATTTTAGCTAAACCAGCATCAATAGATTGGCAAAACTCAAGAGTAAATATTATAGATACACCAGGTCACAGAGACTTTGCGGCTGAGGTTGAGAGAGTTTTAAGTATGGCTGATGGTGCTTTATTACTTATAGACTCTGCAGAGGGTGTAATGCCTCAAACAAAATTTGTACTAGCAAAAGCTCTTAAACAGGGGTTAAAGCCTATCGTCGTCATTAACAAACTAGATAAAGCAGACCAAAGAGCCAATGAAGTTTTGGATGAAACTTTTGATTTATTTGTGAGTTTAGATGCTAATGAAGAACAGTTAGATTTTCCAGTCATGTATGCAAGTGGTAGATCTGGTTGGGCTAGTAAGGAAGTTGATGGGCCAAGAGAAAATCTACACCCGCTATTGGATTTAATTATTGAACATGTAAAACCTGCAGAACTTGACAAAACAAAACCTTTTGCAATGCTGTCTACGCTTTTATATGCAGATAGTTTTTTAGGAAGAAGTTTAGTTGGAAGAATATCTCAAGGAACAGCAAAAGCTAATCAACCGATTAAGGCTATAAATTTAAAGGGCGAAAAAGTAGATGAAGGAAAATTAACTAAAATTTTTCGTTACGAAGGAACAAAAAAAGTGCCAATAGAAGTTGGTGAAGCTGGTGATATTGTTGTCATTGCAGGGCTAGAAAAAGCAAATGTAGCTGATACCATATGTGATCCAGAATTAAATGATCCCATCCCTGCAACACCTATAGATCCACCAACTATGTCTATTACAATAAGCGTCAATAGTTCTCCACTAGCAGGTACTGAGGGTAAAAAATTAACTAGCACCCAAATCAGAGATAGATTAGTTCAAGAGGCTCAAAATAATGTTGGAATTACTTTTTCTCAAAATGAAAATGTAGACTCTTTTGTAATTAGTGGTCGTGGAGAATTGATGCTTGAAATTTTACTTACTCAAATGAGACGTGAAGGTTTTGAAATGACAGTAAGCCCCCCTAAAGTTTTATATCAACAAGATGAGGCTGGAAATAAATTAGAACCTATTGAAGAAATTACTGTTGACTTAGATGAGGAATTTTCTTCAAAAATAATTGACTCGATGAATAGAAGAAAAGGAAAGTTGCTGGATCTCAAGGATACAGGCAAAGATAAAAAAAGATTAATTTTTCATGCACCAACTAGGGGTTTGATGGGTTACACAAGTAGATTTTTGACCTTAACAAAAGGTACTGGTGTAATAAATAGAATTTTTCATGGTTATGGAAAATTTGAAGGTGAAATGGATGGAAGAAAAAATGGTGCTTTAATTTCAATGGCCACTGGTAAAGCGGTTGCTTTTGCAATATTTAATCTACAGGCAAGAGGTGAGATGTTTGTAACTCACAATGACCCAGTTTATGAAGGTATGATAGTGGGCTTAGCACCAAAACCAGGTGATATGATCATCAATGTCATGAAGGGTAAACAATTAACAAATATGAGAACACAAGGTACTGATGAAAATGTAGTACTCACACCAGTGAGAAAAATGTCAATTGCAGAACAATTAAGTATGCTAAATACTGATGAAGCACTCGAGATTACTCCAAAATCTCTTAGATTAAGAAAAGCTATACTTAATCCAAATGAAAGAAAGAAAAACGAAAAGTCTAGTACACCTCTCTAATTAAAAATTTTTCCAACAACATACAAACTTAAAGCAACTGCAGGACCAATTCCAAAAGCAAACAATAATGTTCCTAAACCTACAGTACCACCCAAATACCACCCAATAGACATGACTGTGATTTCGAGAGTTGCTCTAACAACAGCAATTGGAAAATTTGTTTTTTTTTGTAATCCTATCATCAGGCCATCTCTTGGCCCTGCTCCTAAATTCGCAATCAAATAAATTCCACCACCTAAACCCACTGTTAGTACAGCTGCTACAGCTAAAAAAATTTGGGGAATAAAATCTTTAGGTGTAGGTACAAACCTAATACAAATATCAATCATAAGGCCAATGATCAGAGCATTTAAGATTGTTCCCATTCCAGGTTTTTGACTTAAAGGCACCCAAAGAATTAATAACAAAATACTAATGATTATAGTTATTGCTCCAACAGAAAGACCAACATTCAAATGAATTCCTTGTGCAAAAACAGACCATGGTGAAGCTCCTGCAGCTGAAACTATTAATAATCCCTCACCAAGACCAAATAAAGTTAATCCAAAACATAAAAAAAATAATGTAGAAATTTTTGGTTTTAAATTTAAAGGTTTATCTGAGCTCCATGAAACTCTCGGAACATTTTTTATAGACAAAAACATACTTTGACTAATTATACACTTTCACAAGAAAAGAAAGTCTATTATTCTTAATTTTAATATGAAAAAAATTTTTATAAACATTATTCTTTTTCTTTTATTATCATCGAATTTAAATGCTCATGTTTCTCATTATAAAGATTTTAAAAAAATTGAAATGGAAATTTTTCGAAATAATGAATTGATTGGATATAATTATTATTTTTTTACAAAAAAAAATAATGAGATACAGGTAACTAATCAAATTAAAATTACTGTAAAATTACTTGGAACAATAATATTTGATGTGGAGGGCTATGGAGAGGAAAAATATATTGATGATAAATTAATTTCTTTTAATTCAAAAACCAAACAGAATAAAAAACAAAAGTTTGTAAACCTGTCGTTAAATGAAGAAAAAAATAGATTTATCATAAAAGGTTCTTCTTTTTCAGGGGAAGCTAATATAAAAAATGTAGTGGGGAATTGGTGGAATCATAAAATACTCCAGGCTGAAAGCCAAATTAGTCCAGTTTCTGGCAGTATAAAAAAACAAGTTGTAACATTTGTTACCAAAGAAAAGATTGAATTATATGGAAAAAGTTATGAAGCTGAACGCTTCACTCTAAAATCTAAAAATTTAGATCTTCCTGATGATAAAAAATTAAATTTTGATATTTGGCTTGAAAAAAACACAGGCTTAATTCTTAAAGTAAAATATTCAAGAATGGGTGATTGGGAGTATAGATTAAAAAGTTTTGAATAGTTTTTATTTACCCGCTACAACCATACCTTCTATTAACATTGTTGGAGAATTAGTTGAATACTTAAATTCAAGATCATCGGCTATAGTAATATTTTTAAATATATCTTTAAAGTTTCCTGCAATAGTAATTTCACTAATGGGATATTTAAATACACCATTTTCAACTACAAATCCTGTTGCTCCTACAGAATAGTCTCCTGTAACTAAATTGCTTCCATGTCCAATTGTTTCTGTAATATATAAAGTTCTTTTATTTAACTTTAAAAGGTCTTGGTACGAAATAGATCCTTTTTCAAAAAATAAATTACTAGTTCCATCACGTCTGCCATTTGATTTTAAATTCAATTTTTTTCCGTTGTAAGTATCTACTAGATAGTGTTTTAAAACGCCATCATCTACTAATTTTAATTCTTCTGTTTTAACGCCCTCTGAGTCAAAATATCGTGAGCCAAGGCCTTTAACTATATCTGGTTTGTCAAAAATATTTATCGATTTTGCAAATATATCCTCATTCATCTTGTCTTTTAAAAATGAAGTGCCTCTTGCTATAGAAGAAGATGAGATTGCACTAGCAAAAGTACTTAATATTCCTTTTGAAATTCTTCTATCAAAAATGATACTAATTTTTTCACTTTCTATTTTTTGAGGATTTAATTTTTGAATTGTTTTTTTTGCAGCCATTCTCCCAATTTGTTTAGGTTTCGACATATCATTTAGATGACACACATTTGTGAACTCATAATCTCTTTCCATATTGTTAGAAACTTTCGCAACAGCAACGCATGAGGCTGAAAAAGATGAGGATTTATATCCATTTAAAAAACCATCACTATTAGCTAAAATAAAATTTGATTTACTCTCTGAAAAGCCTGATTCAGTATTAATAATTTCTTTCTTTTCAAATGCAGAATCTTCAACTTCTTTTAAGTACTCTATCTTTTCATCGTTTTCTATATGATCATCATCGTATAAATTTAGATCATTAATTTCTTTAGCTAATAAATCTTTGTCTGGTAAAGAATTAAACTCATCTTCTGGAGTAATCTTTGTAGTTTCAATGCATCTCTCGATTAAAGTTTTAATATTATTTTCTGTTAAATTTGATGAAGAAATACTAGATTTTTTTTTTCCTATATAGGTTGTTAATGTAATGCCTAAATTATCTGACCTTTCAGACTCATCTAATTTTTTATTTCTAAAATTAACAGTCTCAGAAACAGAATGTGTTACTAGTGCAGTTGAGTCTGTAGCGCCTAATTTTTTTGCAAAATCTAAACAAAAAGATGCTGTTTTTTCTAAATGATTTTGATCTTTAACCATATGATTTATAATTGAGTTCCACCTACAGTCATTTTATCTATCAAAATAGAAGGTTGGGCTACTCCTACTGGAACTCCTTGTCCTGCTTTTCCACATGTTCCAATTCCTGGATCAAGCATCATATTATTACCAACTAATGAAACTTCTTTTAAAATTGATGGACCATCTCCAATTAAAGTTGCTCCTTTTATAGGAGATCCTATTTTACCATTTATAATCTCATAAGCTTCTGTACAATTAAATACAAATTTACCTGAGGTAATGTCAACCTGACCACCACCAAAACTCACTGCAAAAATTCCCTTGTCTACTGACTTAATCATTTCTTCCTGAGAATACTTTCCATTTAACATCATTGTGTTTCTCATTCTTGGAAGAACAACATGTTTATAACTTTCTCTTCTTCCACTCCCTGTTGATCTGGTACTCATTAATCTTGCATTGAGACGATCTTGCATAAAATTTTTTAATATACCATTTTCAATTAAGACTGTTTTTTCTGTTGGAGTTCCCTCATCATCAATTGTTAAACTACCTCTCCTATTGTGTAGAGTTCCATCATCAACAATCGTAACTCCTTCGCTAGCAACTCTTTGACCCATCAAATTATGGAATGCTGAAGTTTTTTTTCTGTTAAAGTCTCCTTCTAAACCATGACCAATTGCTTCATGAATTAATATTGCTGGCCATCCAGGACCTAGAACTACTTTCATTTCTCCAGCAGGAGCAGCTTTGCTTTCTAAATTTACTGAAGCAATTCTAAAAGCTTCATCACACACTTTTTTCCAATTATTATTTTTAAGATACTCGTCATAAGATTGTCTTCCACCAATTCCATAGACGCCCGTTTCTTTTTTTCCATTTTTTTCCAACATTACGGAAACGTTGAAACGTATCAAGGGCCTTACATCTGTTAATACTTCCCCGCCTGCCCTAATGATCTCAATTGATTTATGTTCTCCAGCAAAACTAGCAGTAACTTGTTGAACAATACCTCCTTTTGCTCTTGTATAATTATTTACTTCTTTCAGTAATTCCAGTTTAGAGTTGAGTGATTTCTCTTCAATTGGGTTAATATCTTTATATAGTTTTTCATTTGTCTTAGGAATTTCATGGTTATAAATACCTTTTTTTGATTTTAAAGTTGAACTTAAATTATTTGCAGATTGCTTAAGTGAATTTTTTGAAATTTCATTTGAGTGAGAATATGCAACAACTTCTCCAGTCACAGCTCTTAACCCATAACCTAAATCAGAGCTATAGCTAGAACTCTTAATCTTATTGTCATCAAGCACAATAGACTCACTTTTTGAGTTTTCTAAATAAAGTTCACCATCATCACACTTATTTAAAGTCTCAGATATAACAGCTTCAGCATCTTTTCTACTAAGATCTGTTTTAGAAAAAAAATCATTCATATATATAAAGTAATATTTGTCTCTTTTTTATCAACTGTTGTAATTAGCACATGTACAAACTAATCATTTTTTACTAATTATATAGATATAATTTATGAAAGTTTATTATAATGAATCTTGTAGCATTTGTAGAGCTGAAATAAATCTCTATAAAAAGCAAAATATAAAAGAAATTGAGTGGATTGATATTACTAATAATTCAATTGCAGAAAAAGATACAACAAAAGACAGTAAAACTCTTCTAAGACGACTACATGTTGAGGAAAATGGAAAAATATTTGGAGGTGCTGAGGCCTTCTTGCTTGTCTGGAAAAAAATCCCAAAGTATAAATTTCTTTATACTTTTTTAAAACTCCCCATAATTTTTAATCTTTTTAACTTTTTTTACGAGATAGTAGCTTTTTTTTTATTCTACAAAAATAGAAAACAACTAAAAAAAAATTAGTTCAGTATCAACAACAACAAATGACTTGTGAAAGACATCAATACAACAAAAAAAGTAAATACAACTAAATACATTAGGGTAATAATTAAATTTCTAAATCTTCTAAGCCTTACAAAATTTATATCATCTAAGTCTGATATATCTCTTTTGCCAACTACAGGGTAATCGTAGGAATATCTCCATACTGATTTTTGAAGCCGATCGTCAATACTATTATAATACTCAATCCAAGATACAATATACCTAAAAATCAAATATAATATTATTAGTGTAAGCGTGGTTGAGATCATCTTTATATTAAATTATATTGATTAAATGAGAATTTTCATATTAATTTTTTTCATGCTTTTAACTGCTGTACATTCAGATAATTTAGATCAAAAAAATAAATTAGATAAGTTGTTTAAACAGTTGGCAAAAATCAATAATTCTAAAACTGCAGAACAATTAGAAAAAAAAATTTGGCTAATCTGGAACCAGCATCCAAATAATTTAAAGTTAACAGATAGACTAGAACTTGGAACAGAACTGATGCACTATGGTAACTATGATTATGCATTAGAGGTTTTTAATAATATTATTTATACTGACCCTAAATGGTCTGAGGCTTGGAACAAAAGAGCTACTTTATTTTTTTTAATGAAGGATTATAAATCATCTCTTAAAGATATTGATAAAGTTTTGGGTCTTGAGGTTAGACATTTTGGTGCATTATCTGGTCAAGCTAGAATTTACATCAAACTGAAAGAATATGAAAAAGCTATTTTAAGTTTAAAAAAAGCTTTAGAATTTTATCCATCATTTAGGAGTGGAGAGTTAATCCCTGAAATAGAAAAAATAATTAAAGAACAAATTATATAGCTATTCTTTTTTTTCTCTTTTTTTAGCAATTAACTGAGTTAAAGAATCAACCATTAAATCTGAGGCTTTAAAAATTTCATTAGGCTTAAACTCATGAGATGAATTCTTTTCTGGATTTGTTTTATCTTCAATAACAATACCTTCATCTGGTGAGTTATTTTTAATATATATTAGAAGTAACCACTCCTCATCTTCGGACTCGTCCCACTTAATAAAAATTTCTCCTGTTTCAAATCTTCGATCAATACATCTGAAGATAGACATATTTCTAGTTATATGTCGTTTGTTAAGTTGAAATGCTAAACTAGCCGCACTTCTATAAAAACTTTCTAACGAAAGTTCAATTTTTTGTCTGGCGAGTACATATTCTTTTTCCTTATTTAATAATGTTTGTCTATCTTCATCTCCTTGAATTTTTATTCCTAATGCTTCTACTCTTTCTCTAATTTTTTGATCTCTTATAATTCTATATTTCTCTTTAAGTTTATCTATTCTTTCTTGTAATCCAGAGTAGTCTTCTCTTTTTTCTTTAAGTGAAATTCTTTCAAGTTTTTCAAGCTCTTTGACTTCTCTTATTCTAAATCTCTCAATTTGTTTTTCTAATCTTAACTGTTTTAAAAACTGTTTTTGTTTTTCAGCTTGTTCAATTCTAAGTAAGGCTTGCTCCTTACGTAAGAACAATCGTATATCTCTAACTCTTTCTTTTTCTAATTTAATTTCATCTTTTAAAGATTTTTCTTTAATTTTTGTTAATTGTTGTTCTTCTTCGAGTTTTTGTTTTTGTAAAAAAATTCTTTCTTTCTCTTTCTTTTCAATTTCTTCCAGCTTTTTTTTTCTTTTATCCTCTAGTTTTAATATTTTATAATTTAGGATAATATTTTCAATTTTATCAAAGAAACTTTGTATATATTTTTCTAAACTAAAACTAATCTTGATTTTAAAGTTGGGCTTTAAAAAATTCTGGAGCTGTATTATTTTAACTACTAAGTTTTCTTTTTTTTTTATAACAAACTTTTTTGAAATAGGTTTCTTCCTAATAGGCTTTTTTATAGGTTTCTTTCTAATAGGCTTTTTTTTAATGGGTTTCTTTCTAATAGGCTTTTTTTTAATGGGTTTCTTTCTAATAGGCTTTTTTCTAATGGGTTTCTTTCTAATGGGTCTTTTTTTAGATGAATTTTTTTTCATTTTTTATGATTTTATGTACCTAAGATTTATCAATTTATTTTTGATAA
>Ga0257114_1002792_pt1 | contig 11417 bp, 3 predicted proteins | sample SI112_10mmetaG_FD_190149 | JGI IMG/M metagenome (GOLD analysis project Ga0257114, IMG submission 190149) | Marine microbial communities from Saanich Inlet, British Columbia, Canada - SI112_10m | ecosystem: Environmental > Aquatic > Marine > Inlet | place: Canada: British Columbia | collected... | reverse complement strand
AGGCTCTCCATTTGCCACGAAGCCAGACGGGACTCTTTTTAATTTTGTTCCTGGTCCAACGCCTGCTGTATCTGGTCCGTATAATGCCTTCCCAACAGGCCCAGTTCCACAACAGTTGGTAGATAAGGATAAATCCCTCACGGCCATATTGTCTAAGCAAAAATCTTTGAGGGCTTTATTTGCTACAGACGGTCAAAAGTTTGAGATTACAGACCCCGCAGGTAGTGAGCCTGCTGTCATTTGCTATCCAAGGGTATTATCTGTTGATTTTCAAGAGGGTATCTATGTAGAAAGAGCAGATTATACGATTACGCTTGAGGCTGATACTTTGTTGACAGGAGACCCAGTATCGTATGTTAACGAAGAAGGTTCTTTGATAGCACGAGCAGATGGTATACACTCAGATAAAACCGAAAACGATCTATTGGTTGCCATGTCAGGCGCTTTTATTACTGATTTTAGTGAAGATTGGTCAATAGAAGCCGATGAAGCACAGGGTGAGTCTGTAGGTTTGCCTAGAAGCTATAGAATATCCCACAACATAAACGCTACGGGCAAAACTCACTATGGACCAGACGGGAAACAAAAGGCTTGGGAGCAGGCTAAAAAGTTTGTGCAACATAGACTAGGGCATAACCCCTCTGGTAACTATCCAAATATAATGGGACAAATCGGCAGCGGAACTCTGAATCTCATTGACACGTACCGTGGGTTTAATCACGTCAGGAGTGAGAACTTAAGCGAGTCTGCTGGAAGCTATAGCGTATCTGAAAATTGGTTGATTGCTAGCGGAAGTGCGTATGAAAACTTTAACCTATCTATATCAAGCTCTACAGACAGCCCGTTTGTAAGCGTCTCAATAGACGGCAATATTAAGGGTCTGTCAGAATACAGCCCTAGCGGGTTTGGTGGTAACGATCCGAACCTGCTTGACGGAGGAAGAGAACCAACGACTCCTCCGAGTGGAGCCTACGACAACGCTCTTGGCAAGTATCATGAAATCAGCAACAACGGTCAGTTCGGGTTGACTTCAGATGCTTATAAACGTGCAAATAATTCTGTAGCAGTCCAATTAAACTCCCAGCCAAAATCCGTATCTCTTGGTACAAATGAATACACCGGAGAGGTTACCTACAACCTACAGTTTGACACTAGGCCAACAAATATTATAGGCGGAGTATTATCTGAGCAGATAAGTGTTACCGACACATACCCTGGCGACGTGTTTGCCGTAATACCTGTTATTGGTAGATCCACGGGGCCGGTCTTACAATACATAGGTGGTAGAACAGAGTACAAGAGAGACTTATCCATTAATCTTGTTATGGACTACACAAAAGTTCCCTACGGATCACTAAGAAACCCTCTGCTTACAAAGAAGCCAAGTGTAGTAGAGCCAACAGCCACACAGATTGCTAATTTGATAAGAGAACTAAGTCCCGCTGGAGAACCTGGTATACGTAAGTATTTTGTCTCTCCTCCTAGTGAGACTTGGAGTCCAAAAGAAGGCTCCTACAGTTTCAATTTATCTTGGACCTACGAGCTAGATAGATAACATGGCTACAATATTACCATTAACTGAATCAAACTTTGCTGACCCTCTTCAGGGTACAGATATCAGACATGCATTAAGACCCTCGGGGATAAATTCAGTTTTCCCAAGTCCTAAGAGTTTTAAAGTGGATCAGCCGTGGCAGTCTGGAGTCTACAAGACTTACCCCCCAGCGGAAAACGACAACGCAACCACGGCGGCTTCTTTACAGGCGGGAGACAGGTCAGAGTTCGAGCCGAATGGGTTGGCTAATCAATTTTCTAACGGCTTGACTTCGCTGTTAAATGGAATTACAGACTTTTCGGCATATAATCCGTATATTCATTACTACCCAGAAGCAGCACCATCGACATCTACAAACCCAGATCCAGTTCCAATTCGGATACCTTATGTGTCTGACTATACGATCTCCCCCGAGGTGGACTATAACGATGCTATATCCTTGTAAAAGAGAATAAAAAAGTATGTCTTCACACTCTGTTATACAACCAACCGGAAGCTATGGGGCCGCGTGGCCTCAAAGTCACAACTTACCACAAGGTAAAGAGGGCAGCATCTCTGTTGGAGGATGGACAAAAGACAACGAGGGGTTTGTTCAACAAACCTTTTTAGGAGCTTCTATTCGAAGTTTTGATATTAATGCTGGGTTTGGCGATACGACAAGCTCTCTGTCTGTCGCTGTTGTAAATGACGAGTATAACAAATCTGATAAATTAGGATACGGAGGAGGGGATGACGTTTACCACAATGGCGTACATGATGACTTCAAACCTCCCGTTGTTGGCTCTCCAGTGTTCTTTAAGTTTGGAAAGCACACCGCAACGATAGAACAGTCCTGGAGGCTACATTTCGACGACACTTATAACATAAACAGCTTTCCTGTAGTAGCACCCTTTCCCCAGGTTACAACCAATGGGCCTATCGCAACCGTTCCCAACGGCTATTATTTAATATCTAAGACCGGAACGGGAACGTCTCAGGTAAACTTATGGGAAGATCAGTCGGCACTAGCTAACGATTTAAATCACCCACTCAGGGGTTCTGGCCACTTTGCTTTTGGTGGAATATTGCAGTCTTACACTGAAAACCGTGGCCCCGGAGGAAACCCTCTTTATAACATATCGGTACAAGACCCCAGGGAGATATTGTCAAACGCAACGCTTATTTTGAATAATTATGCAGGGACCACCCACAACAATAAAAACCTGTTTAATGTCTATGGATTTTTAGAATACTCTAAGAGTTCAGAACTTACACAGGTTATGGAGTCACTTGCGTTAGGAAAAGTAGTACTCACAAAACATGTCGATGAAGGAACCCCTGGCGCTCCCGTTTCTCCACCAAAGATTTACTACCGTGGAAAAGATCTATTTTCTAATACCTTGGACGATGGAAATCCTGCTGCTTACCCCAACGAAAGTGATTTTTATAAGTTTCCCGTGATTCCTGGTCCTTATGTTGAGGCTGAAGCCTTAAATCTAGGAAGCATTGAGGAGTTCTTCCCAATCACCGGACCTGGTTTCTCACGGCGATCAGAAAAGGGCATACCCCTTTATAGGGTAAAGCAGGCGGTTAATACATTGTTCGAATATAACGGCACCCTTCCAGAGGAGTATAAGAACGCCGGGTTCGGAGGAGAGATTGACTTTCGTGGATATAATTATGTGGTTGATTTTTCTGGTATACCATTCGATAAAATACCGGCCCTATATTACTTGGATTTTGACCAAATAGACTTGCTTTCATTTGTACAAGAACTGTGTGAAATTATCAGTCATGACTTTTTTGTATCGCTGCTTCCTGTTATAGATCACCCTGCATGTTCTAATCTGTATGCAAAAAACCAATACTACACTAGTATCGGAGAGTACAATAAAATTGTTACGGGTATAATCCGCATAGACACAATTGATAAGTCTAAGCAGCCTACCTACGGCGCTATTAAGTCTTACATTGACGACTTGTCATTACGTGGTATTCATGTAGAGAACAGAGACCTGGGATTTGAAGTTTCAAACGTGACAACCGACAAGTTCGTGGCTGGTGCCCAAGAAGTTGATATGTATTATTTCAATACAGAAAAGGATAGGGATCTTCTTCAGAAGGATTTTAAAGATGCGGCGATTCTTGCGAGTCCACAAACCGACAGTTTTGCATTGCTACAGACAAACCAATGGCGACTAGGAACGAACCTAGAACAACAGTGTTTACCCTTTTATGGTTTTATTGGGGATGAGTGCCCAACGATCCCCTTGGGGTTTGGCTCGTACCAGCAAATAAAGCTTGACGCTTCTAATCTAGACGCTTATGGTGTTGGCAGGTATTACGTGGCTACCGAAATGGAACTAAGGGCTGCTTCGGTTTCTTACGAGCAGTGGAGAGATTTTCTTCTGTTGTATGATGAGGCGTACATCCAGGAGCTTGGTGAAAACCAAGCTTTTATGGTTGGGGCTGCTGCTAATGTTACTGCCGATATTGATGGTTTAAACGATCCCAAGATTGATGATTTTGAAGATATAAAAGACCTTAGAACCAGGACTTTCGGGGTTGGAGTTCCTAGGTGTGTTCATATCTCTGATCTAAATGGTGTTAGACAAGTTAAGAAGGGAACCGACGTTGTTGGTGAGTATCCACTAAGTCCGTGTGCTCCACCATTTGGTTTTCCCCTTTACTATAAGAGGGCGGAGAGCATTGGGGTGCCGCAGGCTGGTCTTCATGATGTACAAAATAGTATCACAAGATGTATTACGAATCTAGAAAAATTAGAAGGAAGCGTTGACGCCAATAGGACTTTTTTACAGTTGAATGCTACAGAATTCCAGGACGCTTTAAAAGAGCTTAAAGAAAAACGTCTTCCTCATCATCCAACTTCAGAGGAATGGAAAGACCTTACAGAACAAATTAAAAAAGTTGAGGCAGACATAGCGAAGAGGCAGGAGTTTGTTGAAACAAGTGGTCCAGCGGCAGTTAAAAACGTAGCAGATACGCTGAAGGCGTCAAAAGATTTTGTAAAGTCAATGCCCAGGCTAGCAAGACAGCACGAAAAAAATGCAAAGAAGGTTTACAACTTCGTCAAGGGCGTTGCGGATAAACACCTGGGGACAACTTTTCTAGTAAGAATCCCAAAGATGTGCAACGTATTTCACGAAAACAAAATTGAATTAAGTACCGCTACAGGAAAAAGAAAACTTAGTAAGGAGGGTCCATTTGGGTTTAAGCCAAGGGCGGTTTCAGGGGTCTCCGCTATGGAGTTTCAAAAGGTTGCTATTCAAAACAACTTGAACGGAATGAATTTCAATAACCATCCCGAATGCTCTCCTCAGCACCATTACTTAAATGACGATCCGATAATTTCTGGCTTTGGAGCTGGTACTAATCACTTTTCTAATGGAGCGTTGAAAAATAACTACAATACAGTTTCTGAACAGTGGGATTTCAACTACAAGCCAGAACCCCAAGGTGGGTATCTAGATGAGGACAAGTTTAAATCTGAAGATTTTGATTTTGTTAATGAGGAAAATCAAGACGAAAACAATCCAGCTAGAACAATTGCTCCGTTTTGGGGGGATTTTATAGGAAAAGACGGCAGGATATCGTGCTATGTTAGGTACGACAACAGCCAGTACCTTAGTTTCGACGGAGTTTCCAGCAAGGATATGGTACAGCTCCAAGTCGAGGGGTCTATTTATTTTCCTGACATAATGGACGAAATAGATAACGTTAATCCACACCAATCAGAAACATTCGATAAAATAGGCGACAGGATTGCTTCAGACGAAGGCTCCGACAAAGATAAAACCAAAAAGTCCGTGGCTTACTTAAAATGTGAAATCGATGATAAATTTTATATGATTCCATCTGGGGTTAAAGAAAAGTGGAATGTTTTTGCTGATAGCTTCCGGTTTAAACCAAACTTTAAGTCTTTGGGTATCGTAGAAGAGATAGGAGACGACGGGTGTATAACAAGAACACCAGCGAGGCCATACGCATCTCCTATATTCAATCCGGTTACTAAATTTGCTTGCCCCCCCGGTAGTCCACCTGAAATAGAGACTTTTGCTTACTATGAAGAAGACTGGGAAGGCGCTGACGCTACTACTGTACGGACTGGTATAACTCTTAACGCTTCGCCTAATCCCACAAGTCTAACAACTAACAAATGGGACGCTAACCATTCAGGGGTGAGAGTAATAGTAGAAACCAGAAAAAAAGAGAACTTAGATCCGCACCACGTATATGCACTGGTAACGCTGCCGGTTAGGGTCAACCCAAGCGTTGATCAGAGATATGTGGATGGTCCCATGATGCAATTTAACGCTCCTCAGATTAGGAACGCTTTGACTGCCGACGTGACTAAATTTGCTCCTTTTAAGAATTGTCCTGCTTTCAAGGAAAACGAGGGGGAGACCTTCGATTGTACTAAGTTGTCCTTTGAGGTAATAACAAACTCACTAAGGGCACAAAAGTCTATATACCAAAAGGTGTCTTTAGCTCTACCAGAGGCGGGCTTATCCTTTATATCGCCTTCTCCGGTTTACCCTGACCTATTTGCCCTACCATTGATGTCTATGGAAAGATGCTACGGCCCCTGGACCTCTTCGTTTAAAAGAAATGGTAACCCAAACTTTAATGGTCTTGGAGACTATGAGCAAACTCATGTCAGATATAGCAATATTGGGGGCAAAATTGAATTTGAAAAAGATGAAAACCTAGCCCCTTGGAATTATGCCGGATACGACCTACTAGCGGATGCCGCCGAATTGAAATCAAACTTCTCAAACAGCTTGCTTTTATTTGGTGAAAGGGGAGGGTTTGTCATACCAGAGGCTCCTACGGGGATTTCTCTAGCAAAAGCTTTAACTAATGAGGGACCGCTTGTTACCTCTATTTCTGTATCTATTTCTAATTCTATAAAAACGACGGTCAAGATGGATCTTTATACTGCCAGGTTTGGCAAGTTACATAAACAAAAAGAGATATCTGTTGGAAAAATAGTTAGAGAGACACAGAAAATTAAAGACGAAAAGAATAGAAATATCAGACTAGGACTTAGGGATGCAGCTATAGGCAAAAAAAGTCTAACTACAAGTGACAACGTGAGAATGGGCAGGGTGTCTAGTGCCGCAGCAGACTCAAGTGAAACGTTAAGTGCTCTTGAGAGAAAACAGACCTCATACGGTATGAATGTTGGCACCCAACGACAGGTCTCAATACCATCAGTAGATGCCGATGGCAACGAGGTAATGTTGAAAAGATGGGAATCAGTACCGCCACATCAACAGAGTTCTGATCACTACCATGAGGCTTTATCGGCAATTTCGGACCCTCTAAGTCGGAAAAAAGCAGAAGATGCAGCTTATGATGCTAACATTCCGGTAGTTGGGATGAATTCAATGCCTGGGGCCGACTTCAACTTTGCGGCTCCAGAATATAAATCGCCTCAACAAGACGCATTGGCAGCTTTCTTTGGGACTAATTATGACGAGATAGGAGGAGCGTAGGATGGTGGACAACGTAGGTTATCTATTTAAAGAAAAAGACGAAGCCGTTAATGACTATCATATCATTACCACTAAACATCCGTACATGGCGGATATTGGTATGAGCGTATTTACAACGGGAACGTTGCAAAGATGGTGGGATAAAACGGAAGCGGGAGAGCTTCTGAATCCTGTAAACCGGAAATATTTTGATGGTGCTTTTGATGTAAAACAAATTTTGGGCGAAAAGGACGCAGGGGTTAGTGGACACTTCTTTACGGGGTGGGATCAGAAGCTAAAGAGGTGGGAAAGTCACAAAGAGGTCGGAGACAATGGTGGAGACTGGAAATGGTCAAATCACGATGGTACAGTAAACTATATAGCTTCGCAGCTAAGTCAATGGCTAACTCCAGGTTATTACTGGAATTATGACAGTATTCCTGGAGTGGCTTGGGGTACACCCCCCAAAAAAGTAACCCAAACAAATCTTGCCAATATTATAGAAATGAATAATTGGTACATAAATCAATTTGCGAAATATCCAGACGAAAGAATAGATGCAAATTGGAACGACAAACAAAGGGCTGCTTCTCAATTTATACGAGGGATTAAGACATCTCTTAACAGTCAGGGGGTTATGTGGAGCGGTTTAATTCCATTCAGGCTTGGTGAGGGGATTTTAACTGGCGGTTTAAGTGGACCATGTATAAAAGAGGAGTGGGTGACATTCCAACTTCAACTTTTTGATAGCAAGAACCCAAAGAAGAGAAGTAGAAAAGCAGCCCTGGATTTATCCGAGCTAAACCTGGTCGGAACCCCGATTGACTCTCTGGGCATAGAGTACCGCACAGGAACAAGAAGAGACGGAGAACATGATTCCCCAGCGACTAATGGAGACCCTTCGTCTCAGGTTGCGGCACCTCTTGATTTAACATATAATGAATTTACGGGCAAGCTTGAGTCGGGTACTCCGCAGATTATGGCCATCCTAGAGACAGATGTCCCAGCAGCCATAAATGATAATGGTACTTATCCATCAATTACAGACCTGCAATCTCTTGAGAACACAGAGATACTAACTACAACATCAAATGCTTATTTTAATCCCGGCACAGGCTTGGCGATGCCTATAATTATGCAAAACGCTAATCCTTTACAGTGGTCTCCCCAATATAAAGAAGCACGGGGCTGTAGGAAGACTACCAAAAAAAGGTCGGTTCCGGTTGTGAATATATCAAGTAGGTCTTATCCCTCTGGAACCACTGTCATTCTCAGTAAAATAAACGGGGCTTGGGTTCCTATTGATTTCGGGGAAGGCCCAGGAGAAGCGGCAGTATCAGCTACATTTGAGGGCAAGTGGCAGTTTACTTATTTAATGACGAATCATGAATACTTTTTCCAAGACATGAAACTTGATAGCAACGGCGACCCTGAAAATAAGAAAATAGTCAATGGAAGTGAATATGAACAACAATTTTGGCACGAGTATTATTGTGGGGACAGCGTAGGAGGGGAAGACGACACAAGCTTTGTGATTACTAATCTCAATCTTCCGGCTGTGTCTTTTGACAAAGGTAGTCTTACAGGGTTTTATCAAACGACTTCATGGGACTTTATGGGCTCGGGAATCGGGGGGGTTAGAAGTGACGGAACTAATTATATAGGGGGACATTCAATAGCAGGGACGCAAGGTGAGCTTGACACCCAAAACCAGCCATTAACAAGAGGAGACACTCGTGGGACTCACAACGCTCCATTTTGGGGGTGTGTTTTTCCAGGTGGTAGTATTGGGGGTTATGATGGAGCTAGCAAATTTAATCCGTACATGGATATTAGTAGTTCTTTTAAGGCGAAAGGGATCGAACAAACAGACAACCACGCTGATCCTGGTGGGTCATTTTTTTCTAACGCGACGGAAATTTCAACTACTGCATTTTTTGATTCAACCAACGATAAAAACCTTGGCGACGGGTCAAATGGAGGGGGGATGTTCAGCAAAGGAAGCTCTGCACTGACCCATCTTCCGGCTGATATTGGAACAAACGCCTCGCCCTCTGGGGAAAATGGGATGCCCATTGTAGATCAAAATAGAATCAATCACTATCTGACACTTGGTGGATATGATGTTACTGTCAATCATGTAGGACTTTCAAACCGTCCCGAAGAATACGGACACAAAAATTCTGAAGCGTACTTCAAAGACTATGATAGGTATGCGTGGATGAACCTATCCAAAGATGCGGGTGGAACTGCTTTAGATAAGTTTAGTTCCGCTTTTGATCTTGCCCCAACAGACCCGACTATGGTTCAGTTTAGACCATTAAGGGCTGAGACCTATGCTAATTTTGATGTTGCATCTATAACCCAGGCGAATAGTACTAACGATAGAAGGGGCGAATTTGGAGCTAGAAACTGGAAATTTGTAGATGACGGCGAATCTCCTGTGAGTTGGAACGTTCTTGATAGAAGTGTTGGATTACACCCTACAGTAAATGTTGCAGATCCTAAAAAATCGCCTCCGAATCCAGACACATTGAGACATGGAAAACATGACGGTGGAAACCAACTAACCTTTAGCGGTTTTGACGATGATGTTCCCAACAATTATTTTTCGGCACAAATTTATCAAAATAAAGGAATGGGGGCTTATGGTATAATAGGAACAGTATGCACAGTTAGAACTGCTGGTGATATTACAATAAGCACAGACCCACAGATAGGAATGCGTTCAAATTTTCATGGCGGTCTGGACGGTGAATTCACGTCTTCTTGGGCCGGAGGAGATCTAATAAGTCATCCAAGAACAACCATAATGTATGGGAGGGTTTTTACCTCTTGGCTGAGAGATTTGACCGTGTACGACCCAAGATATTTTGCCATACATCATTTTAATCCTGGCGTTGGGAAAGCCGACGAGGATACCGACTGGCAGTGGTATAATGGCACAGTGGCTCAGGAGACTACCGTACCAACCTTCCCACTGGTCCCCCCTGATGAATTAGGATATCCAAACGGCTGGTATCAAGTAAAAAATCTTAACGCTACTGAGGTGGATTTAACTATCCCAACAGTAACTAACCCAGCATCCCCGAATGGGATTGGAAAACACCCAGCAGACCTCACAAAAGTTTATTCAAACAGAGTCGTCGGACAGGACACAGGTGGCAACACGTTTACAAGTGATCATAAAATGAGAGCAAGAGCACATTGGGATGTTGCAGACCTAAAAAGACGTGGGAAGCTACTTCCATATTTTTATAAGAAAACTTCGATTGGGATGGCTGACAATCCTGTGACCAAGAGCTTGGGAAATAAACTAACAGATAATACAAGCATCGTGATTTTGAACGCAGGAACCGGATACACAGACGCCGACAGGTTTACCACCACTTACGGTACTGGTAAAGACTTATTGTTGAAACCACTTATTGGTGGTGGCATAGGCGGTACTCCGACTTATATTACTGGTTTTGAAGTTGTAGATACAAAGCTTGCAACAGTAACCCCTTATGAGGGCAAGCAAATTACTAAATGGGGTACTGGACATGACTACTCACCAGCGGACTTTATCTCTTATGATAAGGTCTTTGATGCCGATCCCACTGTAAAAGATTTTAAAGACGTAACTGAAGAGACTACCAGTTCCCTAAAATTGGTTCCGATAAATACAAATGGAGAGGGGCTGTTGGCATATTTTATTAGAGGGGAAGTTGTCTCTTCACATCATGTTGACGAAAGACCCAAAGAGGTCACAGACGGCTCAGTGAGACTTACAAAACAACCCGGAAAAGATGACAAGGGAAACACAGAAGTTCTAACGGACACAAAGGAATCAAAAGTTGAAACAGGCAACGTTAGTGCGGATAAAAGGTATGACATCTTTATGTTTTTCCAAAACGAAACCTCACATACGTTTTCTGATGACGGTCTATCTTGGTTAGGCTCTCCCCAGGCCCATGAGCAATTTGTGAACGTTTCAATATCTTTTGGTTAAAACGGTTTTTTCGTGTATAATAAAATAGAACTCTTTAAATAGGAGATAAAAATGGCTGCAATTACATTCTACGGCAACGAAGAGAGCGCAGGAGCCGCTAATTTAATAAACCACGGGGATGGTTCCGGCATTGGTTTCTACGGAGCGGGATTTGGTATATCCGTGGCCGTTGGCCAAAATCAGGACAGCACCTTCGTGACTAATTCTGCCGGTACAGACCAGGGCATTAAGCTCAGAAATACAAAATACGCCTCAGCCAGTGGCGTTTCGCACAACGGCAATACGGAAATTAACAACGAGGCTATGCCAAATTACTATGCCCCTCTTAATGTTAGATTTACTCATGAGGATGCCGTAAGGGTCCAAAACTGTAAAATGAGAATTTTTGACA
>Ga0257114_1002791_pt1 | contig 11420 bp, 10 predicted proteins | sample SI112_10mmetaG_FD_190149 | JGI IMG/M metagenome (GOLD analysis project Ga0257114, IMG submission 190149) | Marine microbial communities from Saanich Inlet, British Columbia, Canada - SI112_10m | ecosystem: Environmental > Aquatic > Marine > Inlet | place: Canada: British Columbia | collected... | reverse complement strand
CAGGGCTGGCTTACCCAACGTTTTTTTAATTGCTCGTTCTATATTTTCAGCTTCGCGGCATTATGGGTTCTGGGTGAATGGACTCGCAGCTGGTTCCTGACCGGCTTTCCCTGGCTTTATCTTGGCTATCCTCATACCCAGTCCAGCTTCGCAGGCATAGCCCCTTTGTTCGGTGTATTTGGTATCAGCCTGATTGTCGCGCTTTCAGGCGCAGGGTTTGGTGAGATGGTTCTCATCTGGAATCGGCATACTGAAAGAAAAGCCTTTAATGTTGCCCGCTCCCTTATTCCCACCGCACTATTTTTTCTCTGGATTTTTGCCAATCTCAGCGGGAAGATCTCCTGGGTAGATCCTGTTGAAGACGCCGTTATCAAGGTAGGCCTGGTGCAGGCCAATATTGAACAGGGGCAGAAGTTTGATAATGCATTCATCCAGCAGAACCTGGATCACTATGACGCTCTAAGTACTTCCTTGTGGCAGGCCGATGTCATTGTCTGGCCGGAAACCGCGATACCGCTGGTCGCTGGCAGGGCTGGTCCCACACTTGACTATTTTTCTGCCAAAGCCAGTCGCAATGAGGCGACTTTGATCACCGGGATTTTTGGCGAAAGCGATGCTGGACTGCATAACAGTATTACCAGTATTGGCAATGGTGAGGGTATCTACCACAAACAAAAACTGGTGCCCTTTGGTGAATATGTCCCAATGCGCGCAGTGCTGTCTACATTGCTACAAATTTTTAATCTGCCTATGTCCTCTTTGGAAAAAGGTCCTTCCGATCAAGGCTTACTGACTGCCGGGCTATATTCCGTTTCTCCCTATATTTGTTATGAAGTGGTTTATCCGGATTTTGTTCGACAGAGAGCCAAGGACGCAGATTTTCTTGTCACCATCAGCAATGACACCTGGTTTGGGGCATCCTGGGGGCCGCTGCAGCATCTTGAAATGGCGGCCATGCGAGCCCTAGAAAATGGTCGTTACATGGTGCGCGCCACTAATAACGGCGTTTCCGCCATCATCAATGAAAAGGGTGAGATTCTAGCGCGTACCGAGCAGTTTCAAGCAGAAGTTCTGCTTGGCGAGGTGCAGGTGTTTAGTGGGCGCACTCCGTTTTCCTACTGGGGTTCCTGGCCGATATTGTTACTTTGTGCCGCCCTTCTGTGTTTCGTGCATCTGTCACCTGAACCGGCATTGAAGTTGCTTGAGCGCATACGCAACAGGTAAGTGTCTTTAAAGTCTCTTTGCTAATAGCGACATATCCTCAATTCAGCGAGCCTATGCTTTAATGAATTAATACATTTTCTTGAGAAACTTTTTGTTTTACATATAAGCAGCTTAGCAATTGTGCAACTACCCATGAAAAGTACTCTACATCAGTAAGCACAGGTATTGATTTATTTTTCACCTCTTCAAGGATGCTCAGGCCATTAATATCAGGTAACTCAATATCCAGTAAAAGAATCTCTGGTGGGCTTTCATTCAAGGCATTTATAGCTTCCAGCCCCTCATGAAAGATATGTGAGCTATAACCAAGATCCTTAAGATAAGTTTTATACAAATTTGCAGTTGCCGGACTGTCCTCAACTATAAATATTTCGGCAGAACGCATTCAAAGACTCCAGATAGATATATGAAACAAATTTTCGTACGTAATTTATTGAAATATACGAAATGATATTGTGTTTTGTAATACATTATTGAAAATTCAGGATTTATTCCTATAGACCGATGAGATTGGCATAGATGCTAATGCTTATCACCGACAGTATGCAGGACAGTGCAATAGATGTAGCGGCCAGATCTTCACAGCAGCGATAGCGAATGGAAAATACGTATACGGAAATCCCCACAGGCATACAGGATAACAACACCGCTGTCTGCGCCCACAATGGGTCTATGGCAAAGACCAGCGTAGTAAAAAACCACACCAGCCCAGGCAATACCAGGAGTTTCATTCCAGTAATCACCAACGCCATGGGGATTTCACCACGAATTCGATAACGGTTCATACCCGCCCCCAAAGCCATGAGTGCGGCTGGTATCGCGGCCCGGCTTATTAACTCCAATGACTCCAGCAAAGGCTGATAGAGCGAAAGCCCGACAAAATTAACCAGTGCGCCAAGCACCAGACTGCCACTGATAGGGTTTTTAACTACTCCCTTGAACACACTCCACACATGCGCACTTATTGCCTTTCCCTCTTCCCGCTTTAATTCCGCAATAATAGTGCCAAACGAAAAAATCAGCAGGTTGTGAATGGTAATTATCATAAATATCGGTACAAAGGCGGCTTCACCGAGCAATTCCAGACAAATCGGAATGCCAAGAATGGTGACATTGGGATAGGCGCACCCCATACCGAAAACACCCAGCCGGGCCTGGCCTGAGCCAAAGTGGAAATAAGCAATGAGGATGCCTGCAATATAGACAATGAAAATGGCCAGGTAGTAAGCCCACAATAAATTCCAGTCCAGGTCTTTTGGCAAATCCGCAGTGGCTGTACCAAAAAAAAGCATGCACGGTATAAAAAAATTAAAGGTGATTTTTTCCAGAGCGCGAACTTCACCGTCACTAACTAATTGACGACGTGCCGAAAGCCAGGCCAAAGTAGCGATAGCCACAATGGGAAACAGTGTTTCAATAATATACATGGTTACAACAGACCAAAAAAAATGCTGGCATCATTAAAGCATGCCAGCATTGTTTTTCGAAACTGAACGTCAGGCGCAAGGTTATTTTAAATAATAGGGAGTGCTATCCTTAAGCGAAGCAAATTGAGGTAAATCATTAAACGCCTTCAACTGCAGATTGCTCTGCTCACCAAAAACAATTTCTCCATCAAGGGAAGTCTTTGCTATTCCGCTGTCCTCATTCATTTGCACCTGCACCAGTGTAAATTCCGGGGAATTGTTGTTAGGTGTATTCCATAAATAGGGATTACGGGTTTTCAGACCCGGAGTCACCAAAAATTACATTTCCTGGCCACCTTCCATATCCTTCTTCCAGGCATATTTAATTCGATAGCCTGTTGCAGCTGCAGAAAAAAAATACCCCCTGGTCTCCTGCTGTTCAACTTTTGCAAGAAAGCCTTCAAGATCATTATTTTTCTGATACTCCCTGTAAGCCTTTTCTACTTCTGCGCGCTCTTCAACCGAGGACCAATCGATCAATGACAACCTTACTTCAGTATCGTTTTCATATTTTACGTCCATTGCACTACCGGACAGAGAAAGCATTGCAGCTGCATGTAATTGTGCCGACAACGCAAACAGCAAGATAATACCTGCCAAACTTTTAGCGGCTGACAGTGAATTGCTTAGAAACTTCATTCTATAAACCTCCTTAAGTTATGTAAGTTATGTAAGTTATGTAAGTTTTTTACCGCATGATGAGAAACAGCATCTGTTCCCCTCTTTTCACATTCAAGGCAATAGTGCCCGTATTTTCTTCCAATATTTCGAGTAGCTGCGCGCGGGAGCTAACCACTTGCCGATTGATAGCAGTGATAATGTCACCGCTTTGGAGGCCATTGCGCAGCGCCCTGCTGCCCTGGACAACATTGTTTACCAGCACCCCTTGCACTTCACCATAGTCATCATGATCAGTTGGAATATTGCTCAATTCTGCCCCTTCCAATACCGATGAGGAGTCTGCGGAGACACTGGATTCAGCTAATACAGGCGCATTACCAATTCTTACATCGTAATCAAAACGCTGGTTATCCCTGATCAATCCTATTGAAACTTCCTTTCCAGCCCGGGTAAGTCCAATGGTATTTCGCAGGTCTGATGCACCTGTAATGCTTGCATCATCCACTGCCACAATGACATCACCGGCCTGGATGCCGGCATTGTCAGCTGGTGAATCAGGCTCAACACTGGAAACCACCGCACCGGAAGAAACCTGCAAATCAAGGGCGTCAACCACATCGGGTGTCAGATCAGTAATACGCACCCCTAACATGCCCCGACTGACCTCACCGTATTCAAGTAACTGATCAACAACAGCCATTGCCATATTTATCGGTACTGCGAAACCGATTCCGACATTGCCACCCGCGGGAGAAATAATGGCTGAATTTATACCAACCAGATCGCCGTGATAATCCACCAACGCGCCACCGGAATTACCGGGATTAATGGAAGCATCAGTCTGGATAAAATCCTCATAGCCGTCTCCATTAATACCAGTCTGTCGACTCAGGGCACTGACAATTCCTGTCGTCACTGTCTGACCAATACCAAATGGATTACCAATGGCAGCGACATAATCCCCCACCAGAAGAGTGTCTGAATCAGATAATGGCACAGCGCTGAGATCCTGAGCCTCAATCTGCAACAGCGCAATATCAGTCGCTGCATCACTACCAATAAGCTCTGCCTTTACACTGCGCTTATCCTGCAGCGTAATAGTGATTTCTTCAGCATTATTGACTACATGGTGGTTGGTGAGGATATAGCCTTCCTCGGCATTGAAGATGACTCCTGATCCTGCACTTTGTACAGGCCGGCTCTGGGGCTGATCAGGCACCTCAAAAAAACGCTTGAAGAATGGATCATTCAACAAGGGGTTTTGCGGGATACTCGCCCTGCCTGTCACAGAAATATTAACGACTGCAGGGGTAACTTGTTCCAGTATCGGTGCGATACCGGGTCGTTCAATTAACTCTATTTCCTGCGCAATGCTGATAGCAGCTCTACCAAAAAGTAAGAGGCTTGCTAACAGTACGACAGGAAAATAACGCATTGTTACTTTCATACTGTTTCTCCTAAATCCTGGATCAATATCCGCTTAAACAGCAAGCAGACTCGATTTACCTACTTGGTATAGTAGGTTCAACTGAGAAAATTTCAAGGGGACATTTCAGGCAAGATTGTGAAGAGCAATATGAGTGCTCAAACCAGGAAGTTTATTCCTGGCCTGGATCATCAGATTCAGGAAGGAAGAAATTTATCGTGGGCCACAATACCTGCCAGCATAGCCAGTACGAACCAGACGACTTTCATGTCCAGGGAATTAAGCGCCACCAAAGAAGGCCCGGGACAAATACCCGCCAATCCCCAGCCAATGCCAAATATTACTGCGCCAAGAATCAGCTTTTTATCCAGGTCTTTTTTGCCCGGAATACTAAAGCTGACGGCCAGAAATGGTTTGTGCATCAAGCGTGCATATTGAAAGCCCGGCACTGCAACAGTCAGGGCACCTGCCATGACAAAAATCAAGGTAGGGTCCCAAGGGCCAAGGATATTCAGAAATCCTAATACCCGCGCAGGATTTACCATTTCCGAGACACTCAGGCCAAGACCAAAGAGTATTCCACTGGTTATAATCACCAGCAAATTACTGAAGGGAAGTCCTTTATCTGTTGATTCCATAAACTCTACTCCCCTATCCGGTAATCACATTAACTAATGTATGAGTTAAAGCAGCAGTGACAATAAATGTCACTGTCGCCACCAGCGAACGTGTTGAGAATCTGGCCAGACCACAAATGCCATGACCACTTGTGCAACCACTTCCGGTGCGCGTGCCGAATCCGACTAACAGGCCTGCAATCACATACACAAACCAGGGTGAGTCCAGTTGCACCGGCAATTCACGTCCCCATAAAAATGGATAGATTGCACCACCAATTATCAGACTAAGGACAAAAATCACTCGCCAGCTAACCTGCCCTTTTTCCTGTTTAACAAGGCCGCCAACAATGCCGCTGATACCCGTGATTCTGCCATTACCCAGAAACATCAGGATGACGGCAAAGCCGATCATCACACCGCCGCTAAAGGCATTAATAAAAGAAAATTCTGTCATGGTCACCCTGCTTTTTAAAAAAAGAAATTGGTGAAAAGGATATAAAGAGGCAAATCCGGGGTCTTGCCTTAAATCAAGGCCCCGGTAGAGCAAGACATCTATCCGTTAAGAATAGCTTACAGCACTTCCAAAATGGATTCTGCTGTACTGATACCCATCTCACCTGGAGGTTCGATGGCCAGATGAGTAACAGTGCCATCATCCACAACCATCGCCAGACGTTTGCAGCGAGTACCCAGACCAAAACCTGTTCCATCCAGTTCTGTACCCATGGCACTGGTTAGCTCAGCATTACCGTCTGCCAGCATGGTAATTTTTTCGGCATTTTGGGCTTCACCCCACGCGCCCATCACAAAGGCATCGTTAACTGACAGACAAATAATACTGTCAGCTTTTTCCAGGATAGTGTCTGCATTCACTACATAACCGGGCAAGTGGGTCATGGAACAACCCGGTGTAAAGGCACCCGGAACAGCAAACATCACCACTTTTTTACCGCCGAACAAATCATCTGTTGTAACATCCTTGGGACCGTCTGCAGTCATAATTTTAAGCGTGGCTGACGGAATTTTGTCTCCGACTTCAATAGTCATTGTTGTCTCCAGAATTAGCAAATAGATATAAAGAAAGAAAAAGAATAGTAGAACATCATGGTATAAAGCTCTACTAATGGTTGATTATTTATTAAATGATTATAATCAGCATCTGGATTGTATGGGTTTGATCAGGAAATACAATGCCAGCAGTCTCTTGCCCAAAGCAGATGAGCATCAAGTTAACGAGCATGATGCTATCGCCTCCCAAACAAGGAATTAAGACAATCTGTCAAGACAATGGCCCTATGTATCTATGTAAAATAGTGCTTCCAGGGAATTGATCTCCAGGCGGTCTGCATTTACAGTGAATTCCTGTCCACTTCCCTAAGCGATATGACCCTGGAGCCATCAATGCGTCGAATTCTTTTTTCTCTCCTGACCGCAGTCAGTCTGTGTAATGCTTTTCCTGCCTTTGCACAAAACAATGACTCTTTTGAACCCTATGTGTGGGATCTTACTGAGCTCTACCCTTCACTGGAATCCTGGGAAGCAGAGCGGCAGCGCCTGTTAACTAAAATAAATACTATTGAAGATTTCCGCGGCACACTGGGCAATGATGCCGATTCACTTCATGCTGCATATCGCTATGTATCTGATATATATAGAGAATTACTGCGGGTGTATTCCTATGCCAGCATGGAACAGGATGAAGATCTGAGGGTCACCAATGCCCAAGAACGCAATCAGCTCGGGGAAGGTCTGTTTGCCCGTTTTAGTGAGGCAACTGCCTGGATGGATCCGGAACTGCTGGCAGTGGGCGCTGTAAAAATAAACAGTTTTATTGCCGATAATGAAGACCTGGCCCCGTTCGCGTTTATGCTCGAGGACACCATCCGCCAGGATGAGCATACGCTCAGTGATGAAACCGAACAGGCACTGTCCTATTTTTCCCAGTCTTTTGATGCCCCATCCAATATTTATTCGCTGATTGCCAATTCAGACATTCCTTTCCCTACGGTGACCATGTCTACCGGGGATGAAGCCATGATAAATTCCCAGGGCTACAGTTTCTGGCGCGGGAGCGAAAACCGGGAAGACCGTAAACTCGCTTTTGACAGTTACTGGAACAAGTGGGCTGAGTACAATTCCAGTGTTGGCATGGTACTCAATTCCCATATACAGATGCAGGTGGCATTGGCCAAGGCGCGCAAATATGACAACGTTCTGGAACGGGAATTATTCAGTGACAACCTGCCCCCGGCGGTTTATCACACCTTGGTAGAAGAAGTGAACAAGGCACTACCTACCCTACACCGTTATTTCAAATTACGTGGCAGGATGCTGGGTGTAGAACAGATGAATTACTATGACATCTACCCGCCTCTGGTCTCTCTTGATAAGGTTTTTGACATAGAAACCACCAAGGAAATCACTCTGGACGCCATGGCAATTCTTGGCGAAGACTGGGTCAGCATGCAGCGCGAAGCAATCGCACAGCGCTGGATGCATGTCTACCCTCAGCAGGGAAAACGCAGCGGTGCCTACATGAATGGCTCGTCCTATGATGTGCACCCTTACCTGCTGTTAAACCATAACGATGATTACGATTCCCTGTCTACTTTTGCCCACGAATGGGGTCATGCCATGCATACTTTATATGCAAAGCAGGAACAACCTTTTGAAACAGCTGACTACGCCACCTTTACGGCAGAAATTCCCTCCACATCACTGGAGCTGATTCTGGAACAGTATATGGTGGAAAATGCCGAGTCCGTGGATGAAAAAATCTTCTATCTGGGCCAGGGGCTGGAGAGTCTGCGCGGCACGTTTTTCAGACAGACCATGTTTGCAGAGTTTGAACTGGCCTTGTACGAAGCGGTAGAGCGTGGCGAGGCTTTAAGTGGTGCCCGCATCACTGAAATCTATGGCGATATTCTGCGTCGTTATCATGGCCATGATGAAGGTGTTGTGCTGATTGATGACCTGTACACCAACGAATGGATGTTCGTGCCCCATTTCTACTACAACATGTATGTGTTCCAGTATTCCACATCAATTACTGCCGGTACTGCCCTGTATGCCAAGATTGTTGAAGAGGGTGAAGCGGGCGTGGACAACTATAAAAATCTGCTGCGTGCTGGCGGCTCAGACTATCCCTATGAAATTTTAAGGGCTGCCGGTGTCGATATGGCCACACCGGAACCCTACCGGGCAGTGGTTGATCGCATGAATGCCATTATGGATGAAATGGAAGCATTACTGGATCAGCAGGCGGTGAATTAGGGGTAAAAATTATTAGTGCTCTGCATTGGTAGCGTCACGAGCGAAGGTTAATCGAGGCAAAAATGCGCGCAGGCGCAGGGAAGCAGTGTACGAGCAGTACATAACTGACTGAGCACATTTTTAACGAAGAGTAGCCGAGTGCAGTAGCTACAACTATCCCCTACTTCACTCTACTTATCCACGACCAATAAAGGGCATTTTGGTGGCCATCACGGTCATAAACTGCACATTGGTTTCCAGGGGCAGGCTGTCCATATAGACAACGGCTTCGCCGACATGTACCACGTCCATCAGGGGCTCGTTTTTAAGCGAACCATCGGCTTGTTGCGCTCCCCGGGAAACCGCAGCTCCCATATCCGTGGTGGCATTACCGATATCAATCTGGCCACAGGCAATATTCCATGCTCGACCTTCAAGAGAAGTCGACTTGGTCATCCCCAAAACAGCATGTTTGCTGGCTGTGTAGGCAATTGAATTGGGCCGCGGGGATTCTGCTGAAATAGAGCCATTGTTAATAATGCGTCCGCCCATTGGATCCTGCTCCTTCATCATCCTGAATGCGCCCTGCAGACAATAAAATGCCCCGTTCACATTGGTATCCATAACTTTCAACCAGTCATCACTTGCCAGGCTTTCTATAGAGGCGCCAATACCAATGCCAGCATTATTGAACAGCAAATCCAGGCGGCCAAAGTCCTTATGAATGCTCTTGAACAGGGCATCAACAGAGCTGGTACTGCATACATCTGCGACAACACAAGACACCTTAATGTCATTCCCGGCTAGCAGAGCCGCAGTTTCTTCCAGAGTTTCGATACGACGACCGGCCAGTACCAGGTGATAGTGTTTTTCACCAAGCGCAAGGGCCACAGCGCGACCAATGCCACTGCCGGCGCCGGTAATGAGGGCAATTTTATGATTCATAGGGACTTCTCTTTAATTTTTACTGTGTTAAACAGCTCCTGGAAAAAGAGAAGCATAAAGGAAAAGCTGGGCAAGCCCTAAATAATATCATTTAAGAAGGGAAAAGCGCCGGAAAGGTTAATACTGTCAACCCAGATAACTACTGACCAGCTTTACAATATCAGCAATCAGATAACGCGCCTGTCGATCACTTTAGGGGCTACCTGGAAGTGTTTCCGGCAGTAATAAGTGGCTTCATCCATATTCTGGTGGATGGAAATAAGACGTCTGTTTTCATTGATCAACCAGATCACATCGTCAGACAGAATTTCTGCTATATAGGTCATCGTGTATTCCCGCTTTAATCCTGTTCTGGAATCCATCGCTGTCATTTCATTATCCTGTTCCAAATACACTCTTGCCTCTCCTTCTTTGCTACCTTCTCTGGTATCCTAAGCGCCGTTTTTACAAGCGTATTCCAGTTACGCAACCTTTACCAGATTAGACCCGAGCAGAAGCCTTCAGTTTGCCGGAACAGGGGCAATGATTAAGCTCGCATTAAGTCTATAAAGCAGGATAAAAATAAAGCGCGATGAGCATCACATTTACAGATGAATATAAGCCAGCACTCGTAGAAGCCGAGGCCCAAAATTATTGGAATTCCAACGACAGTTTTCGTGTGGAAGTGGATCATTCCAGGGAAAAATTTTACTGCCTGTGCATGTTCCCTTATCCAAGCGGCAAGCTGCATATGGGCCATGTGCGCAACTACACCATTGGTGATGTTGTCAGTCGTTTCCAGCGTATGCGGGGGAAAAATGTGCTTCAGCCTATGGGTTGGGATGCTTTCGGCCTGCCTGCAGAAAATGCCGCCATGAAAAACAAGGTGCCGCCAGCCCAGTGGACCTATGCCAATATTGACGGCATGCGCGCACAACTGCAGCAGCTCGGTTATGCCTATGACTGGCACCGCGAACTGGCAACCTGCCATGTGGATTACTACAAATGGGAACAATGGTTTTTTATTCAGCTCTACAAGAAAGGCCTGGTATACAAAAAAGAAGCGGAAGTGAACTGGGATCCTGTAGACCAGACGGTACTGGCCAACGAACAGGTTATTGATGGTAAAGGGTGGCGCAGTGGTGCGCCGGTAGAGAGGCGCAAGATTCCTCAATGGTTTATTAAAATCACTGATTATGCCCAGGAGTTGCTGGACGATCTGGGCAAACTTGATGACTGGCCAGACCGCGTGCGCGTGATGCAAAAAAACTGGATTGGTCGCAGCGAAGGCCTTGAATTTGAATTCCAGGTAAAGGGTGAAAGTGAGGCCATGCAGGTCTACACCACACGACCCGACACCATTATGGGGGTTACCTACTGCGCTGTGGCACCGGAACATCCTCTGGCCCAGAAAGCCGGGCAGAATAATGCCGACATCGCCGCTGAAATCAGCAAACTGGAAGTTGGCGGGGTTTCCGAAGCAGACATGGCCACAATAGAAAAGGCCGGCCTTGATACTGGCTTCAAGGCTATTCACCCCATCACCGGTGAAGAAATACCCATCTGGGTAGGCAATTTCGTGTTAATGAGCTACGGCTCAGGTGCCGTGATGTCGGTCCCTGGACACGACCAGCGTGACTATGAATTTGCCACAAAATACGGCATCCCCATCAAACAGGTGATCAAACCTGCAGATGACAACACGCCCTGCGATTTGGCCAAGGAAGCCTTTACCGAAAAAGGCATTTGCATCAATTCGGACGCTCCTGACTTAAACCTTGATGGCATGAAATTTAAACAGGCCTTTGCCAAACTGGTGAGTTTCTTTAGTGAAAAAGGCACCGGGCAAAAAACCATTAACTTCCGCTTACGCGACTGGGGCGTTAG
>Ga0257114_1002788_pt1 | contig 11431 bp, 14 predicted proteins | sample SI112_10mmetaG_FD_190149 | JGI IMG/M metagenome (GOLD analysis project Ga0257114, IMG submission 190149) | Marine microbial communities from Saanich Inlet, British Columbia, Canada - SI112_10m | ecosystem: Environmental > Aquatic > Marine > Inlet | place: Canada: British Columbia | collected... | reverse complement strand
TTCTTCAAGCATACGTTTTTGCAATCTTAACCTGCATCTATTTAAATGATGCATTAAATTTACACCATTAATTAACATAGGAGGATATAATGGAATTAGAAGCAGCAAAAATGATCGGAGCAGGTTTGGCAGCAATAGCTTTAGCTGGTGCCGGGGTTGGAATTGGAATAATTTTTGGAAATTATTTATCTGGTGCTATGAGAAACCCATCAGCAGCTCAGAAACAGTTTCCTAATTTGCTTTTAGGTTTTGCACTTGCAGAAGCTACAGGATTATTTGGATTGGTAGTTGCATTAATCATTCTTTTTGCATTTTAAATTTAATGATTAAAAAAATATATTTTCAGTCGATATTTTTTAGCTTCCTTTCTTTGGAAGCTTTTGCAGCTGAAAGCGGAGGTATGCCTCAATTAAATCCTGAATTTTGGATTTCACAAATTTTTTGGTTAACGTTAACCTTTGGAGTTTTGTATTTAGTTTTATCTAAATTTATACTTCCAAAAATTAGCAACAACCTAGAATCTAGAAAATCTAAAATACTAGAAAACATTGAGGCTGCAGAGAAACAAAGAGAAAGTAGCGAAACAAAGCTTAAAGAGTACGAAGAAATTGTCTCAAAAAGCAAACTTGAAGCTAAAAATATTTTTAATCAAGCAAGAGAAAAAACCTTAAAAGATATCCATTCTAAAAAGGAAGTATTGGACAAACAAATTGATGAGGAAATCGGCAAAGCTGAAGATGAAATTAAGACTCTTCAAAGCGGTGCTGCTGATAAAATTAATAAAATTGCAATAGATACGTCGTCAGAACTAATACAAAAACTTATTGGAGCTGAAGTAAACAATAGCAGCATATCGGCAATTGTTGATGATTTGTCAAAAAGAAGTGGGGATAAATATTATGGCAATTGATGCAACTTTTTGGGTAGCAGTATCTTTTGTTATTTTTTTTGGTGCTTTAATTTACCTTAAAATTCCACAAAAAATAACAGAGATGTTAGATAAAATGATCTCTGATATTAAAAATGAAATTGATGAAAGCGAAAAATTAAGAACCGAAGCAAAGGTCCTGCTTGATAATGCTCAAAACAAATTGGACACGGCACAATCTGTAAGTAATGAAATTTTGGAGAATGCTAAGAAAGATTCTAACAAGCTTATAATAGAATTAAATGACAAATTTCATAAATCATCAGAAATTAAAAAAAATTTAGCTGAAAATAAGATAAGCCAGATGAAAGAAGCAGCCATCAAAGAGATTAAGGATGCTTCAATTAAAATTGCAGTAGATTCAGTCAAAAAGATCATTACTACATCAGTTGATAAATCTAAACTTGATGCGGTATTTCAAAAAAATTTAAATGAAACCAAAGAAGAGTTAAAAAAGATTAACTCATAATACTCTTACAATTTTCTTAAAAAACTATAAATTGTTAAAATGAATTCTATAGTTATTGGGTCAGGATTTGGTGGTATTGCAGCAGCTCTAAGACTTAGAGCCAAAGGTCACAAAGTTACTTTAATAGAAAAACATCCTGATTTAGGAGGAAGAGCAAGAGTATTTAAAAAAAATGGCTTTACGTTTGATGGCGGGCCAACTGTTATAACAGCACCCTATTTAATTAACGAGTTATTTGATTTATTCAAAAAAGATCCTAAGGATTATATAAAACTTACACCTCTTAAAATTTGGTACCAATTCATTTTTGAAGATAAAACAAAATTTGATTACTCTGGAAATGAGTCAGAAATGAAAAATCAAATTCAAAAAATAAATAAGACAGATGTAAAAGGTTATGAAAAATTAGTAAATTTTACAAAAAAAATTTTTGATAAAGGTTTTACTGAACTTGCAGACGTTCCTTTTGACAAACCTTTTGTAATGTTAAAACAATTACCTGCACTTTTAAAACTTAAAAGTTATAAGTCTGTCTATTCCTTAGTTTCTTCATATATACAAAATGAGAAATTAAGAAGAATGTTAAGTATGCACCCACTTTTGGTTGGTGGAAACCCTTTTTCAACAACCTCTATTTATGGGCTAATTTTGTACTTAGAAAAAAAATGGGGAATACATTATTCAATGGGTGGAACTGGAAATATAATAAAAGGTTACGAAAAATTAATGAATGAAGTTGGCATAAAGATATTAAAAGAAAGCGAAGTTACCAAAATAATTTCAAAAAATAATAAAATTTCTGGTATTCAAATCAATAATCAAATCGATATAGATGCTGATAATGTGATTTGCAACGCAGATCCACCAGCTGTTTATGAAAAGTTGTTAGGTCAAAATAACAATAATTCAATTTTATTTAATTGGAAAAAAAATCGTATGGAATATTCCATGGGATTATTTGTGTATTATTTTGGGACAAAAAAAATATATGAGAATGTTGAACATCACACAATAAAGTTTGGTAATAAATATAAAGAACATCTAGATGATATTTTTGATAAAAAAAAACTAAACAAAGACATTAGCTATTATCTTCATAGACCAACAGCAACTGATAAATCGATGGCTCCCCAAGGCAATGACTGTTTTTATGTGCTGGTCCCCGTCCCCAACAATCAATCCAAAATTAATTGGGATATTGAAGGAAAGAAAATGAAAAAATTAGTGATAGAAAAAATGGAAAAAGATTTGATGCCTAATCTTAGTGAAAATATTGTAGAAGACTTTTATTTTACACCAGATTACTTTGAAAAAGATTTAAATACTAAATATGGTTCTGGTTTTTCTATTCAGCCAAAATTTACTCAATCAGCCTATTTTAGATTTCATAATAAATCAGAAGTATATGATGGTCTTTACTTTGTTGGAGCGGGAACGCACCCTGGTGCAGGTGTGCCAGGTGTATTGTCTTCTGCAAAGGTATTAGATAAAATCATATAATGTCAGATCAGAGTTATTTATCAGTATACGCAAAATCTTTTAATTGGGCAGGTTTTTTCTTGCCTAAAGAAACTTACTTAAAATGTTCAGCTTTGTACGATTTTTGCAGAGTCGCTGACAATATTGCAGATAGCAATGAGACTATCGATATTAAAAAAATAAAATTTTTAGATTTTCAAAATAATTTTAATAATCAGAAATTTGACGATCCAATTATAAAAAATATGTGGCAACTCATAAATGAGTTCAATATTTCTTTAAAAGTTGTTCATGATCTGCTGGATGGAATAAATTCTGATATCCAAAAAAATATAAAATTAAATAAAAAAAAAGATTTATTGCTCTACTCCTATAGGGTGGCTGGAACTGTTGGTTTAATGATGGCTAAAATTTTAAGAGTAAATAAAAAAAGCTCATTAAAATCAGCAATTGATCTTGGTATTGCTATGCAACTAACAAATATAACTAGGGATGTTGTTGAAGATCTAAATTTTGGAAGATCTTATATAAATTTTAATTTTGAAGAAATAAAATCTACTATAAAACTTTCTGAAAGTTATTATGAAAAATCATTTTATTCAATTAAACAAATTCCTTTTACTTTTCGTTTTGCAATCTTAGTTGCCAGAAGAGTTTATAGAAAAATTGGTCTTAAAATTCTAAAAAAACAAAATTTAGAAAATTATAAAAATTCTGGAAAAATTTATGTTTCAAATATTGAAAAAATAATTGAAACTTTATTATCTATTTTTGACTTAATTAAGTTATCACTTATAAGTAAAGACGATGATAATATTGAACATGATCATGATTTGATTAATGAAGAAATAAATTTGAATGAAAGAATTTGATTATATAATTATAGGTGGAGGTTGTGCGGGTCTCTCATTAGCGTATGAACTAGAAATTTATGATAAATTAAAAAACAAAACTTTAGCAATCATTGAACCTAGGGAAGAGTATAAAAAAGATAAAACTTGGTCTTTTTGGAAGGTTTTTTCACATAACTTCGATGATTGTATAATAAAAAGCTGGAATAATTTTACAATAAATACTCCAGATGAAACAAAACATGTAGATTGCCAATTTACTCCGTATCAAACAATTGATAGCGGTATGTTTTATAAAAAAATACTTTCAAAACTCAAATTAAATCAAAATATTCACTTTTTTAAAAATATTGATGAATTAGATCAATCAAATTCAATTGTATTTAATAGTGTGCCTAATTTTGAAAACAAACAGAGTGAGTTGTGGCAACATTTTTCTGGAGTTGAAATAGAAACTGATAAGGATTTTTTTGATGATAAAATATTCAATTTGATGGACTTTGCTTGTGATCAAAGAAACAAGGTTCATTTTTTTTATACACTACCATTTACAAAGAGAACTGCATTAGTTGAAACTACATGGATATCTAAACTTAGTGATGAAGAACTTAAAGATTATGATGAACAAATTGATAATTATTTGAGTAAACACCTAAATATCAGAAACTGTAAAATTAATTTTAAAGAAACTGGTGCAATCCCCCTCTTTAGACAAAAAAATATAAATAAATTAAATGAAATTTATATAGGCTCAGCAGGAGGTATGACTAGATTAAGTACAGGTTATACTTTCCTAAATATTCAAGAACAAAGCAGATATATTAGAAAAAACATAGAAAAAATAAAAAATGCTAATCTATTTAAAATTAATTCAAAATATGATTTTTTAGATAAAATCTTATTAAAAGTTCTTAAAAATAATTCTACTGAAATGGGTAATATATTTTTCAAGGTTTTTAATTCAAAACCTAAAACAGCCATTAATTTTTTATCAAATAAAAGCAATTTTTTTGAAGATTTAGAAGTTATTCTAAAAATGCCTAAGTGGAAATTTTTAAAAGAATTAATTTGATATGAGCAGTAAAATAAAAAAAATAAATCTAAATCTCTCATTTATTTTTTTCTTTTTTGTAAATATTTTTTGTATTTTAATATTTAAGTATAGCTATTTAAATATATCATCAATTCTGTGTTTACTTTTAATTTTAATTATAGGTGTTTCTCATGGATCATTAGACCACATTAAAGGAAAAAAACTACTGGACTTATTTAATTTAAAATCAATTTATATATTCTATATTACATATATTTTGATTTCAGTAGCAGTCATAGCAACTTGGATATTATTGCCATCAATAACTTTAATTCTTTTTCTAATTATCGCCTCCTACCATTTTGGTAAAGAGGATACACAATTTTTAATTGACGATAAATCTTATTTCACCCAAATACTTTATTTTTGTAAAGGACTTTTAATTATACTAGCTCCATTGTATTTTCATTTTCAGGAAACTATAGCAATTTTCAAATTATTATTAATTGATAACGAGATGTTTTATTTATGTTTAAATTTTATTGAAACAAATAAGGTAATTCAAATAGGAATAATCTGCAGCACCTTATCTAGTATTTTTCTTTTCTTAAAAAATTTTGAAATCAAAAAATTTGTGATTTTTTTAGATTATTTCTCAATTTTAATATTAAATTACTTCTTATCTCCGCTAATAGCTTTTACTGTTTATTTCTGTTTTTTACATTCGATTAGACATTCAATTTCACTAGCTATCGAGCTTGATCCAAATAGTGTAGCTAATGGATTTGGATTGTTTGCTAAAAAAGCTTTACCTTTAACCATTTTGACAGGTGTTTTTTCTTTTATTGCATTGTATCTACTAACCAATTCATACAATTTAGATAGTGCAATTTTAAAAGTAATATTTATAGGTTTGGCGTCATTGACGTTTCCACATATATTGCTGGAATATTTTTTAGAAAAAAATGAAAAATAAAGAATTAAATATATTACTATCTGCACCTCGTGGTTTTTGTGCTGGCGTAGAAAGAGCTATAGAAATTGTAGAAAAATCAATTCAAAAATACGGTGCACCCGTTTATGTAAGACATGAAATCGTTCACAATAAATTTGTTGTTGATGATTTAAAAAAGAAAGGAGCTGTATTTGTTGAAGAGCTTGAAGAAATAAAAGACAAATCAAGACCAGTTATTTTTTCTGCTCATGGAGTACCAAAAAAAATACCTGAGGATGCTAAGAACTATAAAATGACTTATGTGGATGCAACGTGTCCACTAGTTTCTAAAGTGCATAGAGAAGCTGAAAATTTAAATAAAGCTGGCTATCACATAATTTTGATTGGTCATGAAAATCACCCTGAAGTTATTGGCACTATGGGCCAGTTACCAAAAGGGTCAATTGATCTTATACAAAATGAAGAAGAAGCTAAAAATTATGAAAATATAGATAACAAAAAGATTGCTTTTGTAACTCAGACAACCCTATCTGTGGACGACACAAAAGAGATTATTAAAATTTTAAAAAATAGATTTGAGAATATACGAGAACCTCTAAAAGAAGATATTTGTTATGCTACAACCAACAGACAGATGGCAGTTAAAAATATAGCTAAAAACTGTGATATGTTTTTTATAATAGGTAGTAGGAACTCTTCAAACTCAGTCAGACTTGTAGAGGTTGCCAAAAAATCTGGCTGTGAAAATTCAATGTTGATCCATTCAGAAAGTGAAATACCTTATGATAAAATTCAACATGCAAATACTATTGGCATTTCATCAGGAGCTTCAGCGCCTGAAATATTAGTGGATAATTTTATCAATGATTTAAAAAATAGATTTACTATTAAGATAGATGAAGTAGAAATCATTAAAGAAGACGTAGTATTTAAAATCCCAAAAAAATTAAATTAAATGGCTGTTTATACAAAGATCAATAAGAAGGACATTGTTTCAATAAATGATCAGTTTGGAATAGAAAAAATTATTCATTTCAAGGGTATTAAAAAAGGAATTGAAAATACAAATTATTTATTAAAAACAAAAAAAAATAAGTTTATTTTAACAATTTTTGAAAAGAGAGTTTCAGACAAAGAGATACCTTTCTTTATGAAACTAATGGAACTACTAAATAACTCAAACATTAATTGTCCAAAACCCTTAAGAAGTAAAAATGGTTCACACTTAATAAAATTAAAAAGTAAAAAGGCATGTATTGTTTCCTTTCTAGATGGAAAAGATAAGATTCAATTAAATCTAAAAAATTGTTATGAAGTAGGCAAAGTAATTGCAAAAATTCATCAAATTACCAAAAAAATTAAAATCTCTAGGAAAAATTCCATGGGTATTAAAGAGTTAGAACCATTATTAAAAAGTATAAAATTTAGATCAAAAAAATTTTCTAACTTACAAAAATTTTTAACAAATAATTTAAAAGAAATTAAAAAAAATTGGCCATCAAAACTTCCACAAGGCATAATACATGGTGATTTATTTATAGATAATATTTTTTTTAATAAAGACAAATTATCAGGAGTAATTGACTTTTACTTCGCAGCGAATGATATCTTTATGTATGAGATTGCTATCTGTATAAATGCTTTATGTTTTGATTTTAAAAACTCAAAATTTGAGATGAATAAACAAAAAATTAAAAAATTATTAAAAGGTTATGAGAGTGTTAAAAGAATTTCACTAAAAGAAAAAAAATCACTAAATATCTTATGTAGAGGAGCTGCAATGAGATACCTTTTAACAAGACTATATGACTATTCAAATACTCCTAAAACTGCATTGATAAAAATTAAAGATCCCAATGAGTATTATCAAAAACTTATTACACATAACAACTTAAGATCTTACAAAGAATACTTAAATTAATGATTGAAATTTATACTGATGGTTCTTGTCTTACTAACCCTGGAAATGGGGGTTGGGCAGCAATAATTAATGTTGATGGAAAAATAAAAAAAATTAGTGGCAGTGAAAAAGATACTACTAATAATAGAATGGAATTATTAGCTCCTATTAATGCATTAAGAGAGTTAAATGATAATTCAGAGATTACTATTTATACAGACTCTCAATATGTTAAGCTTGGGATAACAGAATGGATAAATAAGTGGCTCAATAATAATTGGCAAACATCCAAAAAAGAAGATGTTAAAAATAAAGATTTATGGGTTGAATTATATAATTTAGATAAATCTTTAAATGTCAAATGGAATTGGGTGAAAGCTCATGCTGGCAATCCTATGAATGAAGAAGTGGATTTAATGGCAAAAAAAGCCGCAAATTTAGACTAACTTAATAAAATTTTCTGCTGCTGAAACTTCACATGATCCTGTATCTGTCTCTTTTTGCAGTTTAACAATCTTTAAATTTTCAACTAGCATCGTATATCTATTTGATCTAATGCCAAGTCCTCTTGCACTTTTATCTACGTCAGCTCCAATTGCTTTAGTAAAATTTAAAAATGGATCGCCAATCATTAATATCTTATCACCAACATTATGTTCTTTGCCCCACGCATCCATTACAAAAGGATCATTAACTGAAATGCAAATAATATAGTCAATTCCTTTTTCCTTATATTGATCAAACATATTCACATATCCAGGAAGATGTTTTGATGAACATACTGAAGTATAAGCACCTGGGAGACCAAATATAACTACTTTTTTATCCTTTAAAAGTACTTGAGTATTTTTTTTGACAGGTTCTCCATTCTCCATAACAAAAATATCTACGTTAGGAATTTGATCATTTTCTTTTATATTCATTAAATTCTATCTTTTATGTGTTGCTTAACTTTTTCAACGTTATTGTCAATAATATCATAATTTTCTTTTTCATCCATAAAAAACATTAATTCTTTAGGTAGGTCTGCTTTTATATCCATAGCTTTTTTAATTGCATCAGGAAATTTGGACGGATGTGCTGTTGCTAAAACTATATTATTTCCATCTAGATTTATTTTATCAAAAACACCATAGCCAATTGCACTATGTGGATCTAATACAACATTAAATTTTTTAAAAACTTCATTAATAGTTTTTAAAACCTCCTCCTCACTCATTCTAGAAGATAAAAAATTAGCATTTATTTTATCTAGTTTTTCTTTATTAATGATATATTTTCCTTTTTCTTTAATATTTTTCATTGCATCTATTGTTTGCAAATCATCGCCTTCATTTAAATCATAAATTAATCTTTCAAAATTACTTGCAACTTGTATGTCCATACTAGGAGATAACGTTTCAAATACATTTTCCACTTCATAGCCACCATTTGAGATAGCTCTATGAAGAATGTCATTCTGATTAGTTGCTACTATTAACTTATTAATTGGAAGGCCCATTTTTTTAGCTAAATATCCTGCATACACGTCACCAAAATTTCCCGTAGGTACAGAAAAATTTACTGGACGATTGTCTTCTTCTACTAAAAAATAGCTATAAAAATAATATACACTTTGTGCAATGATACGTGCCCAGTTAATTGAATTTACACCTGACATTTTAATATCATTAGAAAAATCTTTATCTGCAAACATTGTTTTAACTAAATTTTGACAGTCATCAAAATTTCCATTCACAGCAATATTAAAAACGTTTTTATCTTTTACAGTTGTCATTAATTTTCTTTGGACAGATGACACTCTATTATGAGGATGTAATACAAAAATATTAACATTACTTTTACCTTTAATTGCATCTATAGCCGCTGCCCCTGTATCTCCTGATGTAGCTACAACAATATTAAGCTTTTCATTTTGGTTATTGAGGTAATATTCATAAAAATTACCTAGAAGTTGCATTGCTACATCTTTAAAAGCTAAAGTTGGACCATGAAATAATTCAAGTACAAATCGATCACCAACTTTGATTAGATCGATAACATTTTCTTTTCTAAAAACTGAATAAGATTGATCAATAATTTTATCTAGATCTGTTCCAGTCATAAAATCGCCTATAAATGGATAAATTACTTTCTTTGCTAAATCATTGTAATTAAGACCTCTAAGTTCATTAATATCCACTTTGTGAAGAGATTTAGGTATGAATAGACCACCGTCGTCTGCAAGGCCTTTTATAAAAACATCCTTAAATTGAAAGGTTTTTTTGTTATTTCTTGTGCTTATATATTCCATTTAATAATTTTTTTTTCTAAAATATAGATATATTAAAAGAATTGAAATCGCCATTGAAAACCAAGTAATTGCATACTTTTTATGGTTGTTAGAAATTTTAGCAGTTATCACTTTAGGTTTTGGTAAACTATAATCTCCATTCAAATAAATTATATATTTTGAGAACTTTTTTCCCGTATATCTAAAAATATCATCTCGATTAAGTGTGAACCAATAATTTTTTTCAATGTCATTTTTAGGCTTAAAAGAATTTGCCTTTGATTGAGTTTTTAAAGTTCCAATTATATTATTTTGATTAACTAAATTTATTTCAGATTTATTTTTTCTATCAAATGGTATCCATCCTCTGTTAATTAAATAATTTTTATTATCTATGATAATAGGATTTATCACCTCAAACCCAGGTTTACCCTGTTCATTTAAATTATATAAGTAAATTTGTTTTTGAAAAATAATTTTTCCAGAAGTTTTAATTCTTAAAAAGTTTTTTTCTTCAACATCAGATAATTCAACTGGCTTATTTTTTAATGAGTTTTCAATCTGTTTTATTAAATCTAATTTCCAACTTAGTCTATATAGTTGCCATGAACCTAGAGATATTAAAACTAAAATAATAAAATAGACAAAAACTGAAAATAGAAACTTATTCTTCAAGAGTTAATTATTAACTTCCCCAAACATATATTGCTGCAAATAAGAACAACCAAACTACATCTACAAAATGCCAATACCATGCAGCTGCTTCAAATCCAAAATGATGTTCCTTTGTAAAATGTCCTTTTTTAGCTCTAGCTAAACAAACAGCTAAAAATATCGTTCCAATAATAACGTGGAAACCATGAAAACCTGTTGCCATATAAAATACTGCTCCATAAATATGGCCAGAGTAATTAAATGTAGCATGATGATATTCGTAAGCTTGTAGCAAAGTAAAAAAGAAACCTAAAACAACTGTTAGAGTTAAACCTTGAATAAATCCTTTTCTATCGCCTTCTATTAGTGAATGATGGGCCCATGTGACAGTTGTTCCAGACAACAATAATACAAGCGTATTAATTAATGGTATATCCCATGGATCAAATGTTTCTATATCTTTTGGTGGCCAAACGTTTCCAACAAACTCATTTGGAAATAAACTTATATCAAAGTAAGCCCAAAACCATGCAACAAAGAACATAACCTCAGATGCTATAAATAAAGTCATACCATATCGGTGATGAATTTGAACAACTGGTGTATGATGACCTTGGTGTTCCGCTTCAATCACAACATCTCTAAACCACATGTATGCACCATATAAAACTAAGGCTAAACCAAGATACATTCCCCATGAAACATCATTGTGCATATAAAATATTGTTCCAATTGCCAATACTAAGCAAGAGAATGAAACATAAATAGGCCAAGGGCTTGGGTCTACTAAGTGGTAATCATGTTTTTTTTCAGCTGACATTTTCCGCGATTATGATTGTTTATAGTAATCTGTCGAGAAAAAAGTGTACGACATAGTTACATCTTCTAAA
>Ga0257114_1002785_pt1 | contig 11433 bp, 11 predicted proteins | sample SI112_10mmetaG_FD_190149 | JGI IMG/M metagenome (GOLD analysis project Ga0257114, IMG submission 190149) | Marine microbial communities from Saanich Inlet, British Columbia, Canada - SI112_10m | ecosystem: Environmental > Aquatic > Marine > Inlet | place: Canada: British Columbia | collected... | reverse complement strand
TTGGTGAAGGTGTTGCTATCTACCCTACCCATAATCTGCAGATGCTTTTATTTGCTGCCTCCATGGACGGCCAGGGTGCTATCGCCATGCAGGCCGGTAAGGATTTGTCCAAACTCAATGGCAACTCCCTGTTTCAGTTGTTGACCCTGCTGCGCTTTGGTCGCTTCGAAGAAATATTGCAAGTCACTGAACGTCCTGATGCTGACTACCCCGCCGGGGTCTGGGATTTTGCTCAGGGCTACGCCCTTTTGAAGAGTGGAGAAACTGAATTTGCCCGCGCCCATCTTGCCAGGCTTGGCGCTATGGCCGATACCACAGAAGCCATGTTTCGTTTCGATCCCGCCAGCCGACTACTTTCTGTGATGCATGGAATACTGGAGGGTGAAATTCACTGGCAGGATGGTAATCTCAGAAGAGCTATCAGGGCATTTGAAGGTGCAGTCGAAAATGAAGATTTACTCGGTTATGACGAGCCTGAACCCTTGCCCTTTGCTGCCCGTCACTGGCTGGGTGCAGCCCTGCTGGAAGCAGATCGCAATCGGGACGCCGAACGGATTTATCGAGAAGAACTGATTGATCATCCTCACAACGGCTGGTCGTTGTTTGGCTTGCAACAGGCGCTGGCTGCCCAGAACAAAACTGATACTGCCATAGATGAAGATTTCGAAAAAAGCTGGGCCAGGGCGGATGTCTGGATACGATCTTCAAAATACTGAAAATACTATTGAGCAAAAAAACGCAGCCTGCCATTGTTAAAACAGGCTTTCAGGCATGTTGGCCTAACGTTCTACCCTGCCAGGATTCCATGGCTCTCAATTTCTTCACCCTTCACGCCGCCCCCACCCTTAAATTACTTTTTAAAAAATCGGTGGCTCTGATGTAGGAGTAACATCCGTGGCCGGATCCATTTCCTCCTGAAAATTCTCAACATGGCCAATGACGTCTTCTGAATTTTTAAACCGGGCAATATGAAACAGTGCTTCGCCTTCATTAACAAGAGGAATAGTGGTTCTGCCTATTATAATTCCTGATGTTGGCGAAATTATTTCTTCTTCAAACTGACCCGCAGGGTCCGAGACTATCCCTAACAAATCCCCTTGTTCCACTTGCAGCCCAAGCGTTTTTGTTGATCTTAAAATACCACTGCGTGGAGCACGCACCCAGGAGCTGGAACGAGCGACAAAGGGTTCGATTTTTTTTCTGGATAGCTTTATTTTAGACAGCATATCCAATTCACGCATTGTTGAAAAAACCCCTTTTACTCCTGCCCTGATTGCCACCTCATCAAAACGCAGAGCTTCTCCGGCCTCATAAACAATCACCGGAATCCCCAAGTCTGTTGCAGACTTTCTAAGCGTGCCATCCATTATTGAGGTGTTTATAATTACCGGGGCATTAAATGCCATGGCCATGCGATACACTTCAGGCTCATCAATGACTGCCCTGATCTGAGGGAAGTTGTCTCGATGAACTGCAGCTGTATGTAAATCAATCCCATGGGTACATTTGGCAACAATTTTTGTCAGAAATAAATTCGCCATGCGCCCCGCCAGAGACCCTTTTTCCGAGCCCGGGAAAGAACGGTTCAGATCGCGCCGATCCGGCAAATAACGTGACTTGTTTAAAAAGCCAAAAACATTTACCACTGGCACTGCCACTATAGTGCCGCGCAATCTTTTTAATGATTTAATATTCATAACGCGACGAATAATTTCAACACCGTTGATCTCATCACCATGAATTACACCTGAAAGCAATAAAACCGGACCGGGCTTTCTACCATGCATAACGAAAACGGAACAATACATGGGATTATTGGTATACAGATTGGGTATCTGAATCTGAATCTCAGCCTGTTTTCCAGGAAGAATTGAAGTCCCGTCTAAAATAAAAGCTTCGCGCATGTATTATTTATTCTCTATTGCCCGGGAATCAAGACAAATGCTGTTAAAAGGTTAGGGATTCAGATATTCATCCGGATCCAGGTATTGCTCCAGCATGTCGGCATCATTCAGGTCAGAAAAATACCCGGTAGGGTCACAGGCAGACTGCTCAGTGACGTCCAGGTTATTACTGCGAGCAGAGCCGCGCACCCTGGTAAGAGGAGTGGTGTAATAAGGGTCATGGATAGTCATGACCCGATCGATGGTCAGCCGATCATCAGACACACTATAGCGCTCTTCTATCCGCGTTCCTTCCCCGGACATCGGATAACCCGAGCCATCAAGCCAGCCGGAAGTAAGATGTGTGGTTTCAATAAACAGCTCATCACCTTCCCAACGCCCTACAGAAAAGCCATTGGACGTTGACGGCATGTTAGCGTCAGGTGAGCGCCCATCCATCCAGATTCGGCGCGGTGAATTGTGATCCACATATAGGAACAGATAGTGTGAGCCGGCATCATAAATAGTCATGTTATAAGGATTACCAAAAAGACGCGGCAGTCCATAGGCCAGGCAACGCAATGCCGGGTCATCATATTTTCCGACACTCTCGTAAAAAGCCCTGCCCTGTGCTGTAAAGGAAACTGGTTTAGGCTCCAGATCATCGACTGTGACACGAAATTTGTAACGGTTGCTCCAGTAGCCAGTGATATCCACCGGATACTCATTACCTACCTCACCAAAACCGTAACCGCCTTCTGAATTAGCTGTAACAGCTTCTTCCTGAGTGACAGTATCGGTAGTGCCACCGGCAACTCTGCCAAAACTTCTGCCGTCATTAGTCTGTATACCGCGAATGAAAATTTTCTTCGCGCCATTTCTACCCAACTGGCCTGCCACATTAACGACATCGCCAACCTTGATGCTGTCTCGGACCCAGTTCTGTCCTCTCAGGGAAGTAACGCTTGCCGCCTGTAACTCCCAGGACTCGACATTACCATCAGCAGATGCCACGTCGACACGGTAACGTACATGCGGATTACTGAAACGTATCTGGGTAACAACACCAGTGAGCTCACCCTGAGCATCAGCATCAAATTCCGCGGCAAATGAATGATGCGCGCTACTATTTGCCGCATACAGCAGTGATGCCAGCAGATACAAAAAAGAGGACGTTTTAAGTAGATTGCTTTTCATAATTTTCACCGAAAAAGTAGCCAGACCGGCTATTACTTTTCTTATTTAAGTTTACTGTTTACATAGCGCCACTATTGCAAAGCAGCGCGAATCATTTCAACCCGCTTTCTGTTGGCATTCAAATCACTCTGACCGACACGAGACGCTGAACGCACATGAATAACAGCTTGATCCGACGCATAAAAGAATTCTACATCATCAACAAAGCCCATGAGCTTTGTCTGAAAAGTATAATAGGCGTATTCATCTTCAAAGCTTACCTCGCTGGCACCATCCATCCCGTTAAGGACCATTTGCAGGCGCGCCCACTTACTGCCATCAACATCTGCAATTGCATTAATGTAATGACTGTCTGCAGGGGCTGCCTGACTCGACACGCAATTAGGCGAATCCGGGCAGGAACGTAGCTGACCAAAGTCATGCCCCAGTGATACGTCCATGGATCTGCTAACAGCTCCCAGACGGAAAAGCATTAATGTAAATACCACAGCAAGTAAAACCAGAAAAACCAGAATTCCCGTTAACATTTTTTTTAACATAATCCGCTGTTGCTTTGATTAAAATTTATTGTGCTGAATTTATATCCACAGTGTCTTCAGACGCTGGTGCCTGATAAATTTGCACACCGCCATCAGAGACATTGCGCGCCGGAACAGGCTCTCCATTGGCCAATGCCTGAGTAGCCATTCGTTGATAATTCTGCTCTGCTCTCAATGCATTTGCCACAAAGAAATTTCCTTCATGACAGTTGTATTCCAGCACTTCATAGTCAGGTTGTGTGGTAAGTGTGAGACGAAAGGTCCATGGACTCACAAAAGTACGCGGGTCTTCAACGGTCACCGAGTAGTTGATCATCTCCGGATCAATACGGGTGAAGCGCTCTGTGAGTACTGCATCTTCGCTATGTGGCATGCGCGCCACTGAAAGTTTGTCAGTAAGATTCCTGGTTTCAACAACCAGCGTGTCTCCTTCAAAGTGGCCTATTGATGCCCCCATATATTGTTTGATTGCCGGGTCTTCCAGACGACCATGATCCAGAGGAATGATGCGCGTGTCATGAAGCATCTCATAGCTTATCGCTACTTCAGTAGGCGACTGCACGATACGCATGGCATCGCCATAAAGAGAAGGCAAAATAGAACCGGTGACGCCCCGCGTGATACAACGGTCGTAGTAGGAAAAATCTTCTGTAGTGAAAAATGGACCATTCGCCTGTCCCCGGCTAAAGGAGGCCTGACGCTGCTGCCCTTCTTCAGTCAGTGCAGGTAATCGGCCATTTGTCGGCTCTATAATATAGGAGGTATAGCCAAAGGTACGGGTACCCACTTCTGCTGAATCCAGTGCGCTTAGTTGCAGGCGAGCTTCCCCTTCAAATTCTTCTCCGCCACGCATGGCAGCAAGACCACCCGCTCCACCGGCAACACGCTGTTGAAACTCATCCACAGTGAGGTTCGCACGGTTACCGTATTCCACAGGTCTTTGCATCGGAATGCTGCTCATATCACGACTGGTGAAGGTGCCTTCCAGATTCGGGTCACCCCAGGAAAAACGTGAGACTTCCCAACTGGAATCGGCGACAGCAGCAGCGGCCTGATCGGCAGGAATTAGCACGCCGTCAACTTGCGCCAGGGACGGCCCGGACGTGGAAAGCCCCATAGCCAGGGTAAGCCCCGAAAGCGCCAATAATTTTACGGGATTCTTACGAGTGCTTGCGATACCGGTACTGATATTTTTATCTGGAATCTTCATATGTCCCCTTTCCCGATGAGTGCCATGTGTGCCTATAATAGGGCAGATGAAACCACGACTTCTACACAAACTTGTTAAATTCCTCTCGGCCTGCGCCGTATTGCCTCTGTTTATAGCAAATACAGGGGCCCAGCCGCGGGAACACCTCGATAGAATTGCAGGAAAACCGAACCTCAATGGTATCTGGCAAGCGGTTAACAGCGCCAACTGGAATCTTGAAGGGCATTCCGCCGAGGCTCTTGATGCATTCTGGCAACTTGGCGCTATTTCTGCGATACCCGCAGGACAAAGTGTCGTTGTGGGCGGTGAAATTCCCTATTTGCCAGAGGCACTGGTCAAGCGCGAGGAGAATCGCGCCGCCTGGCCAGCCGCTGACCCGGAAGCAAACTGCTACATGCCAGGTTTACCCCGCGCCACTTATATGCCCTACCCTTTCCAGATCGTGCAGGGAGAAGGCGACACCCTATTGTTCAGCTATACCTATGCCAATGCTAACCGCCCGGTCTATATGAATGAAGCTGACCATCAAATTGCCCCTGTGGATCTGTGGATGGGAAGATCCAATGGTTCCTGGGATGGTGACACACTGGTCATCGAAGTAAATTCCACCATCGATCAGACCTGGCTCGACCGGGCCGGCAACCATCACAGTTATGCCATGATAGTTACTGAACGCTATACCCCAATCAGCGATTCACTGATTCAATACCAGGCAACCATCGAGGATCCTCTCACTTTTTCTCGCCCCTGGACTATTGAGATGCCTCTTTACAAGAATATTGAAGAAGATGCCCGCCTGTTTGAGTTTAACTGCGTGGAATATGCAGAGAAGCTGTTATATGGTGATCTGGAGACTGAAAATCCGGTGCTTACCGAATAAATCTGATACTGACATACAAGGCAAATTGCAACATTGAAAAAAATTGAGAGGTATATCTGATGCCCATAAAAATAAAAATCTCACTATTCTTTGTCATACTGTTAAGTCTTACAGCCAATGCACCAGCAAGTGCTCACCATTCCTTCGCCGCAGAATTCGACATTGATCAGCCCATACAAATTCGTGGCGAAGTCATTCGCATGGTCTTCACCAATCCGCACTCTTATATTTATTTGAATGTCACCACAGATAGTGGTGAATTACAGGAATGGGCTATCGAGGGTGGCGCACCTAATGCGCTGATTCGTCGCGGCTGGGATCGTAACTCATTGCCGGCTGGCACCGAAGTGACAGTGGTGGGCTATCGTTCACGCGACGGGGAAAATCGAGCCAGTGGTGGCGCAATCACCTTACCTGATGGCGTAGAGTTAAACGCGAGTTCTACCGGCGTTGGCGCACCAAGCGAAAAATAAGCACCAATTTTTATAATTCTTTTTTTCAATACAAGGTATTCAGATGGGACTATTTGTTGCTTGCTGACATAACCCGCTTACGTCCAAAAGCAGAAAATATTTCACCCATTAATGCCACTAACCTGCACAAGCTACCTGATCACGACCATTAGCCTTGGCTTTATACATCGCGTTATCACTGGCGGTAATCAGTTTTTCAACTTCTGTTCCATGTTCCGGATAAGTGGCAACACCCACACTGACAGAAATATGAATATGCTGAGAATTGAAAACAACATCAAGGGACTTCGCCATTTTTCGAATACGTTCGGCAAATATAAGTGCCTGTTTATTGTCCAGCTCTGGCAGAACAAGCAGAAACTCTTCTCCGCCATAACGCCCAACAATATCGGTGTCTCTTGAAGACAATTCCATGATTTTAGCCAGCTCTTCCAGCACCTGATCACCGGCTTGATGGCCATAGGTATCATTTACCACTTTGAAATGATCGATATCAATCATCAAAACGGACAAGAGCCTGTCATAGCGTACAGCCCTTGCTAATTCTTTTCCCATTTCTATATCCAGTAATTGTCTATTACACAATCCTGTCAGAGGGTCATGCGTTGCCTGAATCTCCAACCTTCTTTCAATTTCCTTGCGCTTACCAATATCCTCGATAACCGCTATGAAGTATTTAGGCTCACCTGTGGCGGAACTGACAAGCGATACAGTTGAGTTAATCCATATTATGGTTCCGTTTTCATGGAAATAGCGTTTTTCCATGCTGTAAGTTGTCAGCTCATCTCTAAGTAATTTATTAACAAATTCCAAATCTTTTTTCAGATCATCTGGATGGGTAAGTTCCTGAAAGTTTTTTTTCATCAATATTTCTTTGCTATAGCCAAGCATGTCACATAACTTCTGATTCACCTCTACAAATAATCCCTGCGGAGAAACCCGGGCCATTCCTACTGCTGCTCGCTCAAATACGGATTGGAATTTTTTTTCACTTTCAAAAAGAGCCTCCTCTTTTTGCTTGCTCATTGAAATATCAATAAACTCAGCAAGTCGATATTTACCATCACTTGCTTTAAATATTCTAGGTGCAACAAGAACGTTCTTGATAATTTTGGATTTTGGTTCCAGCTTTAACTCATAGCGCTGTGTATCGTTATTCGTAAATATGCCTGCCATCTCTTCTCGTTCATCTTCTGCGATCAACTCCATCACACTCATTCCATATAGTTCCTGGTGTGAGTATTCGATCATGTCAATGAAATCCTGACTTGCGCCGACAACAACGCTCTGCTCGGTAATAACAAATGCACCAAGCAGAAAATCAAAGCATTCAACAACGCCTTGAGCGCCTTCATCTTCGAAGATGTTTTCCAGGAACTTATCAAACTTGCTTGACGCTGAACTCATCACTACTACTTAATTGTTTGGTAAGATTAATCGGGGTCAGAACAACATTATTTGATTTCCGCTCTCTCTGACCCTGATTCAATTTTCTTTACCACTATTTTATTTATTACTATGGCGCCAAAGGATTGCCGCGGGGCTCATAGGTCGCATCATACTTGTCAGGAATGCCACTATCTGAGCTGATATAGCGTTTCGAGATCAACCACTTGCCATTCATCTTGACCAGGGCGGAATCCTCGCGGCCCTGTTCATAGAGATTAGGGGCCTGTCCCACACCCGGATTCAACACCCCGGTCCACAACACATGAGCAACAGCAGTGTCGCCTTCTATTTCAATCACGGCATTTGTCAGCAGCATATGACCGACACCGCGATTTGCTCTTGCCTCAGCTTCTTCGCTACCTTCAGGATTGGTATAAAGTGCCGCAATTTCATCGTGGCCAACCGCAATCATGCCATCCACATCAAGCAGTGCATCTGCTGTGAAATACTCTGCCATTTCATGCGCATTACCCTGGGACAATTCATAATAGTAGCGCACCAGAAGATCCTCGATCTGAATTCGATCCAGTAGAGTCTCCATGGTGGTTTCCTGCGCATTGATCGGTGAGGCCAACAACAACAAAGCCAATGCTGCAGTGACTAGTCGCCGTCCTTGCGCTAGGCTCTGGTTAAAAAATGTGCTTCCGATCATTTTTATTCCTCTTTTTATGTTTTGAGCTTTTAGTTTTTAGCTTAATGTGACTTTTCGGGCGGACGATATCCGCCATGTCGGATGACGGGCTGCGCCCTTTTCCGACCTACGCCTTTTCACTTTTCACTTGTACCTTTTAACTTGTACCTTGTACCTTTTTTCAATCAATCAGTAGCAAAACAATACAATAAGCCGGCACCACCCACCTGAATGAAATTCTGTTGTGTGCATCCTGGTGTCGCATGGGCAGAATTCCAAGAGGAACCCGGGGTAGTGAAAGAATATCGATCTGCATGCCCGACTCTGGCGCTGCCATCGTTATTACTTGTCCAGTTGTTACAGGTCTGATCCGCATCACCGGTCATTGCGGTACCATCCATTTGTGAACCGGTAAGGGCATCATGCTCGGAAAAATCCGGATTGCCATCAATGCGGGAAGCAAACTGATGTCCATTCTCATCACGGATATGCATCCAGTTGAAATTGGAATTATCGTAATGCAGGTTTTCCACGCTGGTGGCCATAACAACGCCTTTTGAATTCGCCCACGGTCCTGCACCGATACGGTCACGGGCATCTACACCATCAGGACCTTGAGTACTCAGATAGGCAGCCCAGCTCAGGTGCCCTGATCCTGCTGCTGTTGCCAATGCCTGGCAATGGGCATCAGCGCCCGCAAGGCCACCCAGGTTACCGCCGTCGCCCATGGTAGTGCTGGTGATAAAGAAGCTCATCTCAGGCCGCTCTTCTGCTTCGGCCTGTGCTGCAATTACCTGTCCTGAAAGGCTGAACGCTCCCGTTACAATTGTTGCTATTAATAAGTTTTTTTTGTAATTCATGAATATTCCCCCTGTGTATTTATAAACCCTACTGATAATCGCGCAAATTGAGGGTTCACACAAGACAGCACCCTCAACAGTGACATAATCCTATATGGTCAACAGTGCTGGAATTATGGACAATGGCCGCAATTGCCAATGCTGATCAACTGGACCTTTTTTGAGTAAGAACTCATCTACCACTGAACCCTGTAATGTGATTGTCCTCGGCGCTGGTGCCGCAGGCTTAATGTGCGCATTAACGGCTGCCAGACGTGGCCGCCAGGTAGTGGTGCTGGAAAAATCCAACAAGATTGGTAAAAAGATACTGATGTCCGGTGGCGGACGCTGCAATTTTACCAACACCAGTATTGCCTCCGAAAACTTCCTCTGTGCCAATCCTCACTTCTGTAAATCTGCACTCACCCGGTATACCCAATGGGACTTTATCAAGATGGTGGAGCAGCATGGTATTGAGTATGAAGAGCGCAAGCATCAGCAGCTATTCTGCAAGGATTCGGCGCAACAGATTCTGGCCATGCTAAGAAGTGAATGCGAGCAGGCAGGAGTAACAATAAAAACACACTGTGAAATCAACTCTATTACTTCCCTGCTTCCTACAGACCAAGCGCCTGACGACAAACAAAACACCCCTTATAAAATTGCTTTTTCGCAAAGTAAAAACAAAGAGATTCATCAACACTCGCTAAGGTGCGACTCTCTGGTTGTTGCCACCGGCGCCCTTTCCATTCCCACGCTGGGCGGCAGTGGCCAGGGCTATGACATAGCACAGCAGTTTGGATTGAAACTCACTGAGCGCCGGGCCGGACTGGTACCCTTCATGTTTACCGATGAATTCAAAGCCGTCTGTGAGCGTTTAGCCGGTGTCTCGGTAGACATAGAGGTGAGCTGTAATGATCAAGATTTCAGTGAAAGCATGCTGTTTACCCATCGAGGTATCAGTGGACCAGCGATACTGCAGATCTCCAGTTACTGGTATCCGGGAGATTCCATAACAATCAATCTCTTGCCAGAAATTGACGCCGGAGCCTGGCTGTGCAAGGTCAAACGTGAAAAGAGCAAAAGCCAATTAAAGACTATTTTGCAGCAAAAACTGGGCAAGGCACTGGTCGCAGAATTGCAAAATCTGTGGTGGCCAGATCAAATAGAAACCCCTATCGCAGAATTTTCAGATCAAACACTCAAGGACATTGGTACACAGCTCAATCAGTGGCAATTAAAACCCTCGGCAACTGAAGGCTATCGTACCGCCGAAGTGACCCTTGGTGGTGTCGATACCGACGGCATCAGCTCCCAAACCATGGCAGCTAAAAACCAGCCCGGGTTGTATTTTATTGGCGAAGTGCTTGATGTCAGTGGCCATCTTGGTGGTTTTAATTTTCAATGGGCCTGGTCGTCAGGCTATGCTGCCGGGCTTTACGTATGAGACACATCCCTTGATACCAGAGCATCAGAAAATTATTGCCGAGACAAGGCACTGGCTTGAAACCATCGTGGTTGGCCTTAACCTGTGTCCATTTGCCCGAGGCGAGCTGGTGAGTAAGCGCATGCAATTCACTGTGTCTGATGCGCCAAGCCAGGAACAATTGTTAATGGATCTGCAGTTGTCCTTGCTGGCGCTGGCGGACAACGCAGCCATTGAAACTACGCTGTTGATTCACCCCAATGTGTTACAGGACTTTGATGAGTATAACCAGTTTCTGGATATTGCCGATGCCTTGTTATGCGATATGGAGATGGAAGGTGTTTACCAAATAGCCAGTTTTCATCCAGACTATCAATTTGCCGATACAGCCGTTGGAGATGCCAGAAATTACAGCAATAAATCCCCATACCCCATGCTACACCTGCTTTCAGAGGAAAGTCTGGAAAAAGCTATCGCCACCACCCCTGATAGCGCGTTGATCCCGGAACACAACAAGGCCTTGTTGAACAACATGGGAGTTAAAAAACTGAAAGAAATACTGGGGAAAACCTGAGAGCAATTGCGCTAATCAAAGCAAGCTTTTTACAATCATTGGTAAAGCCTTATTCCCTGGCACTTGACCAAAGTGACTCACCGCTTTCCCTGCTTACCGAGGATGCATTTGCCGCGTTTCCACCATCTCGCGAACCAAAGCCTGTCACCCTGAGACGATCGCCTGATTTGACAGTTTGCGGAGTCATACCGCTGCGCACCAGTGTATTCACCCCCAGCATTTCAACCGCCCAGCTCACTACCTTGCCTTGATCATCCTCCACATCGATATGCAGCCAGGCATGCGGATTAGTCCATTCCACAGAAGTGAGGGTACCGGTGATATCAACGGGA